>Ga0247609_10006323_pt1 | contig 11431 bp, 5 predicted proteins | sample 172DNAGHGlowgp2_FD_193487 | JGI IMG/M metagenome (GOLD analysis project Ga0247609, IMG submission 193487) | Sheep rumen microbial communities from Palmerston North, Manawatu-Wanganui, New Zealand - 1728 DNA GHGlow gp2 | ecosystem: Host-associated > Mammals > Digestive system > Stomach > Rumen ... | reverse complement strand
GAAAACTATGGATAAAATAGTAAGTATAATAAAAAAAATAAAAATAAGAAATATTATTATATTGATGTTACTTTTAGTATTTAATACTTATGCGTGGTTTGTTTATAATACTAGAATTAATATGGATCTATCTGTGCATGTAAGTTCCTGGGAAATAAAATTTGAAGATGAAGATAATGAACTTGCAAATTATATGTATGTTGAATTAGAAAGAGCTTACCCAGGAATGCCTGATTATGAGAAAACAATTACTGTTACAAATAGTGGTGAAATTTCAGCAAAATTAGAGTATGAAATTGATAGTATTAGTATAATGGGAGAAACCTATGATGTAGAAGATGAAAATACAGACTATACATCACAAGATTTAGAAAATAAATTAGATGAATATCCATTTAAAATAAAAATCATGTCAGATGACACCAATTTGAATAGTTCAAATGGAGGTCAAGGAATATTTAAAGTAACTGTCACATGGCCATATGAATCTGGAAATGATGAACTAGATACAGAATGGGGAAATAAAGCATATGAATTTTATTCTTTAAATCCCCGGAAGTAATAGTATATTTATAAAATTAAAACTTATTGCAAAACAAAGTACAAATTAAACTTCTGTAGATTGTGTAAATGATACATTAACATTTAAAATTGCTGGATTGTTTGATACAGTAGCTGTTGTGTCATCACTATTTGACATTTCAGCAGTTTCTGTGTCATCATTCCACAATACATAAATACGTACAGTTCTTTGTTTATTTTCTGAACTCAATGAAATTGTATCAGTAATAGTTTGATTATAATTATCAAAAGAAACTTTTTCGCCACCATCTATAGAATAACCAGTGGTTACTAAATCTTTTACTGAACTTTGTTCAGATACAGAAGTTGTTATTTCATATGTAAATGAAACATCTGCATCTGTATAATCTAAATTTAAGTCAAAATAACCTTCAGCAGTTGGGGCTATTATATCACTAGATATATGTTCTGTTCCTGGAAATACAGGGGTAATTGCAGATGTGATATCAGTATTATTTTTAATTGATAAATTATTTACTAAAATATTCCATCTAGCAACAGAAACTTGTGTATTACCTTGAGCTGAAGATAAATATTTTGCATAGATTTGAGAAAACAAAACTATTGCAATTAGTATTAGTATTAATACAACTAAAATTAACAATTTTTTATAATTTTTCATAATTTATACCTCTTCTTTTTTTAAAAAATTCTATCATATCTTTTTTAAAAAAGCAAGAACATGATAAATTATGAAAGAAAGGGTGTATTATGAAAAAAGACAAAAAATTAGCTAGAGATGAACAAGATAGTATAAAATTAAATTCTGAAAAACTTAAAGAAAGAGAAAGAAAAATAAGAGTAATAAAAATAGGAATTCTAATTATTTTAATGTTCTTAATTATTATTTATTTTATTTTAAGAGTAGTATATGAAACAGGAGATTTTACAATTTCTTTAGATCCTAATTTTGCACAAAAATCAGGACTTGTAATGTATGAAAGAAAAGATGATGAAGTAGATAAACTAATTTTAAAAGCAACTAAAGTAGAATTTATGGATAATATATCTGTAAAATGGCTTCCAAAAAACCTAAATGAATTAGGTGAAGGAAGTCATAATGGAGATAATTATTTAGCATATAGTTTTTATCTTCAAAATAAAGGTTCAGATGTTATAAATTATTGGTATCAAATTTTAATTGATGATGTTATAAAAAATGTAGATAAAGCTATTAGAGTTATGGTATATAGAAATGATGAAAAAATAATTTATGCAAAAGCAAATGAAACAACAGGGGAAGCAGAAGAGGGAACAGAAGTATTTTATTCAGATAGAGAAATAATGGTTAAAGGAAGAAAAGATTTTAAGCCAAATGATATAGATAAATTTACAATTGTAATATACTTAGAAGGAGATGACCCTGATTGTAAAGATGAATTAATTGGTGGAGAAATGAAAATGCATATGGAAATAACAGAAGAACATATAAAACAAAACAACTAAAATATTACAAAAATTACACTTATATTACAAATGTGTTACTATTATTGACATTATGCTTTGAATGTGTTATTTTTAAATTGTATAATTTATTACTATGCCTATTTAGGAATAGTAAGGAGAGGGGTGATGGCATATGAGTAACAAAAAAAGAAAGACTTCAAATGTCAAATCATCCATTTTAATCTTATTATTAATTGCAATTTTATTAATTGCATCAACCTATGCATGGTTTACTGCAAACAAAACAGTAACTATTAGTACACTAGATGTACATGTAGAAGCTGCTAACGGTTTGCAAATCTCTGCAGATGGTTCAAATTGGAAAGCAATACTAGAAAATTCTGATATTACTCCTGGAGAAGGAAGTACTATCAATACGAATTATCCTGGTAATACTAACCAAATTTCAAAAGAGTTAAATCCTGTTTCAACAGTAGATTCAGCTTCAGATGGAAAACTATTAATGTACACAGGTTCTGTTGAAGGTGATGCTACAGAAGGATCTGCAACATATGGTCAAGATGTTTTAACAACTAAAGCTTCAACTGAAAAAAGAGGAGAAGAAGGTGACTTCGTTGCCTTTGATATTTTCTTAAAAGTTGATAAAGACACAGACATTGTGTTAACAAAAGCTTCAGATGTTAAATCTAAAGATACTGATGACAGAGGTTTAAAAAATGCTGCTCGTGTTGGATTTATAGTTGCTAAAGATGCAGATGTAAAAGCTGCTGGTACAGCAATTTCTGAAATTCAAAATGTAGTACCATCAGCTGTACATATTTGGGAACCAAATAACAATGTACATACAACAGCTGCTGTAAGTCATGGTATCTCAAACTATGGTTTCACAGCTTCAAACTTAACAACTTCAACACCTATAACTAGTTATTATGGTGTAAAAGCAGCAGCTTCTGGAGTTGCATTAAATTCTTCTGATTCAAGTTTATTTGCTCAAGTAACACCAGAATATAAAACACCTGCAAATAATGCTACAGCAGGAGAAGACTTAGATGTATTTTCTTTAAAACAAGGTATCACAAAAGTTAGAGTTTATCTATGGGTTGAGGGACAAGACATAGATTGTGAAAACTCAGCTTCTGGTGCCAATATCAGTTTTGATATTCAATTCCAAGTTAAAGAAAATACAACTCCTTAACTTAGAAATAAGTTAAATAGAAATTAAAATAATAATAAGATTAAAATGACGAAAAAGAGTGGAAAAAAATCCACTCTTTTTCTTAATTTTTTGTAGACTTTTTAAAGCTAATATGATAAGATAAAAGAGAGGGAATATATACTCTGAAAGGATAAGGAAATTATGGAATTAGAACATGAAAAAACACAAGATTTAATAGAAGCATATAAAAAAATTAAAGACTTTCTAACCTACTTAGAGAAAGAAGAAAAAAATTATAAAGAACAAAAATAAATTAGCGAAAGGAAAATATAAAATGCTTGATACAGAAAACTTACAAAGAAATATGGAAAAAATTGATTCTCTAAAAGAGATTTTATTAACTATGCCAAAAAATAATGAGAAAAATATAGAAAAATATAAAGAAAAATTAAATGAATTAATTAAACAATACACAAAATATCAAGAACAAATAGTAGAAGAAATCACAAATAGATATAATAGAGAAATTAATGTTCCAGAAAATTCAGAAATAAAAAATTTAAAGGACAGACTAAGTACAATAGATAAAGCTATATATGTATTAAAATATAATGAGACATCATTTGAAAAAATGGAACTAGATAAATATATATATAAAATTTCAAGATTTTACAAAGAAAATTTGGAAAATGTTAATAATCAAATAGAGCTATGTATTAGAGCATTTGAATACACTGGAATAAAATTAACAGCAGAAGATTTTGATTATACAATACATGCAAATGAATATATGACAGTATTTTTCGAAGAAATGGAAAAAGGAAATGTAAATTCTGATAGATTAAAAAAGAAATTTGAAGATATATATTGGAGATGTTCAGACATAATAGTTCACATAGAATTAAATATTAGATATCTATATTTACAAAATGAGCAAACAATTGATAAATTTTTTGCAAAAGAAGCAAATGAATTACTTAGAAAATGGCAAAAAGGACCAAAAGAAATTAGAAATGGATATTTAGATTTAAAAAGAAAAATGCTAGAATTAATGGATGTAGATGAAAGAATAATACTAGATAAATTTTTAGTTGAAAACCTAAAAACAAAAGACTATACAGAGGAAAAAATAAAAAGTAACTTATCTACAATACTTGAACCTGCAACATTAAATAGATTAGAAAATAACAAAAAAGAATTAATGGAAAATATATTAAAATTTTATAATAGTTTAAAAGAATATAAAAACTATTTAAATTTCAAATATATAATAGATGATGTAAAAAAATATTACAATGAGAAAGATAAATACAAAAAAGTATATCAAGATACAAAAAAACAAATAGAAGATAAAGAACATAAGTTAAAAAAGATAAACAAAAAATTATCTGGAACAGGTATATTTGGAGTAAAAAAAGACATTTCAAAACAATCTGCAGAACAAAGTGGATTAATAAATGAACTAAAAGCATTATATAAAGAATTAGATATTAACAAATTTTATAATAAAATATACACTGAATTTAGTGAAGAAACAACAATTTATGAGGTATTAAATTTAGCATCTTCATATTATATGTATCTTACAGATGTAATGATAAAACACAATAAAACAATAACACAAGAGGAAATAGATGAACAAGTAAAAAAATTAGATGAATTTTTAACAAATCCATACAATACATTAATAAACAATTTAACTATACTTGATGAAAAAGATGTAGCTTTAATTATTAAAGATAGATATAAATTATTAGAATTTATAATAGAAAGACAAGATTTAGAAGAAAGCAACTTAGAAACATTAATGGATACATTAGAACAAATCATATTAGGACTAAATATGAAAAGAGTCGATATTGAACCAAATGATATAGAAAATATTTTTGAGATAAAAAAATTATTAAAATTATAAAATGAGGTAAATATGAAAAAGAGTAACAAGAGAAGAATATTTATATCAATACTTTTATTACTATTTATAATTGCAATGATAATAGCATTTGCAAATTCAAGGGCAAATAAAATTTTAGAAATTACAACAATTGCTGTTGATAGTGATAATCTAATTGAGGATGAAACAGTAACTTTACATTCTTTCAATGAAGGTGAATCAGGTTTTAGTATTACACTTCCAGAAATAATAAATGATAAAATGGTTACAAGTTATTTATTTATGGAAAAAATAGAGGATGGAGAAGAAGTTGTAAAAGATGAACCTGTTGAGGAAATTGTAGAAGAAATTCAAGAGCAACAAGAAGAAAATCAAACACCTAATGAAGAAAATATAATAGACTCAGAAGAGAAAATAGATGAAACTAGTGAGGAAACAACAGTTGAAGAAGAAGTAAAAAAAGAAAACTCTATTATAGAAAAAAAGCCTGGAGATAAAATCTATTTAGATAGTGAAGAATTAGAAAATAAATTAGTAAAATTAGTAGTAAAATACGACTTTATAGAAAAAGAAGAAAAAAAATTATATAATAAAAAATTATCACAAGATATAAATGAAAAAAATATCGAGATAAAGGCATATATGCCACAAGACGCCACAATTAAAGTTACTGAGGTTTCAACATCAAAAACAGAAAACAAAATAAATGGTGGAATAGAAGATTTGGCAAGCCCAGTACATTTAGCTGTTGCTTATGATATAAAAATTATTTCTGAAGAGAAAGAATATGAGCCAGAAGATTTTGATGAAAATGCAACAATAACTATTTCAGGGTTTGATCAAGATTCAATTAATATTTGGCATATAAAAAATGATGATACAGTTGAAAAAATTGAAAAAAATCAAACATCTTCATTTTCAACTTATGGAATTGAAGTTATAGAAAAAAATGAAAATACAACTTCAGAAGAGTCAGAAAAGAATGAGAACACAGAAAGTGGAGATAATAACCAACCAAGTAAAAACCCATCAATAAAGAAAGTGGTTAGAACTTCAGCAAGTAATGACGATGAGGTTCTTATAATAGATGACTATAATTCAGATTATAGTTATTATATTGGGAAAAACTATACAGACAATGCATCAGGAAATAATTCTGGAACATACACAAATAGTAATTTAGCAAAAGTTACAGTAAATTATTATGGATATGGATATGTTGATGGACAAGCAAATGATACAGCAAAAGGAAGAATTTCAGTAACAGAAAATCAAGATGTAGTAAGAAATATAAGATGTGTTCCAATAGTAGGTGGACAAGTTTCTATAGAATTAATAGATAATCCATTTATGGATAAACCTGGTGGATATGGTTTTGGTGGATGGATGTCTACAAATGGTACAATATCTACAGATGAAAAAACAAAAACACAAAAAATTGTAGCAACTGCAAGTAGTGAAATGACAATAAATGTATATGTAAATTGGAAAACAGCAACAGTTGTATATGTGAATCCAGATGAAGGATCAGATAATAATAACACAGGAACAGCTGAAGATAGCCCATTTGGCTCTTGGGGTAAAGCTTGTGAATATATTAATAGTCATAATAAAAATGATAGAGAATTAAATATTATTGTATTAACAGGACCTATTGATTCTGGAATTAATTATACAAGACCTGTTAATTCAACTCAAACAGGTGATGCTACATATAATTCTTCAACAACATTTACTTCTGGTAATTCATATTTAATAGCTACTGGTCAAGGTGCTGGAAGTAATGCAATAACTGCAAGTGGTAGTAGTATATCAAATACATATTTACAAAGTACGAATGTTTCTTTAGGTGATTCAGCGGAATGGACAATTACAAGGTCAGGAAATGGTTATACAATAAGAAATAAGACAAGTCCTAATTATTACTTGACTTGCAGTGTATCAGGAGGTGGATATGGAGGAGGAAATGCAAGTTTAACATTATCTTCAAGTTCTTTTACTTGGAGTTATGATTCATCAAATAGGAGATTTTATTATCAATATACTGGTAGAACATCAACAAGAACTTATTATTTATATTATGATAATGGATGGACAGTAAGTAGATATGATTACACTTCTTTATATTTCCTAACTTATCAATTAACAAATGTAACTACAAATACTGTAAAATCTGATACTATTTCAGCAAATACTAGTTATTCAAACAATAACTTACCATTAACAGTAACTAGTCTATACAATGGATCAGACTATAGAGATGATGCAACAATAGATTTAACAGCTACAAATGCACGTGCTGATTTCAATATATATAATGATTTTCAAATGAACCATGTAACTATAAATTCAACAGGATATACTTCAAATAATAATGGAACATCTTTTGAAACTGATTATGCATGGCTTAACGGAAATAGTCATAATGTTAGATTAGGTAGAGGAATAGAGTGTGCAGATACATCAACAACAGGTTGTACATTTGCAAATATAATAGGTGGAGGAGAAGAATCAGATTCTGCTTCAAATGCATATAAGCTTGTAGTAGAATCAGGTAAGTATTCTTCAATTCAAGGATTTAATCGTTATGGCGGTGGAACTCTCGATTACTATGGAACAGTTTATTTAATATTAGGTAATGATATAGATAGAAAAGCAAAGAATAATGATACAATGTCAGTATACTATAGAACAACTGTGAACTCTGGTGGTGGAGTAAATGGTACAGAGACAAATGAAAAAGCATGGATTATAAATGTAAAAAGTGGAAAATATGGAGTAGATTTTTTCGATACAAATATAAACTCTACAGATAATGATACTAAAGAAGATTGTGCATATGCTGGTATATATATGGGAGGATATGGAACACCATCAGCAGAAGATACTAGGGATAGAGCAGACAGATATATGTTTGTAGAAGGTGGTAAAATTGCAAATGCAATTGGAGGACTAAAAACTATCAGCGGAACAACTATAAAGACAAAAATGTATATAAAAGGTGGAGAAATTTATAATATAGTTGGTGGAGCAGGTCTTTCAACAACATATGGAAATAGAATAATACAAGTAACAGGAGGAACAATAAATTATAGCATTAGTGGAGGATCAAATGGATATGCTTCAACAGGTAGTGGACAAGAAGGAAAAATTGAAAATTGTAATACTTTAGTATATATAGGTGGAACAGCGCAAATTGGAACAACAGAAAATGTTAATGCAACTCCAATTGCTTCATTATATAATGTTGAAGCAGGATGTGTTTTAGGTGCTGGAAATGGAAAAGATGGTATAACTGATACAGGAAGAGTTGATAATACTCATATAATAATAAATGGTGATGCCCATATTTTAAACAGTATTTATGGTGGTGGAAACATTGGAACTGTAGGAAGCTCTAGTACAACGAATGCAACTGCTGTAATTGACATATTAGGTGGAACAATTGACAAAAATGTGTATGGAGGTTCAAATAGTAACAGTATTTATGGATCTACTACAGTAAATATAAAAGGTGGACAAGTTAAAGGTGCAGTATATGGAGGTGCTAATTCCAAAGGAACAATATATTCAGGATCAAATGTTAATGTAACAGGAGGCACACTTGGAACAAGTGGAAATACATCAGGGGTATTATTTGGTGGTGGAAAAGGTAAAGATACAGTTATAATGAAAAATGCAACTGTGAACATCTCTGATGGAGATGGAAATGTTAACATTTATGGAAATTCTTATGGTGGAAGTGAGCAAGGAAGTGTTAGTGGTCAAGCTACAGTAAATTACAATACAGCTTCTTCAATAGTATCTGGAAATGAATATTTAATAACATATAACAATAATATGTTATCAACAAATACAGGAGGAACATCAGTTACAAATGAAACACGTTCAACAACAGAAGCACCATCTAGTAGATCATTATGGACAATTACAGAAAGTGGAGGCAAATATATAATTTATAATGCGGCATCTAATAAATATTTATGTTGTACTACTTCTAATAGTGGTTGGGGAACTACAGTTAATTTAGGGCTTCAAGATGAAGAATATGAATGGTCTTATGACAGTAGTAATAAAAGATTTTATACTAGTGTTACAACATCAAGTTGGTGGGGAGGTACATCGACTAGTGACTACTATTTGAGATATAATTATGGATGGACTGTAGATACAAGTACTTACTATTCTTCTCTTGCATTTCAAACATATACAGTCCAAACTGATTCTGGAAGTACTTTTGTAAATATAAATGATAACCCATCAATAGAAAATACAATAAATATTGTAGGAAATGTATTTGCAGGAGGACAAGGAACAACACAAAATCAAGCTACTATTTCTGGAAATTCTACAATAAATGTTGATGGAAGTAATTTACCAAATGCAAGCATATTTGGTGGAAATGACGTAAATGGTGAAACAAATGGAAATATAACTGTAAATATTGGAAATACTTATGAATCAAAAGTTGGAAATGTTTATGGTGGTGGAAATGAAGACGACACAGGTCTAGAGGCAGATACTGTAAAAGTCTATTTAAAAGAGCATGCAAATGTTTCAAATGCATATAATGGTGGAAAATCTGCAGATTTAATATCATCAGGTTCATCAGATACTACAAGAGCAATATACTTGCAAGGAGGAACAGCAGGATATATATTTGGAGGTTCAAATACATCTGGTACAGTTACAGCAAGTCATGTATATATTGAGTCAGGTAAAGCAAATGAAGTATATGGAGGAAACAACCAAGGTGGTACAGTAAATGAATCTTTTGTAGAAATAAATGGAGGAACAGTAAATACAGTATATGGAGGAAACAACCAAGGAGGAACAACAACAACATCAAATGTTAATATAAATTCAGGAAAAGTTACAAATGCCTATGGTGGCGGAAATAATGCGGAAACTAATTTGACAAATATAGCTGTAAATGGAGAAGTTACAAACAATGTATTTGGTGGAGGAAACATGGCAGGTGTAACCACAAATACAAATGTTATTTTAAAAAATGCAACTGTAGGTGGAAGTGCATTTGGTGGAGGAAATGGTTCAACAGCTGTGGTAAAAGGAAATACTAATATTACATTACATGGAACTACAAATAAAGTAACAGGAAATGTATTTGGTGGAGGAAACCAAGCTCCAACAGGAACGGAAAGTAATAACAATTCAACAAGTACAGTAAATATATTATCAGGAACAATAGGCGGAAACGTATATGGTGGTGCAAATACCTCTGTAGTTTATGGAAATACAGTAACAAATATAGGAAAAGATGCAGTAGGAAACGAAAACTTAGAAATTGGAGATATTGAAATTGGAGGTACTATATTTGGAGGAGGAGAAGCAAATGCATCAGGAAGTGAAAATTATGACTTCTCATTTATAAGTGTAACTCAAGGAACTGAAATAAACATAGATGCAAATGGATATGATAAATTTTCTATAAAAGGAAGTATATTTGGTTCAGGAAATGCATCATCATCTAATGGTGATAGTTTTATAAATATAAAAAATTATGGAACAGCAGAAAATCCAAAAAGTAATGTATCATTACAAAGAGCAACACTTGCAACAATAGACAATTCAGCTTTTTCTCTTTCAGGAACTACAGATAGAACAAATGAATATTCAACTGTATTCTTCTCAATAAGTAGGGTTACAGAATTAAAATTAAAAAATAGTTCTACATTATATTTATCAAATGGTGCAAACTTACTTACTAAATTAGAGAGTGTTGCAGTAGTTGATGGTGAAGAAGTAAAAGGTGCAGCTACTATAGATGAAGAAACAGGAGAAATGACTAAAAATGTAGATAACAGAATATATATGCTAGAAGGTAAAAACTTAAATGTTGCAACAAATGAGAAAGCAACAGCTTATGGAGAAGTACATGGAATGTTCTTCTTAGGACTATACACAAATAGAACAAACCCAGCTACAAGTACAGGATATTATAATGTAGGATATGAAAACGGAGATGAAATAACAAACTTTGGAACTTTTGCAAACAATTCATATGTAAAGGCAGAACATTACAGAGGAGAAAACGACGAAAGCATACATGATATAACTGTAGATGGATTTTATACAAATATAAATGAAGAAGGAAAAATAAAGAAACAATATGTAGGGGTAACTCCTGATGATGATATATACTATCTATGGACAGTAGGAGAAGTATTTGATGTTACACCATTTGATATAGAACTTGCAGCATCTAAATATGCAACGCTTGGAACTTATGAATTAGTATTAAATGGTTTTTCAGACCCTAACATTAGATTTACAATACAAGGATTTTCAGCAGGTTTAGCAGAAGGAATTTCTTTAGTTAATCCAAATCAAATACAATCTATAGAACCAGATGAAAATAAAGCAAACAATGT
>Ga0247609_10006320_pt1 | contig 11433 bp, 11 predicted proteins | sample 172DNAGHGlowgp2_FD_193487 | JGI IMG/M metagenome (GOLD analysis project Ga0247609, IMG submission 193487) | Sheep rumen microbial communities from Palmerston North, Manawatu-Wanganui, New Zealand - 1728 DNA GHGlow gp2 | ecosystem: Host-associated > Mammals > Digestive system > Stomach > Rumen ... | reverse complement strand
ATGCTAAGTTCCTTTCCACTGGTTATAAGTACGGCTACTTGCTGGAACTTCCGTGAGGTGCGCAATGAAGAATTCCTTATTGAAGTCTAGCAAGAAGTTCGGCGCGGTCGCATCTCTCGCGGCTGTCGCTACCTGCGCGTTCCTCGCCGCATTCAACGCTCCGGTTGAACCCGCTACCCCCTGGGAATCCATCGGTGGGTGCGGTGCCGGTGGTTCCGGTGGCGGAGCGGGCGATGGTATCAAGTGGATTGGCCAGGGCGTTTCGGGTGGCTACCTGGAAACGGAAGTATTTACCAAGTACAGTGTCGGCCAGAATTTCTCGGGCCTTACGCTTACCCCGCATTTTTCTATCAAGCCCACGTGGTCTACGAAACTTGGTGTCTCCATCCCGTTCATGTCACACCAGGGTGAAGTCCAGTACCGCAGCAACCAGGCACCGACTGACCGCAGTACGGGTGGCCTCGGTGACATCTCTTTTGATTTCAGCAAGACAATCGGTAGCGGGGGTGCGGCGTCACTTTCTGCATCGCTCTCGATTCCTACTGGCCAGTACGATATCAAGCGCGGTACGGATGCTTCCGAAGAAATCCTGCCTGCAAGTTTCCAGAAGGGTTCGGGTCTCTACTCGCTCACTCTTGGCTGGGACTACAGCCGCGATACCGACAAGGGAATCTGGCTCTATGGGCTCACGTTCACGTACCCGTTTGCGATGCACCTGATTTCGGGCGAGAACGAGTTCAACGATACCTACTGGAAGAAAATCAAGCACGAAGGCGACCGCTTCGAGTACCGCTTCAAGCCTTACGGCGAAAACGACCTCGGCGCCTACACTCCGCCTTCTGTGGGTGCATCGGTTGCCTACGGTTACCGCGGTCGTGCTGGGATTGTGCAGAGCCTGGGGGTCAACTTCTCTGTGCCGCTGGGTGTTGCTTGGATTAGTTCCGAGAAGGCGGGTACGTATGACCCGCGTCCGGATCCCGATCATCAGGCGTGGTCCGTAGCGCTTGCCTACGGTATCGAGTTCTCGAATGCCGATTTCCCCGTGTTCCTCGCGCTCTCCGTGCCCATACATGACAAGGCGAATGCGGCTAACCCGAGCGATGAATACGACGAGAGCCCGATGCAGGAATGGAATGCTCCCGACTGGGGCGACATTCTGCAGCAGTGGACCATCGCTGTTGGCATCAAGGGAAGCTTCTTCTAATTAGCAATGTGAAATAGAAGTGATTGCGGCTGTGCCGTAATTGAAAATTGAGAAGGTGAAATATGAAGGTGTTTACAGATAAAAACACACTATCCGTGTGTAAACGTTTTGCCCTGATGGGTACGGTTGCGCTTTTTGCGGCTTGTGGGGACGATGCTTCTTCCGTAAAGCCGGTCGACGACGATCCCGGTGCGGAAGTATCGTCTTCGTCCGGCGTAACGCCGCAGTCGAGTTCCTACGATACTCCGCAGTCTAGTTCCATTGTCTCACCGCAGTCGAGCGATAGCGAGACAAGTGTTTCCAGTAGCAGTACTAAATCCAGCAGCAGTTCTGCCAAGTCGTCTTCTTCGGGGTTGTCGAGCAGTTCCTCTACGGAGGATGCCCAGAGCAGCAGTTCCGTGCCGGTGAAGGAGTTCCCTCTAGATTCGTTTACGAAGGACAGCTTCAAGAACCCGGACATCGATTACCAGACGATGACGGACGAGCGCGATGGCCATGTATACAGGATCGTGACTATCGGTACGGGCGACAGCGCGATGACCTGGATGGCAGAGAACCTGAACTTCTCGGAAAACACTACAGACAGTGCGCTGGCTATAAATTTGAAATCCCAGACGTCGTGCCCGTTTGGGAAGGCGGAAAGTTGCGATATTCTAGGGCGTCTCTACACCTGGACTGCTGCCATGAACATCAGCGAAGGCTACAAGGATTCCATTCCGAGTGCAAAAAAGATAGTGCCAATCAGGAACCAGCAGGGAGTCTGCCCTGCTGGCTGGCACTTGCCTACGATGGACGAGTATCTGTCGCTGTATCACAGGATAGAAGAAATTCTTGGCACAAGCAAGCAGGGAATCGCGCTCAAGTCGAAGACCGGCTGGAATGATTCCCTGAATGCTGGTAACGACATATTTGGTTTGTCGTTTGTTCCCGGGGAATCTACGAAGAAAGGGTTCATAGGCTATGCCTGGCTTGCCGATGTGGACTATGCAGGGAATGGAAGTGCTAGGATTGTTTTCGAGACCGACGTAAATCATACGTTCTTTAACGGTGGTGAGGCGGATTGGAACGCCTATGTCCGCTGTGTGAAGAATAAGGATAAGGCCGATGGCCGCTTCAAGGATTCTCGCGACGGAAAATACTACAACTTCGCCAATATTGGGAATACTAGATGGATGGCCGAAAACCTGAATTACGGTGGCGAAACTCTCGGCCAGTGCTCCTGGGACGATGACGAAGATTGCTCGGAGAATGGCCGGTACTATACTTATGAAGAATCCTGGACTGTTTGCCCCGACGGCTGGAGATTGCCTACCGAGAACGATTTTTCTGAACTTATAGAGAACGTTGGGGGGTCGGCAAATGCCGCCGTTTACCTGCGCTCGACGGAATGGAAGGGAGACTTGCCGGGCATAAATGCTTACGGCTTTTCAGCAAAACCGACAGGCTCTTTCCATTGGGGAAAAACTACAGATAATTTCGGTCGTGTAGAACCGCAGTTGGGCTTCAGTTCGGAGTCGTTCGATATGTGGTTGGGCTCCATGAACGGCATGTATATGGTAACGATATTGGATTGGTCGAATTCTTCTTACAACGTAATGGGAGCATTGACCTTCAACATAGATGGCGTGAATGAATCGCCCCTTATCCCTGTCCGTTGCATCAAGAAACTCTAGGCCCGCGGGTGGGTCTTCTTGAACGCCGCCTTCAGGCGTTCCGCATTCACGTGAGTGTAGACTTGGGTAGTGGAAATGTTCGAGTGTCCGAGCATCTCCTTTACGCTCATGATTTCGGCGCCGTTTTCGAGCAGGTGCGTGGCGAAACTGTGCCGCAGCACGTGCGGGCTCGCCTTGCCTTCCCAGCCGATTTCGCGTAGCAGGTCGTGGATGTCGTTCCTGAGTGTGCGCAGTCCGAAAGGCTTGCCGTCTTCACTCAAAAAGACGTAGCCTTTCGCGGTGGGCATGTGTCCCGCCTGGACTTGAATTTGCTTATAGTTCTCGATGCGGTCGATGAAGCTTTCGGTGAGCGGCACGATGCGCTCCTTGTTGCCCTTGCCGAGTACGCGCACGAGCTTTGCGCTTGTGTCGATGCGGTCCCACGTGAGGTTCTGGCATTCCGAAATACGTAGCCCCGAACCGTAGATGAGTTCGAGCAGTAGGCGAGCCCGTACTTGCGGGAGTGTCGGGTTCGGTGGCAGTTCCGGGAATTTTTCTTCAGCCAGGTCCTTTTGCGAAAGTACGTTTACCAGGCGCTTGGGACGCTTGGGCATCGGTATGTTTCCTGCGGGGTTCTTTTCGAGAATCTTGCTCTTGACTAGATACTTGCCGAAGCTTTTCATGGCCGCGAGGTGTTCGCAGATGCTTGTCGGTGCTAGTTTCTGCTTCATCTTCAGGTCCCACACGAACGTCTTGAGCAGCATCTCCGAGAAACTGCCCAGGGGTGCGTCTTCGCCCGCGATGGCGGTAAACTTCTCGAAAGACTTGCGGTAAGTGTCGACCGTGCGCTCGGAATAGCGCCGTTGGCCCGAAAGGTAGGTCAAGAAATTTTGTATATAGTCTTTAAGGAGCATTTCTCCGATAAAAAATAATCTATCTTGGTCGTGTAAAATGAATGTCCTGAAAAAAATAGTTCTGTTGCTTCCATGTTGCTCTTTCGCCGCGACTTTTGTCTCGGGAGTGAACGAGACAATGAACATGGAACCCGGAGCGCGTTCTGCTGCCCTCGGTTCTGCGACGATGGCCGTGGATGGCGATTATCTAGGACTTGTATCTAACCCGTACCAGTTGGCCAACGTGCGTTACCTGTGGGCGAGCTTCTCGCACACCGCATATTTTGAGGACACGCAGTACGACTATGCATCTGTAGCCATCCCGCTGGGCTTGGACCAGGGACTTGGAATTTCTTTTGCTCGTTTCGGGGCCGACGACATTCCCTATATCCGCGAGGGAGATCCGCTGCCTGAAGGCAGCGACTACGAGACACTTTCGATTGCAGACTGGATGCTCTCGGCGACTTGGGGCAAGAGGCTTTTCGGCCGTTTCGAACTAGGCGTCGGATTCCATTTGCTCTATCGTGATATGGACCAGTCCGGTTTCGGTTTCCGCGGCGATGCAGGTTTGCGGTATCGCATCCTGGATGACCTCTATGTCGCAGGCCTGTTGAAGGGGTGGACCTCCTCTGCTTCGGTGTGGGGTTCGGGCGAATTCGAGTACTCGGCCCCAGACTTGTACCTTGCGGCCAGTTATGGCCTGGATGTGCGCTACCTGTACGGAAAGTTCGGGTTCTACTGGCAGAGTGCCGGCGTATTCAGGCATGAACCGCGCGACCTGGGGTTCGAGACCGACGAGTCTCGCGGAAAGCCCCTCTGGAAGGATCCTCTAGATTGGCTTTCGGGTGGGCATGCCGGTATTGAGTTCAATTTCGATTTCGGGCTTAGCCTGCGCGCGGGCCTTTCGAGCTTTACCACCTTCGAGAGCTTTACCGCGGGTGCGGGTCTTGTCATCGCGAAGTTCCTGCGGGTCGACTATGCGTTTGAATCGCATCCGGTACTTTCTCCTGTTCACCGCGTGAGCGTGAGTATCAGTCCGTACCTGTTCTCGCATGCGCCCAAGCCAGAGCCTGAACGGCCTGCGGCTGCTGCCCCGACCTCGCTTCTTGGTGCGGAGCCCGAGGAACCCGAGGTGCAGGCCGTGGATGGACCGGCCCCGCAGGAGAACGCTCCGGCAGTACCGGTTGTGGAGGAAAATGCTTCGGGAGCCCAGGAATCATCCGATGAGGTTCTGGAAACTCGCCCCTCCGGCGGTATACAGTGGGAAGAGTAGCTTATGTTGCCGGATTTTTACGATTTTCGCCCGTTTTTTTTCTCTTTCCCCATTTTTTAGTTTATATTTCTGCATATGACGCAATTGAAGAACTATCGCGAAGTTGGCATTTTTGACTTGTTGTCCGCCCCTCTCAATCCTATCGGGGCGTTTGACGCCGAGCAGTTCAAGAAGGACGTTCGCAAGTTGATAGATGACAATCCCGACGATAAGTTCGTCGCGGTCGACCTGATGGGACTGGATTTCGTCTATAGCGATGCCTACAATGCGTTCGTCCAGTTCCAGAGTGAACTTTCTAGCAAGGGTGGCATGCTTGCCCTTCTCAGCAACAGCCCGACTATCGCCGACGGTCTAAGGAAGGCCGGTCTCGATCGCTCCCTCAAGGTGTTCTCGTTCGAGGCGGAGATGATGTCGTTCTCCTTGCATTCCCACGGCCCGGCCGACAGCGCCCCTGTACAGGAGGCGGCACCGGCAGCACCGGTGGAACCGGAACCGACGCCGGTCGCATCGCAGAACGGGTATTCCATGGCGGAAGGCGAAGTGAGGGCCGAACGCCGCACCGGACACAACCGCCGCTTCACCAAGAGTTTCAATGCCGTGGTGAAGGACGAAAAGAAACTTGCCGCTAAGGGCATGAATATGCCTTTTGAAGAGGAATCCTCCTCGGGCAAGACGGTGTTCTTCATTATTCTCATCCTTCTGGTGCTTGGTGGCGTTGTCGCCTATTTCCTGATGTGATGGACGGATGTCTGAAGGCTTTTCGGAACATCGCTGCAAAAAGAAATACAAGTCTAAACGGCAAAACTATCCAGTTGTCCGGGTTTTGCTCGTCTGTGTCGCGTTCTTCCTGTTTATAAAGTTCGGGTTCGCCGAAAAGCTGGTGAACCTGCTGCCTCTGCCGGGCAACGAGGTCGTAGTAGTAGACGATTGGAAGTCGAAGTGTGCATCGATGCGCGGAACGGCCTTTGAACTGAATGGTGGGCTGGGCCAATGTTCCTGGGTGGTCTCGGATTCGGTATTCTTCCTCCCGAATGATTTCTTGCGGTATGTCGCCTCGACTGCGAAAACCTCGCGCCCCAAGTTGCACTGGATTGCTCCACAGGATGATTTTTCGAGCCCGATCCTTGTCCAGTGTGAAGATTCGTTAGTTTATACGTACCTGCACCTGATGGACCAGGATTCGCTCTACTACTGGGTAAGCCTTGATAACGGCTGCCGCTTTCCCGGGATTTGCCCGAGGCAGCCTCTTGACTGGTCTGCCGTTGCCATAACGGGAGATTTTGATTTTGAGGGCAAGGAGTCGATGCTTACGATGGATGCGATGCTGGGGATTGGCGAGGCTCCCATCCATCCGATTCTCCCTGGTTATGTACTCGCGTCGGGCAAGGATTCCCTTGGCCATTTTGTAGAACTCGACCATGGAAACAACATCACGTCACGCATGTCGGGAATGTATCCGGTAAACCGCGCTGACACGGCATCGTTTATCGAGGGGGAATACCTCGATATGAATTCCATTGTCGGTCGCCTTGCTCCGCGGGATAGTGCGAAGTTCTTCCTTACGGTGCGCCAGAATGGATTCTTTGTACGCTGGGCAGATCTATACGCGCAGACGCATCCGCTTGACAGTGCCGAAATTGCTAAATTCGTTAAGCAGATAAAACTATAGTGCTTCGGGGCTCTCTTGCGAATGACTTCTAGAAAATCCATTGCCGTTCTTTTTGCAGCATTTTTTGCCGTGTGTTTCTGCATTCAGGCCTGCACGCAAGATGACGATGGCGCCATTTCGCTTTCTTCTGGAGACGACTCCTATTTTGGCGAGGGCTTTTTCCGCAAGGCCGTTCTCGATTCCGGAGCGCGAATCCATCTTGCGTCCGATACGCTCTTTTTGCAGATGGGCAACCTCTGGACGTTCTCCAATTGTGCCCTCAAGAGGATTGAAATCGATAAGGAAAAAGACGGCGAGTTGCTAGTCCTTCTGCCTAAAATAATTATTGAAACCAGTGGCGAGGATTGCCCTGCGCCATACTACCATCCAGATACGGTCCTTGCACTCACGTTCAGTGAGGATGACTTGAAGGGAATTTCTCAAATCCGCGTGATGAACGACGAGGATTCCCTGCTCGATACAATCCTGTTGCGCCGCGGGCATTTTGAACTTGATACGTTCGAGATTTTTGTGGACTCCCTGTTCGATAGTGTGTCTGCGCTGCCGCTCAGGACAAAGAAATCGCCATCGATATTGAAGGTCCTCGATAGTCTTACGCCCCGCGTGTTCCACTGGCGTGCCATGAAGTCGAATTGCGAACTGCAGGTCGATATATGCGATTCCGTGGTGAACGATACGATTTATCCTACTTCCTGGAGTACTACGGATACGATGCTTGTCCCCATACGCAAGGCCTGCGCCCTAGGGGATTCCGTTTATTGCGTGAGCACGCGTTGGGTAAACGATTCGAGTTCCTTGGGTAGCGTTCAGAAGCGGGCAGATACCTTGTGGCATACAAGTACTTACTACGTCGAGGAGATTCCCGAATGCGCCTCGATGAACTCGTTTGATATGGGTGCTTTCACATTCGGCAAGAAGTTTACCGTGGTGCGCGAACTTATGATACCCGACGAGACGGAGACGTTCTGCGGGCCATCGGCGACGAAGGACTTGTTTGTCTTCGATATCACGCGCAACCGGCTTTTCCCCGATTCGCTCGATGCGGAGTCGCTTTCCGAAATCTGGAAATCCAAGGCCCATGCCATAAAATAATTCCGGCAGGTTGAATCATGATTGTTGACGGTGTTGAATTTACGTTTGCATCTGAAATCGCTGCAGACGACTACCAGTGCATTCTCGATTGCAAGTTCTTCAAGGACTGGCTTACTGCTGCAAAGTCCAAGTTTGTTGTGCAGAAAATTCATTTTTCATCGGTGGATTTCTTGAGCAAGGTCCATAGCCCGCTGTTTATCAAGTTGACGGCTACGGCGACATTGCCCGATGGCCGCCCGGTTCACGGGATTGTCGTGGTACGCGGGAATGCGGTGGGCGTGCTCGTGGTGTTGCGTTGCGAAGGCGAAAAGTACCTGCTGCTCGTACGCCAGCCCCGTTTTGCCCTTACCGAGACGGCTTCGCTCGAAATGCCTGCGGGTATACTCGATTGGAGCGGGGATTACCGCAAGGTGGCCTTGTCGGAACTCGAAGAAGAAGCACAGATTGTTGCCGACGATTCGGAACTGATCGACCTTACGGATTTCTGGTGGAAAGGTTCTACGCCCGGATTTGCCGCCAGTTGCGGACTCATTGACGAACGAATTCGTTTGTACGCAATTGAACGGGACGTGACCCGCGAACAGCTCGAGGCGATGGACGGAAAGAACCAGACCTACGTGGAAGAGAACGAGTGGATCCGCACGGAAGTGCTCCCGTACGAAGAAGCCGCCCACAAGTTTGTGGACGGCAAGAACCTGATTGCCCTGTTCCTTTATGAACGTTGGCTAAAGGCCCAGGGTAGGTAGGGTTACCAGTTCCCTAGGTTGTTTATGGTCAGCCCTGCGAAGAATACGAGCAGGTAGCCGTACCAGAGTCCGGTGAGGATGTAGTTGGATGCGCGCTTGTAGGCCTTCGGCTCGTTCTTGTTCTTTTCGCGTATGCGGATGATGTTCTTGCGCAGGTAGAACACGGAAACGGCGATGCCGATAAGGGATGCGAGAATCAAGAGTACGTAAGCCATGCGGTAAATATAGTAAAAACCTTCTTATTGGCCGCATTCGTTCATTTTGCCCTTATTTTCCGCTTATCGCGGTTGCCTAGACCCCGAAAATTTTCTCTATTTGGGCTGTCTTGACGTTCGTGGACCCGAATTCGGCTTAAATGAGCAGATTTCGGGGCCGTATACGAACGCCGTTTATTATACGAGGTTTATTTGGTTAACCAGAAGTTGGATTCGCTTATCGCCGAAGCATGCGAGGCTGCGGGCGTGACATTGGTGGAACAGGATATGTTCCGTGCCGGCAAGCGCAAGACGCTCCGCCTATACATCGACAAGCCCGAAGGGGTTACGATTGACGATTGCTCAAAGGTGAGCCGCCACCTTTCTGATGCGCTGGACCTTGATCCCGACATTATCGAGGGTGCCTACACGTTGGAGGTCTCTTCTCCCGGACTTGACCGCCCCCTCAAGTCGGATGCCGATTTTAAGCGCAATATCGGGCGGTTCCTGCGCGTGACGCGCAGTACCGGAAAGCCCATTACCGGGAAACTCCTGGAAGCTGACGAAACGAGTCTTACGCTTGCCCTCAAGGGCAATGCTGGTAATGTGTCCGTACCGAGGTCCGAGGTACTGGTCGCAAAAGTGGATGTACAAATATAATAGGAAGGTCTACAATGGCTAAAAAGAACGAACCCAAGGTTAATTTGGTTGAAGTGCTCAAGGAAGTGATGGAAGCCAAGAACATGGACGACGAAATCATCGAGGGCGCCCTCAAGCAGGCCCTGATTTCTGCAGCCCGCAAGTATTTGCACATCGACAAGAAGATCGAAGTGGACATCGACAAGGAAACGAACGATATCCATGTGTTCTTGCGTGTTGAGGTCGTGGACGACTATCCGGACTACGACCCGAACATGACCGCCGAAGAGGTTGAAGAAATGGACGAGGGCTACATGCTCGTGCCCGAAGCCCAGGAATACAACGAAGACGCTCAGCCGGGTGACTTCCTCGAAATGGAAGTGCCGACGACTTCCTTCGGACGCCAGGCCATCCAGACCGCCAAGCAGCTTTTGACGCAGCAGATCCGCGATGCGGAACGCCTCAAGATCATGAACACCTATCGTGGCCGTGTCGGCACGATGATTAGCGGTGAAGTGCTCCGCCTTGAAGGCCGCAACGTGATTGTTTCCTTGGGCAAGCAGACCGAAGCCATGATTCCGCCGCGCGAACAGATCGGTCACGAACGCCTCGTGCAGGGCCAGTCCGTGAAGGCCGTTATCGCCCGCGTCGAAGAATCCGCCAAGAATGGTGCCCAGGTTATCCTGTCCCGCGCCAGCGGCGAATTCCTCAAGGAACTCTTCCGTCAGGAAGTTCCGGAAATTTACGAAGGTTCCGTCGAAATCAAGGGCGTTGCCCGTGAACCGGGTTACCGCGCTAAGATTGCCGTTTACTCCCGTGACGAAAAGATTGACCCGGTCGGCGCATGTGTGGGCATGAAGGGCGCCCGTGTGCAGACGATTGTCCGCGAACTCGGCAACGAACGCATCGATATCGTGCACTGGAACGAGAACCTCGACGTGTTTATCACCCGTGCACTTTCTCCGGCTAACGTCGTGAAACTCACCGAAGTTCCGGGTACGCGCCGCGTGGTGGTCGTCATCAACGACGACAATCTCGCCCAGGCTATCGGCAAGAACGGCCAGAACGTTAAGCTCGCTTCCCAGTTGGTGGAACGCGATCTCGACGTGTTCGGCGAGAAGGAATGGTCCGAGAAGGATGACGAGGCCAAGGCTCAGGTCCTGGCTCCGCGCCCGCAGGAACTCCGCCGCAATGCTGCGCAGAAGGCCGAAGCGCTTTTTGCCGAAGCCGAAAAACAGGAAGAGAGCAACTAAGGATTCTTTCTTCACCAAAAGGGTTTTTTAAACAGGCTATTGAATGAGTATAGAACAGTATAAACCAAAAGAATGGGCCGAGGAACACGGCGTCAAGAGCGAATTTGTTATGAAGCTTTTGCGTGAGAACGGCGTCAAGGTCTTGACGCAGGTCTCTAAGGTGAATGCTTCTGAATTCGAGAAGATTGAAGCTGCCGTGGCCGAAGAGAAGAAAAAGCAGGACGCACGAGCCAAGAACCTGAAGAAGTCTGCTTCTTCGGACGCTACTGCTGAAAAGCCTGCCGAGAAGTCGAAGTCTACGACATCGACCATGACGAAGAACGGCGTGAAGGTGAGCCTCAAGCGTACTACGAAGAAGGACACCGCCGCGAAGCCCGCTGCGAAGCCGGCTACGGTCAAGCCCGCCGCTGAAGCAACAGCCGCACCGGCCGCGAAGGTCAAAACACCGGTTGCTCCTGCCGCACCGGCTGCCCCCGCGGTTCCCGCCGAGGCCCCGAAGATTGAAAAGCCCGCTCCGGCTCCTGCCGAACCCAAGACTGTCGAGAAGCCAGCCGCTGCCCCCGAGCCTGTTGCAGCGCCAGCCGCTCCCGAAGTCAAGGCTCCGGCCCCGAAGGTTGAAGAAGCTCCGGCTCCGAAGCCCGCAGCTCCCGCCCCGTCGCCTGCTCCGCAGCCGACGATGATGACGGCGAATACAGAACTTAAGCAGCCGCCGATGAAGGCCCAGGTGTTCAAGCCCGATGCCGCTATCCTCGCGCGTATCGCGAAGTCCCAGCAGCAACAGCAGGGCGGCCGCGGTCCGGGTGGCAACCGTCGCCCCA
>Ga0247609_10006319_pt1 | contig 11435 bp, 12 predicted proteins | sample 172DNAGHGlowgp2_FD_193487 | JGI IMG/M metagenome (GOLD analysis project Ga0247609, IMG submission 193487) | Sheep rumen microbial communities from Palmerston North, Manawatu-Wanganui, New Zealand - 1728 DNA GHGlow gp2 | ecosystem: Host-associated > Mammals > Digestive system > Stomach > Rumen ... | reverse complement strand
TATTGATTAATTAGATACTCTTTATCGGCATTTATATATTCAACTAGTTCATCATCAGAAAGTGTTGATACAGATGAGCTATCTATACCTTTTATTTGTGCATAACGACTTTTAAATGAACTAAAGTTGTTTTTTACGAACAATTTGAATGTTTCATTTGGCTGTAATGTATATGCATTGGTAGCTGGATCAAGTGTTTGAACCATAAATCCAGTTAAAACATCCTTATCTGTTTGAAGCATATTTTCCATGTAGTATATTGCTCTATCTGTTGCAATATTTCTTTGCTTAATTCTTCTATAATTGTTGTAACAGCCATTGAATAAACCAATACTTATAAGCAAAAATACTGTAAGTATTAGTATGCCAACTCCTATTTCAATTAATGAATAACCTTTATTTGACTTTAGCATTTTATCACCTTCAAAAAATATTTTTTAAAACTAGTTATTAGTTAGTGAGATTCTAGTGCCTCCAACGTTTTCGTAAATACGCTCTAATTCTTGTTGTGTAAGCTCTTTATCTCCACTACTAGCATTCATTCCTTGATATCTATAAGATGCAATAATTGTCTCAATATTGTTCGTTTGAAGCTGATATTTTCTAGAGGAATTACCTAAAATAATTGCTCCATATAACGATACAAATAGCATTATTACAAACGCCATAATAGTAATAGAACCCTCTTCTTTCTTAAACATAAAAGTCACCTCTATTTAAAAAATTGGTAAAATTATCATCAAAATTGAAAATGGAATAGCAAGATAAAATCCAAGCGGAATCTCTATATCTTTAATATTTTTCTTAAATGCATCTTTTTCTTTCTTTGCTATACCTACTAAAAGCGTACATATCAATACAAATAAAATAATAATCATTGTAGCAAATAAACCTGCAACAAATTCAGATATTCCAAAGTATAAACCAAGTATTGATAAATACTTTAGATCTCCCATTCCAATTGTTGTCTTCTCTATTTTTTTTATTTTTGAATATGCAATGATTAGAAACATACTAATAAATGGAATTCCAAATCCTATCATTCTTTCTATTAGCATTGTAGTAAGTGAATTTCCATTTAAATTACAAATAATAATATCTAAAATTACTCTTATAATACAAACAATAAATCCATAAATTATAAGGCTATTTGGTATTTTTTTGTATTCTTTATCAATTCCTGCAATAATAAAAATTGCACAAACAAATAGGATGTCAATAATATAAAAAACTAAATTTTGCCAGTATTTATCTAGCATATAAAATGTATCAATATTGATACCTCTAGCAAATGCTAAAGCAAGAAAAAATGCACCTGAGCAAAGCTCTAATATTAAATATCTTGGCCTAATTTTTTCCTTGCAATATCTGCATTTACCACCCAAAAAAATGTAACTAAAAACCGGAATTAAATCTAAAAATTGAAGCTTATGATTACATTTTGGACAATAGCTTCTCTCGTGTGTAATATCTTGATGTTTAGGTATTCTATGAACTGCAAGTGTAAAAAAACTTCCAAATACAGTTCCAGAAAAAGCTATCGCAATATATAAAATTATATTAATAATATCCATAATAAAAACCTTATAAAACAGCTTGTATTTAGGCATCACAGGCTACAAAAGCACATAATAACCCATATAAAATTATACCTTTTTTTGAAATAATAATAAATGAAATACGTCAAAATATAATATATCTGTAACATAAAAAAGCGAGCCTTTAGCTCGCTAAATAATAAAAAAAGACAATCCGAAATCGGATTGTCTAATATATTACTAATAATTACTCTGAATAAGCATCTCCTGGTTCACTTTCGCCTGGTTTTAAGATTTTTTGAGATTGAGCAGCAAGGCCTTTGCTTGCATTTTCAACTCCACCATCCCAAGTAGCTGTTCCTACTCTAGCACCAGTTCTAGCATTGATACCTTTAGTTTCCCATAGATAATGAGCTAAGATAGGTTGAACATTAGTTACAACATCACCATTAACGTTAGTAACTTTTTCACCTGCTTCACCATTTGCTGGAACTAGACCAGAGTTTCCTACTACAACATAGAAGTGACCATTCTTAGAGTCAATATGATACTCTATAGAACCATCAGATTGTTGTACAGGGAATCCTGGTAATGTAAATACTTCACCTCTTGATGTAACAAAGTGATATTCTTCACCATTTGAATCACCATAGAATTCATGAGAAGCACTACCATTTTTCTTGTTTTCACCATATTGGTTGTAGTTTGAAATCTTACCATCATTAATTACATATGCTACTTGATCATCACCTGATGTAATAGAAGAACCATGTTGTAATGGATGTCCAACATTTAAGATACTTTGTAATACATATGGATGTGATGGATCACTTGATTTGTAGTTATAGTTTGTTAAAACATAACCTACTGGCATTGTATAACCTGCAACACCTTGATCTGTGTTACATCCAACTTCTGTCTCAGTTGTTACTGCAGCATCACCGCTTCTAGAAACAACGTTTGTCATTCCATTAGCTGTCATGTAAAACATTTGCGCATTGTTAATAATTTGTCCTTTAATACCTGTTTGTGATTTAACGTTTGCAGCATCTAGAGATACTTGGTCGTTAAATTCACCAAATTCTTGTGCGAATCTTGCGTATTGAGCATTACCTACTGTAGAGGTTGATGCGTTCATTACGATAGCAGCAAGAATTATTATAACGATAATTGTTATAATAAGAGCTATCAAAGAAACACCTTTTGAATTTTTCATATTCGAAAATCCTCCTTAGTAATTTGTGTAAAATTTAATTAATTAAACTTTATATTCTTTTGTTGCTAAATTTATAACTATAAGTATTACCCCTCATAGCAGTAAAAATCTAATATATACTTATCAAGTATCATATATAAAAGATTCATACCCAAAATTAATCTTCTAATGAATGAGTTACCGGCTCACCATTATCTACTTTCTTCTCTTCTACCTTTGTTGTCTCTTTATTACTATCTTGTGCGCTTATTTGTGCTTCTCTTTCAATTGCCATATTTGCTAAATCTTGTTCAGTAGGGTTAGCAGAATTCTCTATAGAAACTTTTTCTGTAGGTAAGTCTGATTCTCCTTCTGGTGTAGATGTAGTAAATGGATTTGCAGCACCAGTTTGTACTTTTCTCTCATTTTCTAAGCCTCTTAAGTTATTGTTTGTAGCTTCATAACGCTTAGTAGGGTCTGTTTGATCTTCTAAGTCTCCTTCGATATCATACTCAGCATAATTAATACCTTTGTATTCAACCGCATTTGGAATATCTGAACTTAAGAAAGGTACTGAACTTCTGAATAGGAAAAATCCTACTAATAATAGTAATCCAAGTATAACAATTGCAATACCAATTTCTTTTAGTATTCTTAAAAACATTTGCATTGGACTATTCTCCACCTTTCCTAAATATTGTCTGAGCTTGCTGTAACAACATTGACATTAGCTACAAAGAAAGAAGCATTTGTAACAGCATCTGAGCTTCCACCTTGCATTACCATGTTATCAATATTAAATGCTAAGTCCTCATCATTTTCTAAGTCATAGATAAAATTAATAACTGCAATGTATTGACCACTAACATCAAAATAAATTCTAGATTCTTCTTGTTTTGGAGTAATTAGGACTTTTACATCACTGATGTTTGCATAAGTACCTATCTTCATCCATAAGTAATCAAGAAGATATTCTTCTTTTTGATTTGCTTTTCTGATGTCTGATGGACTAGCTTTAAGTGCTAACTCATCATATGCAGATTTATTAATTCTGAAACTGCTTTGAGCAGCTTGTTGTCTTGTAATTGCTTGTGGATATTCAACTGTATTTTTGTTCTCTAATGTATTTTTCTTATTTACTAGTTCTTGTGACATTTTTGCAATGTCTGTATATGACTTAGTATCAATAGTCAAACCTAGTAATTTAAGTGATACACCATGTGCAAAAGAACTAAATAATCCAACAGCTAAGATAATTACAAGAGCTAATAGCAAAATTTTCTTAATCATGGCAATACTCCTTCTACTTTGATTTTAATAGTAGATGACATGTCAGGATCTACTTCCATATCAACGTCTTTTAAAATACCTGCTAATTTAAGTCTTGATACAAAGTAACCAAGTTGTGCATATCTTGGAGATTCAGCTTCAAGAATAACTGTGTCATTTGTACCTATTTGAATAGATGATACTTTAACATCAACAGGGATTATGAACATAAGTTGTGACATGAAGTTTGGAACATCATAAGAACGTTCTCTTTGAAGTTTGATCTTATCAATCATTCTTTGTAACTTATCTGTCTTGTTCTTATACTCATCTGCTTTTGTTTGAATCATATCTCTATCTGACATAACTTTTTCAATTTGAGTATTTGTTTTAGCTGTGTTTTCCTCTACTCTTTTAATCTTATCTTGTAAACTACTTTGTACGAAATGAGCAACACCTGTATAAGCTATCCAACCAACAACCAATGCAATTGCAAGTCTTGTAAACCATTCTGCCATTGGATCGTAGTATTCAACTTCTTCTTCAAAGCTTGGTGCATTGTACTCACCTGCTCCGCCAAGTTGCTCCAAATTTTCAACTTCGTTATCAAATGTAATTTGTTTTTTCTTCTTAGAAGTCTTTCTTGGTTTAAGTGTCTTTTGGTTGATTTCATCAACTTTTTCTTTAATTGTTGCTAAAATTGCTTTTGGTGTAAATTGTTTTTTAGTAACATTTGCTTTTAAGTAAGTACCTGATTTTAAGAAGTCAAGTGACTTATCTATACCATTTAAGCAATATGTTGCAGCAGCTAACGCACTGTTAACTTCAAGAACATCTTTTAAACTACTTCTTTCTTTATTAACAAAGTATGGAATTAATAACTCAACATGTTTTCCAGGGAATGCTTCTTGTAAATATAAGTCAATGTTATTAACAATAATACCTGTACCTGTAATATATACGTTACTAAAATCTTTCATGTATGGTTCAGTAGCCATCATGATTCTTTGTTTTAGATCGTATAATGTAGGCATTAACGCATCTCTAACTGTTTGTCCATCTAAATCTGTATCAAGACTAGAATCTGAATAAGCATCAACGCCTTTGCAAGCTGAATAAGCTTTTGCATATGAATTGTATTCATCTGCAAGTCTTGTAATAACTTCATCCATACCAACTGGTATTTGAACTAAGTCAAATACTTGTCCATTTCTAACTAATGTTAGTTTTGTATCATCTTCTATATTAATGATAAGACAATCATCACCCATGCCTTTATCTTTTAGTAAGCTTGTGATTGAAGGTCCAATAGCAGAAATACTTTGGAATTTAGTATTTTGAAGTGCTTGCCATAAATTGTTAAGTTCAACTTTATTTACCGCAACAACTGATACTTTGTATTGATCAGGATTCATTGGGTTGTCAGCTAGAACAAATCTGGCATCATAGCTTCCAGGGTTAATTCCTTTTCTTGAACATATTTCTTCAAATTCAACTTTAAGAGCTTCATCTCTTTCTTTTGCTTTTAATTGTTTGTAGCTCTCTGTTTTTTCATAATCTTCTGATGTTACACAAACGCTTATGTCATTATCTGAACTTTTTGTCTCTTGAATAATTTCATTAATTGTTTGCGTAAGAACATCATAAAACTTAACACCATATGCTTCGATAGCCATTGTAGGTGAATTCTTGTCCTTTGACATCTTTGCATATTTAATTAGGTTTTTTCCAACACTTATTCCTAAGCAAGTCGCCATAGTCTTAACTCCTTTTTCTATTTTCTATTGACTATCCTTGAACCCTTATAACATCATTACCATTTGTATAAGTGAATCCTTGTGTAGTATATCTTCTTGATAAGTACTCTCCAGCTTCTCTTACTGACCAGCTAGAACTGTATTCGTTTTCTAAGTCAGCAATTAAATCAATTTGATAATTTGTTTGAGCAGCAATATCTTCAAAGTAAATAATTAAATCTTGTTTTGAAATGCTTCCTTCAAGTGCCATAGTGATGTAATCTTTAATACCTGTTAAAGCATTTTTCTCTGAGTTTGTTTCAAAATCATATGTTTCTAATCTGTATAAGAATGTGTACATTTCTGTGTAATCAAGAAGTTTTTCAAGTTCTAAACCTGTATCATATCCTATCAATACTCCTGCATTGTAGAAGTTATTGATTTGATACTCGTTACCATTTGATGAACTATTTGATGCTGTCTTAGCAGTAGATGGTTGCATCAAATCATAAATAAGAATTAAGAATTCTCTTCTCGAAATCTTTGATGAATATGGAAGCATTCCATAATTGATTATTCTTGAATTCTTAACATATCCTAATCTTGCTAATGCATATTCCCTATCTGAACGATCTGCAATTAATGTAGCAGCTCTATATTTAGAAAGTCTTAAATATGCTTCAAGATTTTTTAATTCTTGACGAGTTAGCTTATTAGAAAGATGTTTATAATCTTCTAGTAGTTGATATCCTTTATCAACGTAATTTTCAACGATATAAAATTGAGCAATTGTAAGAGAATCTCTTTCATTGTATCCATTGATAATATCGCAAATGCCTTTTGCAACATTGTCCATGCCTTCCATCTTATCTACATGATGAATCTTCTTACCTTCTATAGGACGAACGCCTTTCATTTGCAAATATTTAAGAATAGTTGCATATAGGTCATCTAATTCAACCTCTTGATCTAATTGTGCTTTAGTCTTAACACCTGTAAGTCCAGATGTAAGTGCCCACTCATAGCCTGGTGCTCCCCACCATAACGCAAAGCAGCTGCTTGTAAGCATAATGCCAAAGCAAATTAATATTGTTAAGATTGAGATTTTCTTTAATGTTTTGATGTTTTTCATTGTTTCACACCTTTTCGTTATATATTTGAATAATTTAAAACTGTTTGATTTTGGACCACATTGAGCCTTGCTCAAACTCATGCTTCCCTATATTATTACTCCATAATAAAATCTAAAATTATTTTATATTTATTAGTACGTTTTAACAATAAGTTTATGTGCATTGTAACGAAAATGTAAATAAAAAGAAATATAACTTTTAGGCATAAAAAAATCGCTTTAAAAAAGCGATTTAATTAACTATATTTTAAAATGTCATAGGTGGTTGTTGCTGATCATTAATAACGTTTAATATTGAATTATAAACGCCACCATCATTAACACTAAGTTCTACTGTTTTAGTAAGAACATCAACATATCTATAACTTAATTTTTCCATTCCTTTATCTGTTTTAACTAAAAACATACTGGGATATGCATTGACCAATGTGCCTTCCTTTTCGAAAGTTTTATTTCTACCAAGGCTACCACGAAGCATAACTTTCTGACCAATACAGTCTTCTATATTTTTCTTAACTTTATTAATGTTACTCTTTTCAATTGCCATACATTTCCCCTCCATTTCTATAAACTACGAAATTATGATAGCACGTTTTTACCTAAATGTCAAAACATTTTACTACCTTGTAGCCTTAGAGTATCAATGGGTTTACTAATTTGTTGTTATGTAAAACAAATGCGACTTTTTATGTAATTTACTCAGTTATTCTTGCAATTATTTTCTCTGCAGCATCCTTTCCAGACTTTATTGCTTGTGCGATTGTTTGATCATTGTTGATAATATCTCCACCGAAAAAAACATTTTCTAAAATTGATTCGTTATCATTATTGATTTTAATTTTATCATCTTCAAAGAATTCTTTTTCAAAATAATCACTATTAACTCTTGCACCGATTGCTAAAATTAATTTGTTAGTTAAAACTTTATGACCATCATCTAAATGAAGAAGTAAAACATCTTTATTGTAATTGATATTAGATGTATCTATTTCTTCACCACTATTTTTTTCTAATATATCTTTATTGTATCTTTCAATTTTTATAATGTTCTTTTGATAATAAAAGTCTACCTTTTCATTTTCAGCATCTTCTATTTCTTGTGGGCTTGCTGGCATATCCTCTCTTCTACGTCTATAGATAATAGTACTATTCTTTGCTTCTCCATCTTTTAAAACAAATCTACTACTATCCATTGCAACATTTCCGCCACCAACGGTTACTACTTTACAATCCTTAAAACATTTTATAGCTTCTTCATTTGATAGTCTTAATACTTGGATGGCAGAATAAACATTTTCATCTTCTATTCCATCAATATTTAGCATAATTGATTTTTCTTTTCCAATTGATATGAATATATATTCATATCCTTGCTTTTTTAAATCTTGCATTGATATATATGTTAATTTACTATCCAAATCTTCTTTGTTATCTGCGTTTATATATTTTGTATTATATCTAATGTTGATGTTATGATTTGATATTGCAAAATCAATTGAATCTTGCACCACTTTTTTATCTAATCTAAAGTCTGGAATTCCATACATCATTATTCCGCCCAAAAAGTTTTCTTTTTCAATGATTGTTGAAGAAATATTATTTTGAGCTAGGAAATATGCACAAGATATTCCAGATGGTCCTCCACCTACTATTGCAACTTTGCTTTTCTCATCTTTGGACTCTTCTTTTTTTAAATTTATTTTTTCAAGCATATATTTGCAAAGTGAACTTTCTATATCACCTATTCTTACACTCTCACCTTTTATTGATTTAACGCATGCGCTTTCGCAATATTTTTCATGAGGACAAACTAAACCACAAATTGCTCCGAAGAGGATTTGTTTTTGTATTTATATTAAACGCTTCTTCAAAATCACGTTCTTTAACTTTTTCAATCATTTGAGGAATATTGTTTTCTAATGGACATTTTGATTTGCATTTTGGATTATTGCAGTTTAAACATTCCCCAGCTTGACTTACTATTTCTTCAATGTCTTTCATTTCATCACCTACTTTTTCGTATTATACCATATTGATAAAAAAATAGCACGGCCAAAATGGCCGTGCTAAAAAGTTACTTAACCAGGAAAAGTCTTTCGTTGGGATTGTTGGGATTCGGAACGGTGTTGGCATTAAGCCAAGACATCATGATGTCATTAGCAAATGTCTCATCCTGAATTCCATCAAGGAGCTGACTCATAAGCAACGTGTTATTTGCATCATAAGTCACTGTAAGGCTACCCTTTGCGGTACTGCTATCAAGTACATGCTCAAGTCTTGCTTCAGTATTTCCGCCACTTGCATTAAAGTCGAACTCGAAGGAATGAGCAACAACATTAATGAAGAACGGCTTCAGCACTTCAGTGTACAGAACATGCTGATCAACACCAGATGTATCCATCGGGAAGCTCCACGGCCTCATATCATCGTACGTAACGTAGACTTCATTACCATTGCGAAGCTTATCTACTTCCGCCTTGATGATATCGAAGTTGGTCTGCGGCACCGGTACCTGAGTAGGAACTTCAGTCGGCACCTCAGTGGGCACTTCTGTCGGTACCTCAGTAGGCACTTCTGTCGGTACCTGTGTCGGTACTTCAGTAGGTACTTCGGTCGGTACCTGTGTCGGTACTTCAGTAGGCACTTCGGTCGGTACCTGTGTCGGTACTTCCGTCGGCACCTGTGTCGGCGGTACTGTCGGTTCGGGTGGCTGAGTGGGTGTTGGTACCTGCGTCGGTACTTCAGTAGGCACCTGTGTTGGCACCTCAGTCGGTACTTGTGTCGGAACTTGCGTCGGTACATAAGTCGGAGTAGCTGTCGGCTGGACAATGATGATTACAGGCTGCTGAGTAGGCTCAACAGTTGGAACTTGAGTTGGAACCTGTGTTGGAACTTCAGTCGGTACCTCAGTCGGTACTTCTGTCGGTTCAATATAGATTACCTGGGGTGTCGGTGTTGCTGTTTCTACAGCGGGAGCCTGAGTGGGGCCTGTTAACATCCTTTCCCAAATAACCTCACCCGTTGTCTCATCCATACAGATAATCCTGTCATGGTTTTCCGTTTCAAAGACTCTTACCTTCCGGTTTGAATCTGGCGGAACTTCCGTAGCTGCAGGTGGAACTTCTGTAGGTGCATGAGTAATAAATTGGGCTTCCTCCGTGGGTTCCGGTGTGACATAAATCACTTGAGGCTGTTTGTTGGTATTGGTAATCATTGACCAAATAGCAACGCCGGCCACAGCGATTATGACGACACAAAGAATCACTTGAATCCTTCTGCTCATGAAATAACCTCCTTTTGAGCATAATAGTTATATTTTAACCACCGCGATTATACTACGTTTATGTTAACTTTTCAAGCATTTATGTAAATTTAATAAAAAAAGTGTCGACTATCAAAGTCGACACTTAATTAATTGGAGGCGCCACCCAGATTTGAACTGGGGATAAAGCTTTTGCAGAGCTCTGCCTTACCACTTGGCCATGGCGCCATGTCAAATGCTACAAGTGGTATAATACAACATTTTGAGCATGTTGTCAAATACTATTTACCCTTAAATTTAAGTCAAATTATTCTTCATTTTCACGTAAAGAATCAGCTATTTCATGGATTTTTTTAAATCTGTGACTTACCCCTGCTCTACTTAAATTAGGTTCTAGCATTTTACCTAATTCTTCAAAGGAAGCTTCTTTATATGAAAGCCTTAATCTTGCAAGTTCCTTTAAGTGATCAGGAAGTTTAGCAAATTTTCTATATTTTTTAATAATAGTTATATCCTCTATTTGGACTAAGCTAGCATCTACTGTTTTATCAAAATTTGCATTTTCAAAATTGCTAACTCTATTTATATTATTTCTAACTTCTTTAATAACTCTAGTCTCTTCAAATTTAATTGTGCCTTTATTTGCTCCAATTGCTGCTAAGAATGTCGAGATAGATTCTGCACCTTTAAGATAAATCAAGAAATCTTTCTTTCTCTTCATCATCTTAACATTGATATCAAAAGATTCCATTATCTCATTTATGAAAAGTGCATTTTCTTGATTGTTTGCTACTATCTCCAAATGATATCTTGTATCAGGATTTGCTACCGAACCGCTTCCCAAAAATACTCCTCTTAAAAATGATTTTTGACATTCATCATCTTTTATAACAATGCTTTTATCTAATAGAATAACTTGAAGTTTTTCATTAAGAGTTATAAAGCTTTCATCAAACAATGACTTAAGATCTGATTTATTATAAATCTTTAGGTGATACAAAATTTCAGCTCCAGGAATTTTAGGTTTTTCAACATTTGATTTTCCCATAATACCATAGCAAGTTTTGAAAGTAGTATACATTCTTCTAATCGTAAATTCATTTTCAGAACACATCTTTAAAATAAACTCACCATTTTCTCTTTGAACAGTACAGTTAGAAATTAAAAATCCTGCTAATTCTGCTAGCTTTTGATTATCATCTTTAACAACTATTTTGGTAAGTTCATCTTTTATTTGACCAGAAAATGTCATCTTATCCTCCTAGCAATAATTACTCTATCATTATTCGACAAATCTTTCAAT
>Ga0247609_10006315_pt1 | contig 11437 bp, 3 predicted proteins | sample 172DNAGHGlowgp2_FD_193487 | JGI IMG/M metagenome (GOLD analysis project Ga0247609, IMG submission 193487) | Sheep rumen microbial communities from Palmerston North, Manawatu-Wanganui, New Zealand - 1728 DNA GHGlow gp2 | ecosystem: Host-associated > Mammals > Digestive system > Stomach > Rumen ... | reverse complement strand
AACTTTATTGTTTGGCGACTGTAAAGTTACTCATTTTCAATGAAATGAGCAAACCGCAAAGCTTCTTTTATTCTAATTTTATGTTAAATTATGCAGGTGAGCCATTACTTGCGAAACTTTAGTTATTTATATTATTGCTTTTGTTCGTAATACCATCATACCACATTTGCCACCTCGAAATTGAAGCCGCGGATTTTGTTTTCGAGCATCAAACTGCGCATACGGCCCATCGCTTCTACTTACTTCACCAGCACCTTCTTGCCGTTTTGGATGTAGATGCCTTTGGAGAGTCGGTCTTTGGTCACGGGACGACCAGTGAGGTCGTAGATTACATCTTTCGTTCGTAGTCCGTACTCGTTTGAGTCGGATGCCACCTCATGGATGGCAGTCGGTACTATCGTGAACACTCCACTGAACACTTCATCGGCATTTTCAATATTGATGGTGTAGTCCCCGCCGTCGTAGTCGGAGATGTCGATGCTGAGGGCGACAATCTCGTTGGCTCGCACCGACTTGACATATACCACGCTGTCGTTCTGGTTCTTAATAACCATGCTGTAGTCGTTGTTGAGTTTGCCGAGGTCGATGTTGAGCAGTCGGTCGCTATACTCTCCTACCAATGGGTCTTCTTCCGTTTCATCCGTATTCTTTCGGACAGGTGCTTTTGGCTTCACCTTCACCGTATGGGTGAAGTCGATACGGCGTTTGGGCACATTCGCGTCGGGCGAAACTCCATCCTCGTAACTGTCGTTGAGATAAATGACCTCATCACCCACCGTACACGACATAAGAACCGTGTAGAGATGCATCAAATCACAATCCAGATTAATGTCAGGACGGTTCGCACTACCTACCCCTTCCAACCACACATTCGTCAACAAACCATCAGGAACGTTTGTGTTAATGACAGGAACATTCAGATTGTAGCATGCCCCCTTGAAACCATTAATGTCGCCGAAAATTTTTGTGAATGTAAACTCAAAACCATTGTCCATACGGACTATTTCGCCTTCATTTACGCTGAAATCATACATCAGACGAAGTTTTTGTTCTGGAGCGGCGAAATACACTTTATAGGGCTTCTCATACCATGCGCCTACATAACTCAGCGAGGCATCGGAATCATCGTAGTCACTGCTGTTTTCTTTCGTATAGTCACGCTCCATCATCCGCTTGCAGACCTTGCCATCAACGATGGTGTCGCCGTCGAAATAGAAGTATTCCACCTTTTCGATAGGATTGTCGGTCCAGATATCCGCATCGACTCCCACCTTCCACACCTTGTCTTCCTCGATAAATGGACGGTATGCCGGCATCTGTTGTGTTTTATTGATGACGGGGTATTTCTTCCCGAATTCGTCCACGACGATATATGTAATTTTCGAAAGATCATAACCACTAGGTCTGTCCATTATATCGTAAGTACCGAATCCTGGGACACGAAAATCCGTATGATGCCATCCATAGCAATCACATTGATCATCAAGAGTTAGTATCTTTTTGAAGCGCAAGAGATGCACCAAAGGGTCTTCTGTTGGTTCTTCAATGAAGAAAGAATAATAAGAAGTACAACAAAACACATTAACATATCCGGATACATGCAAATATCCGTTCTCCAGTTCAAAGGTAAGCTTATTATCATAGAGTTCTCCTTGCCCCAACTCTTCCAACTGTCTCTCACCAATATCCTCATTAAGAGGCATCTTACAGCCACGAATTGCTGCATATCGTGTATTGGTAACCGTAAAAGGAATATGATCACGCCATTCAAAACTATCCTTCTCCGTTTCAACGATTATGAAAGGCCCCACGACGAATGCCAGATAGTCATAACCATCCACTTTATCGTATGAAAAGAAAGGACCTTCATTGCATCCGACACCTTCTATCATCGTGAACAACTCTCGGTATATGGGTGGATATACGTCAGCATCAGACTTTATACCCATCACCCATGTTCTTAGAGGCCGGTTTTGTTCTTCAAATGATTTGTAGTAATCTATTTGTTTATATGGATAGATCCATGGACCTTCGGTCAGCCAATCCTTTTTCAGGACCTTGAGTTCCAACGTTTCTCCCGAATCAATGTTATAGGAAGTAAATGTATCGCCCTCTTCCAGCGAGAAGTCGTAAAGCAAGTATTCTTTTTCGTCCGTTTCCGAATACACATACACTTTCCTGTCCTCTTCACGGACCAAAGCCCCATTACGATTCGGTCTATTAACTAAACCTTTTAATTTTATCCTATAATAGGTCTTTCCGTCCTTCTCCACTTTTTTATCAAGCAACTGATAATCCTCGAATGAATAATTATCCGACAACCAAGTTGAATATTCTTTAAAATCTGGATTCTCACCAGGCTGAGTGTGGACAACTAACCAATCCTTTACCGACCTTGAATCATCATACCGTTTTATAGAATCCACGAACGGCTTGTAGTCATCGGGATCCACCTCTCTGTTTTTCTTGATGACGGGATATTCGTTGCCATATTCGTCCACAACGATATATACTAACTTGGAAGGATTGTAACCATCTGGTGCGTACTTCAAATCCCTAATACCAAAGCCCGGAACACGGAAATCAGTCTGATGCCATGCCGTGCAATCGAAATAATTATATGATGATACATTTATCTTAAACCTTAAAATATGCACATTAGGATCAGCTGTAGGTTCTTCTATGAAATACGCATAATTCGTAGCGCCACACACAGTATATGCATACCCATAGACATGCAACACTCCGTCCTCGAGTTCAAAGTTGAGGTCATGTACAATCGGCCAATATGATAATTCGGGACCTTTCTTATCAGTTGTTTTCATGTCGCAACCACGGACAGTGGCGTAACGGGTGTTGAAGATGGGAAACATAATATCGTCATAGGCAGAAATGCTATGCGGGTCGTCGGTAAATACGTCCCTTTCAGGTCCTCTAACATATGCCAAATAGTCATATCCATTCGATTTATGATAAGAGAAGAACGGCCCTTCATTGCAACCAATTCCTTCAATCATCGTGAATAACTCGTCATAAATGATATATGTGGGGGGAGATACGATTATATCAGATTCTATCCCCATCACCCAAGTACGCAAAGGTCGCTTTTGCTCTACCATTGTTTCATAGTTCAACATTGTGTTGTGGGGATAAATCCATGATGCTTCGGGCAACGTCCCTTCTTTTAAGACCTTGAGGTTCACCATTTCTCCCGAATCAATGTCATAGAAAGCACATGTGTCGCCCTCTTTCAAAGAGAAGTCGTAAAGTAAGTACTCCTTTTTGTCAGTTTCTGAATACACATACACCTTGCGGTTCTCTTCGCGCACTCCAATCTCTTTTTGACCATGGCTTTTACTATTGACATTCATCTTATAATAGACCTTGTCTTTCACCACCATTCTTTCGTTGATCAACTCGTAACGGTCGAAAGAATAATCATCCGACAACCATGAAACGTATTCTGGGAAATCAGGATTCTCACCTGGCTGTGTATGGATAACGTTCCACTCTTTGACCAAATCGGGATAATGAGTCCATTGGTCTATCGTTTCCACAAACGGCTTGTAGTCATCAGCCTCCTGTCCGATCATCGACAACGAGATGGTTGTCATCAGCAGCAATGCTATCAATTTATTCCTCATCATATCTCGTTCTTTTTTGATTGTTTATTGAAAATTCATAAGATTCCAACTCTTCTTTACTTCACCAGCACCTTCTTGCCGTTCTGGATGTAGATGCCTCTGGAGAGTCGGTCTTTTCTCACGGGACGGCCAGTGAGGTCGTAGATGACATCTTTCGTTTGTAGTCCGTACTCGTTTGAGTCGGATGCCACATCTTGGATGGCAGTCGGTTTGATGGTGAACACTCCACTGAACACTTCATCAGCATTTTCGATGTTGATGGTGTAGTCACCGTCGGTGTAATCTGAGATATCGATGTTGAGGGCGACAATCTCGTTGGCGCGCACCGACTTGACATAGACCACGCTGTCGCTCTGGTTCTTGATGACCATGCTGTAGTCGCTGTTGAGCTTGCCGAGGTCGATGTTGAGCAGACGGTCGCTGTAATCACCTGTCAAGGTATTCTCTGTTTCATCAGTATTCTTACGGACAGGTGCTTTTGGTTTCACCTTCACAGTATGCGTGAAGTCGATACGGCGCTTGGGTACATTCGCGTCAGGTGAAACTCCATCCTCGTAACTGTCGTTGAGATAGATGACCTCATCACCTACGGTACATGACATAAGCATATAGGGATGATCACCCGATTCCAGCAGTTCCACGTTGTAGTCTGGGCGTTTTTGACTACCGACACCTTCCAACCACACAAAAAGATGTGTTGTCATCTCATCACTTTCTGTTAGATAATCTTTCCCAACTATATACCAAATACCTTTAAAACTTTCGATATCACTTTCGATGTCACCAACTGTTTTAGAATATACCGTAAAATTCAGATAACTTCCTTTGGCATAAACACTGAAAGTATCGTCTTCACTAACACTGAAATCATAAGTCAGATGAAGTTGTTGATCAAGAGCGGCGAAATACACTTTCTGATTTTCCTCATACCACGCCCCAATATATCGTAGAGGCGCGTCTTTATGATAGTAGGCATCGTAAGCATAAGAACCCTCTTTAGCATACTCCTGCACCATCATCCGTTTGCAGGTCTTGCCATCGATGATGGTGTCGCCATCGAAATATAAATATTCAATCATATCAAATCTATCGTTCGATATATGGTCAGTAATACCCACTTTCCACACCTTATTTTCCTCAATGAATGGACGGGATGATGCAAATCCCGGATGGTCGTCTGCTCTGTAATAAATCTCATCATACCATGAACATTCCAAGAGTTTCATATATGGAGCCTTACCGTCCATCTTAAAACTCACGTTGCCCAGGATGCCACGCACTGAGCCGATGCCTTCTATCCAAATATCATCGTAAGTCGGAGAGACCGAGAAATCCTCGTTTGGCAATACTTCTTGCACATACAGGCACCGGCGTCTAACACCTTCAATCTCCCTCTCTTCCACTTTCTCAATGCGGCATTTTGCAGAATAAAGTTCGGGAATGGTCTCGCTATCCTCGTACCGGTTCGATACAGGAACTCCTATAATTTCCATCACATCACCCACATTGGCGGAAAAGTCATAGAGGAGGAAACTCAACTGAATAGGTTTCCAAGGCCAGATATACACTTTGCCGTCCTCTTCACGCAGAGCTGCCACGATATGGGCGTTCTCCTCGTCGCCTAGAGCGGATGCGTAAAGGGGCATATAAAGACTGTTTTCGTCGTCATCCCCAATAGGATATGTCATGATGTAGTCATCACCTTCAATAGTGGATGACTTGAAAAACACATGCTGTTTCTCTATATCAGAAATAGCAGAATTCCCGTCGGATTCCGCATATTCCTGTATCCAACTCATGTTACGATCCACCATACACACAGGAGGTGTATAGGCATGATGGTACAAGAATAAACCGTCACCATTTTTACAGTACTCCAGGAAATGAACAGCACCTACAAAATCAGGTGTGTAATGTTCAATGGGATTTTCCTCCGTGCCAATGCCATCAATCCACCATTCACCCCAGGATTCTGCCGTTCTGTCATCTATTATGGTATCATCATCCTCTTTCGGCACGACCAAAAGGCATTTTCTTTTCACTCCCTCAATCTCTCTCACTTCAGTTTTCCAGACCACGAATTTTATATCAGAACCATTCCTACCCTTAGTAGTTATGCCTCTCGCATATACAATATCTCCGACATTGGCAGAAAAGTCATACAGCAGATGTTCCTCTTCAGAATTTTTAGGTATAAAATACACTTTGCCGTTCTCTTCGTACAACGAGAGGATATATTTGCCTTTCACTCCATAAAACAGGTCATCAGAATACATCTTGCTACATCTTCGACCACTGATAACTGTATCGCCTGAAATGATGTATTTTTGTGAGTTCCAGTGTGTACTTTCGTATGGTCCCACCACACTCCATCGAACTTTCCATTCCTTATTCTGCTCGACAAACGGTTGAGTTGGTCCAAATTCGTTTTGCCAAGGAATGTTCTTGTTGATATAATAGATATTATCGTCGTCATAACATTTGAACAAGACATGACCTCCAGTATAATTGAAGCGGCTTCCTAAGGGACCTCCTCTCAAAGAACCGATACCCTCAATCCAAGTATCATTGAATCCCCCTCCCTCAGCAAATTCATCTATTCGTAGCCACTTTCTTACCCGTTTGTCCGACGATTCCTCCAATATAGTATCACCGACCTCAGTCACCAACGAAGACAAATCAAAATCACCAATAACAACGGTATTGGGATCTAATGGGTAAAGGAGTATGGAGTCGCCCTTGTTCAACGAGAAATCGTAAAGCAACTCATCAACCCATCCCTCATCCGGAATATGTAAATAATACTTAGAACCGTTCTGAAAAATATAAGAAGTACTTCGTTTATTATCCTCTGAAAAGAGAACGTCATCATCCATTTCAAATGGATTCTCAAAATCAGACATCGAATAATATGACAACACGTTGCATAAGAGACCGTCCACCACCTCCTGTCCTTCACATTTATAACCAGTTAAACTGTACACCTTTGATGGATTGTAAAATGAATCGATGACAATCCATTTCCGTCCTACTTGGAAGATGTCATCCTCTTTGTTTTTCTTGATAACAGGATATTCGTTGCCATATTCATCCACGACGATATACTCAATCTTAGACGGGTCGTAGCCTTCAGGGGCGTTCTCCATATCCCCAGGTCCGAATCCTGGAACCCAGAAGTTGGTTTGATACATCCCCTGACATGTGGCAACGTACAATGACGAAACATCAGAATAGAAACGCAAGATATGCACCATAGAATCATCTGTAGGCTCCTCCATGAAATAAGCATAATAGTCACTTGCACAAGACAACCAGACGTTTCCATAAACATGCAACGCACCGTCCACCAATTCGCATGTCAGTTCGTTGCCTCCATCCCAATTATGAGACACCTCATCGCCTGTAAGCATCTTGCATCCTCTGACAGAAGCATATTGGGTATTGAAGAATGGGAATATCAAAGGATAAGCACAATAAGATTCAGGTCCAATCACAAAAGCAAGGTAATCACAACCTTTCGATTTGTCGTAATTGAAGAAAGGTCCTTCGTTGCAACCTACACCTTCAATCAATGTGAAGATTTCTTGATACTCAGCAGGATACACATCCGATTCTATTTCTATACCTATTGTCCATGTCTTCAGCGGTCTTTTTTCTTCCTCTTTTCCATCTTCGGATGTTTTATTGTATGGAAAGACCCGAGGTCCGTCATCCAATTGCCCAACACTCAGTACCTTAAGATTCACAGTTTCCCCGGCATCGATATCGTAGGAGGTGAAAGCATCTCCTTCCTTAAGCGAGAAGTCGTAAAGCAGATACTCCTTTTGGTCTTTCTCTGAATAGACATATACCTTGCGGTCTTTCTCACGCAGCAACACATTCTCCCGACTTGGGTCAGGCATTCTTAAATGACCTTTAACAGGACCTGAACCATAACATCTCATATTGAAATAAGTATTGTCGCCTCTTACCGTTTTCTCATTCTCTAACTGATAATTATCAAAATAATAGTTATCTGACAACCATGAATGAGTGAACGTGGAGTGTGTCATCTCACCGGGCATTGTATGAATAACCCTCCATCTTTTACATGGCTCATAAGAATATCCGATTTCAACAAACGGTTTGTAATCGTCACGTTCATCCTCTGAGTTATCAACATTGAGATAAGTATAATCAATTTCACCTGAAACGACATTCATGGATTGTTCCTCTGTATCTTGAAGTGGATTGAGATAACTCAATAACCCTCCTGCTGAATTGATACACCCCACGCCTTCCACAATGACCATTCCATTGCTAAGCGTAATCCATTTTCTTGGCAAACTTTTATCTGAAGGCCTATTCTCAAACGACTCGATGGTATCGACCTTGACTACACTGATATCCTCATGGCCCTCCACCGAGATGAATTTGTCGCCAACGTTCATGTTAAAATCATAAAGAACAATCTCGTCATCGCTTGTCACTGGATAAGGCAGGTAGTTTTTATCACCAAATATAGGTATATTGTACCCGTTCTCTCCCTCTAAGAACGCTAAGTATTCTTTTCTGTCAACCAACACTTTCCTGTCTTTTTCCCTAAGATTTAGAGTGGGGAACAAAGATGACTTAGTCGAAACAGATGTCTTGGCATTGACATCATTAGTAGAAAGGAAAACATACATCTTATAGTAGGTTTCTCCATTCTTCGTAAATGTTGATGATATGGAATACAAAAACCACTCATCCATCAACTTCTCTTGATAATCAACCATGAAATGGTATTTCCAACTGTTTCCATCAGAAAGCATGGGAATATAGACTTTCTCATTGTTTGAGATAGTTTTCTGGGCTGTTATCGACAACGACAGGGTCATCATCAGCAGTAATGCAATCAATTTATTCCTCATCATATCTCGCATTTTTTAGGTTCATAAAATAATCTGAAATCAAACATCATTCATGAATAATTCATGTCCAATTAGTGGGCATTCGTGTTTTTTGTCCTTATGTGTTTAAAATCACCTGTTCCAAGGTAATGTCGGGGTCTTTCTCGCCAAACACTTCCTTTTTCAGTTTGAGTTTACGGTGCTGCACGGCGGAAACGGAGATGCAGTAGATGTTGCCGATGGCACGGTTGCTCAGTTGCAGGCGTGTGAGGATACACAGATGGATGTCGTCCTCCTCCATGTCAGGATACGCCTTGCGGATGCGGGCGAAACGATCACCGTCGATGGCGTTGAGCGTGCGTTCCACTTCTCCCCATTCGCGCTGGGTCAATGTGATACGCGCCTCGCTGCTCTGGTTGAGTTTCTGCACCACTTCCGTCCGTTGCAGGATATAGTTCTGCAAGAAAGCTATCACCTCGTCGGCCTGTCGCAACCGCTCCTGCTGACTTTCGGCTTCCTGTTGTAGCATACGGTTCTTCTGTTCGTTGAGCCTCTGTTCATTCTCATGGCGTTCCGCCTCATGCTCCCGTTGTTGGTTAAGCATCTGCATCCGATAGCGCATAATCAGCCAACCTGCCACACCCAACAGCAACAACACAGCCACGATTCCAATGAGCATCCTGCGGTGTAGTGCCGAAGTATAAGCCAAGTGTTCATTCTCGAGTTCCTGTCTTAAGGCGGCCTGATAATAACCGTCTTTCTGCTCCATTGCCTTGAAGTAGAGTTCTTCGGCCTGTTCAAAAGCCGAATCAATCACTTCCACAGACTCTTCAGCACCGAATCGGGTGGCGGCAATCTTCGCCAGACTGCTCTGCACGATATAAGCGGCGTGGATGTCGTCACCGGGTGTCATCTGACGGTAAATGGCTTCTGCTTTGTCCAAAGAGTCCAGTTCCATATAACAACGGCCCAAGACTTGCAGCACCCCTTGCAACAGTTCTGGTGTAGCCAAGGCTTTGGCCCGCAAGGCATTGTCGAGCGCTTGATGATAGTCCTCCTTCGCCCAGGCGATATTGGCAAGACTCGTCAGTGTCTGGCAAACGAGGTCGTCCATACTGTCTCTCACAGCGATGTCATACGCCCGTCGAGTCAACGAGAGAGCCTCGTCGAACGAACCTTCGGTATTGTAAGCCAACTGCGACGCATACGTCCCGGCATAGTCGAGCAGGATGACATGGTTGCGCTCGTCATCGGGATGCCGCTCATAAACCTCTACGGCCCGCTTTGCCAAGCGCAAGGTCTCCTCTGTGTTGCTCCACGACAACGACTCGGCCAAACGTTGGCATGCGATGTAACACGTATGCCAGTCGGCTGTTGCCTCCGCCTTACTGATGGCGGTGCGTAACAATTTCTCGCCTTGCATCACGCTGTCGCGGTCGAGGGCTTCCTCCCCAGCCGTCAGGCAGTCCTTGGCACTCATAGAGACCAAGTCGTCGCCACTGCCACTGGTACATGCGCATAAGACGAGACAAAGAAATGATAGTATTATAATGATGTGTTTTTTCATTCCGTTGTTGTTTTTCTGTCGCCCCTGTCGAGGCTATAGCATGCGAAAAATGTCGTTATTTCGCAGCGGGATGATTCCCTTTTGCAAAGTTACGACATTTTTCTTTTCATTGTTTCTTTTACCTATGGAAAACTTTTATAACTTTCATTTTCATAAGTATCAAAGAATCATCGGAATAAGAAAAGTCGGCCTTATCGACCTATGGAAAATTTTTGTTCCTACCATGGAAAATGGTTCTGAAAGCCATAAGGAGGGCAGGAGTCAAGAAGTGGACTGGCGCCAAGGCGACATTTTATCTGGTCAGGGTACCGCCCTCGGGGCTTCTTCATCAATGAAATGCAGTGAGTGTATAACCATTTAGTCAGAAAATGGATATTGAATGTGTTGATGTCATGACACAACAGGGGAAGAGGATTATCTTATCCTTCCACTCGACTCATTCCTGGCCTCTTGCCACAGCCGTCCGTCTCTTTTACCCAAAATGCCATCTGCATGTGGCCTGAATGACTTGTTGTAGGTCTGGACAAACCGAGGCTGACGATTCGTCATTATGGGGTGGGCTTTTGGTAACCAGTATATAGGTGGCGCTTCTTGAAGCAGTTACCCATATTGTATTAATGTAGGATGCTTTCATGTCACAGCCGTTTTGTTCATTTCCGATTCAATTTGTAGACCGTCCGTCTTGGTACCAAATCGTTTCCTTGCCTTGCTCTCATGGCTGGGGAAAAACCATTAGGTAAATATGCGTAGCCTGTCCTGACGGATGGGTTCTTTGTTTTTTCCCGACATCGTCCTATCGGTCTTGACTTTGCCTTTTGTACTTGTTGAAGTTGCCATAGAGATAATGGGTGTCAACGGACTTTTCAGGTGTGACATACGGACTATCCTATTGCGTCGTGATGACTCCATGGACATATAGTTTGGAACAAGGGATGATAACAACATTGTCACACCTGTTTAGTTACGCTTTCCCTGCAGCCTTTAAAGGTGAACAATAACGGATCCCAATGGATTCTCACAACAACATCTTATGGCGAAACGTGCCTTGTACTCCCAGCGGATTTCATGTGACATACTCCAAAGGGGCTACGATTACTGCGTTTCGCGTTTTCTCGTTTCATACAAGGCATCTTCACGGACGTTACGGGCAACATGCATTGATGTGCTTGCACACACCCCCATAAACGCAACTGCGTAGCCTGATACGCAGTTCATGAAATGACCATGCGAGGAAGTGGGGTAGCCTAATACCCCACTTGGTCGCAAACTGCGTTTTCCTCCAAGTGGGTAGCCTAATACCCACTTCGCGAAATGCTGTCACATTTTCACTCTGTGGGAAGCCCTCTGTATGTGCA
>Ga0247609_10006313_pt1 | contig 11440 bp, 8 predicted proteins | sample 172DNAGHGlowgp2_FD_193487 | JGI IMG/M metagenome (GOLD analysis project Ga0247609, IMG submission 193487) | Sheep rumen microbial communities from Palmerston North, Manawatu-Wanganui, New Zealand - 1728 DNA GHGlow gp2 | ecosystem: Host-associated > Mammals > Digestive system > Stomach > Rumen ... | reverse complement strand
TGGCTCATATCGGAATTATCGAGTACACCAGCGACAACAAAGGCGAGGATATGTTCATTCTTCCCGTATTCGCGCCCGGCTCAATGGAGAGCGTCACCATGTCGGCCGATCTTACAAAGAAGTATCCGGAGACGGCTCCCGGCTTTATCAACTACATCTTAAACCTTCAGAAACTAATCACCGGATTTGCTCCGATGGGTACCGCAATCATGCGCGCAATCCCCGTTGAGAAGGCAATCGAGAATGAGACACGCAAGGTGGATGTTGAGGAGATTCACTACTGGCTCGACAAGAACGAAGGCCATATGGCCGTCGCTTACTGCGAGTGCAGAAGACTCCGCGAGATGATGGGCAAGGGCTCCGCTGACCTGCTTGATGAATATTGTATCTGCCTCGGCAAATTTGCGGAGCATATCATCCGCACCGGCAAGGGCCGCCGCATTGACCGCAAGGAGGCGGAGGCCATCATCCAGAAGGCTGAGGACCACGGCTGTGTTCACCAGCTCTCAAATATTGACGGCAAGGACGAGAGTATATTCATCTGCAACTGCCATTGGGAGACATGTATGGCTCTCAAGACGTCATGGTATACATCGTCACCGAACCTCTCCGCTTCAAACTATGTCGCATCCGTCGATCCGCAGAACTGCGTCGCTTGCGGCGGCTGCGTAGAGGTATGCCCGCAGAACGCTGTCAAGCTCGGCCAGAAACTCTGCCAGAAGAAACCTGTTTCAATCGCTCAGCACAAGGTTGCGGATGACTTCGTATTCATCCCGCCCAAGTACTGGGAGGGCGACGCGTTCTACACCGAGCGCGACAACGTAATACCCGAGACCGGAACGGCTCCCTGCAAGACGAACTGTCCTGCACACATCGCCGTTCAGGGCTATCTCAAGATGGCAAACGAGGGCAGATATCAGGAAGCTCTCGAGCTCATAAAGAAAGAGAACCCGTTCCCGGCAGTCTGCGGCCGTATCTGCGCCCGCTTCTGTGAGGACGGCTGTACCCGCGGCAATGTAGACTCACCGGTCGCTATCGACGAGGTCAAGAAATTCATCGCCGACTATGAACTCAACTCCAAGGAGAAGTTCATACCGAAGAAGTATTTCGACCACGGCAAGAAGGTTGCCGTAATCGGTTCGGGTCCTGCAGGTCTCTCCTGCGCATACTACCTCGCAATCTGGGGACACGATGTCACCGTATTTGAGAAGGAGAAGGAGCCGGGCGGAATGATGACCTTCGGTATGCCTTCATTCCGCCTCGAAAAGGATGTCGTAAATGCTGAAATAGACATCGTCAGACAGCTCGGCGTCGACATTAAGTGCGGCGTTGAGGTCGGCAAGGATATCACTATTGCCGATCTGCGCAAGGAAGGCTATGAGGGCTTCTATGTCGCAATCGGTGCGCAGGGCGGCAGGAAGCTCGGTATTCCGGGCGAGGAGAATGACGGTGTCATCTCCGGCATAGACTTCCTCCGCGATTCTGCGCTGAAGAAGATCAAGGAGCTTGACGGCACGGTAGTCGTAATCGGCGGCGGCAACGTCGCGGTCGACGTTGCCCGTACAGCAGTTCGCTTCGGCGCCAAGAAGGTCGTCATGTACAGCCTTGAGCAGCGCGGCGAGATGCCGGCTGCCGATGACGAGCTCGCCGAAGCCGAGGCCGAAGGCATTGTAATAAACGGCGGCTGGGGTCCGAAGGAAATCAATACAAACAAGGACGGCAAGGTTACAAGCATCGTATTCAAGAAGTGCACATCCGTCTTTGACGCAAATCATAAATTCGCTCCCAAGTATGATGAGGAAGATACCATGACAGTCAAATGTGACTATGTACTTGCCGCTATCGGTCAGTCCATTGTCTGGGGCGACCTCCTCAAGGGCGAGAACGTAGAACTCAACAGGAACAACACCGCCAAGGCGGACAAGTGGACATATCAGACGGCTCAGCCTGACATCTTTGTCGGAGGTGACGTCTACACAGGCCCCCGCTTCGCTATTGAAGCAATCGCCGCCGGTAAGGAAGCTGCTGAGTCCATCCACAGATATGTATGGAAGCACAGCCTCACAATCGGCCGTGTAAAGAGAGACAACTTCCACATGATAGACAAGGACAACCTTGTCATCAACTGCTATGACCACGCCGTAAGACAGAAGCCGGGCACGGAGCCGACCAAGATCAAGTCGTTCTCCGACGAGCGTCTCACATTCACGGAAGAGCAGATGAAGGCGGAGACACAGCGCTGTCTCTCCTGCGGCGCTGCAAAGGTGGATCCGAAAATCTGCATAGGCTGCGGTATTTGTACTACTCGCTGCAAGTTTGACGCTATCCATCTCTCGAGAGAGAAGGACGCCTGGGGCGCAACATATGAGCAGCTCGTACCGTTCGTTCTCAAGGGCATGGGCAACCGTATCGTTGACCTCACGAAGAAAAAGGTCGGTAAAGACTGATGCATGAGATAAGTGCGCTCAACGAGGCTGTAAAAGTCGCAGAGCGGGTCGCAAAAGAAAACAATGTTGATAAAATAAAGATCCTGACACTTGAAGTGGGAGAACTAACGGGTTTTCTTCCCGTCTTCTTTGAAAAGTATTTTTCAATGCTTGTTGAAGAAAACCCGCTCTTCTCCGAGTGTGAGCTTGTCATTGACAACGTGCGGGGCGAGGCGCTCTGTGACGAGTGCCATGCGCTTTATAACGTCATGAAGAACGAGGGCAAGTGCCCCAAATGCGGCTCACGCAATAAGACGATTCTCGGAGGGCAGGATTTCAAGGTCAAAAACATCGGTTTTTAAGCAAAAAGGCCTGCGCTATCATCAAGGCTACAGACGTAATCATCGGAGTTCCCGAAGGCGCCGAATTTGCCGAGAATGCTTCAGGCACACCTGTTGCCAACAAGAATGCCCAGATAATCTAAGGTTGAATAAAAAAACGAGGTAGCATTCGCTACCTCGTTTTTTGGTGGGAGAGAGTTCAGTCTGTCCCCTCATCGCGAGAATCAGCTTTACCGAATTCAGTGAAGCCTCGTACATATAGTTGTGGAACGAGTTGGGTCCGGTGGAACACTTTTTTAATATTGTATCATAACGAACTCTATTTGTCATTTTATTCTTTATTGAAAATATTATAAGATGTAGAATTAAAAATGGTCTTATTTTTGGAAAAGGAAAAACGAAAAGGAGATGAAGCTATGTCCACAAAGACTCATCAGTTTACCGAAGGCGAAAAGCGCTGTATGGAGGAATACTGGCGAGAGACCAAGGGACAGAAACCCAGGAAGAACCTGATTAAACTTGTACGCCACATGAATATGTTTAATCCTCTTCCGTCAGAGAACTCCTGGGAGTATGTATTCTTCAACCGTATGCTCACGGATGAGATGATTGACTTTGCTCTCAGTATGAAACTGCGTCACCCGTATTATATACGCGATCTTGCGAAAAAGAACAAGATGAGCGTTGCGGATGCCGCAAAACTTGCCGACGAGATGGCACATATCGGTATTATCGAATACACGTCTGACGACAATGGTGTCGATATGGTTCAGCTCCCCGTCTTTGCACCCGGTGCAATGGAGACGACCATAATGACAAAGGCTATGTCGGACAAGTATCCCGAGACAGCTCCTGCATTTTTGAATTACATTCTTGAACTGCAGCAGCTCATCACCGGTGTCGTTCCAATGGGACAGGCTATAATGAAGGCAGTTCCCGTTGCAAAGGCAATTGAGAACGAACCGAAACGCGCGAAGTATGAGGAACTGGAATACTGGCTTGACCAGGCCGGTGACTCCATAGGTGTTGCACCGTGTGAATGCCGCAAGCTCCGCGTAATGCAGGATGAAGGTACGGGAGACCTTGAAGAGGACTTCTGCATTAACCTCGGTAAGTACGCCGAGTCATGTATCAGAGTCGGAAAAGCAAGAAGAATCACAAAGCAGGAAGCTCTTGATATTCTTAAACTTGCTGAGGAGAGAGGCGCCGTTCATCAGGTATCAAACATTGACGGCAAGGACTTCTCACTCTTTATCTGTAACTGCAAGTGGGACACATGTATGGCTCTCCGTACATCCTGGTACACCGCTTCTCCTACACTTTCAAAGTCCAACTTTGAAGCCAAGGTCAATCCGCAGAACTGCGTAGCCTGCGGCGGATGCGTTGAAATCTGCCCTCAGAACGCAGTTAAGCTCGGACAGAAACTCTGCCAGAAGGATCCTGTAGATATTAAACGCGCAAGAACAAACCTTGATGCCGTTTATCTTCTTCCGAAGCACTGGCCGAAGTTCTCGTTCCTGACTGACAGGGACAACGTTATTCCCGAGACCGGAACATCACCCTGTAAGACCAACTGTCCCGCACACATCGCGGTACAGGGTTACCTTAAGATGGCCGGCGAGGGCCGCTATGACGAGGCTCTTGCCCTCATAAAGAAAGAAAACCCGTTCCCGGCAGTATGCGGTGCTGTCTGCGCCCGCTTCTGTGAAGAGGTCTGCACACGCGGTGATATTGACGATCCCGTTGCAATAGACGAAGTCAAGAAGTTTGTATCCCAGCTTGATCTCAACAAGGATACACGCTATATTCCGCCCAAGAAGTATGATCACGGCCACAAGATTGCCGTCATAGGTTCAGGACCTGCGGGCCTCTCCTGCGCATACTATCTTGCCGTACTCGGACACGATGTAACCGTATTCGAGAAGGAAAAACTTCCCGGCGGCATGATGATTTACGGCATGCCGAACTTCCGCCTTGAAAAAGATATTGTCAATGCGGAAATTGACATTGTCAAGGAACTCGGCGTTGAAATCAAATGCGGTGTTGAGGTCGGTAAGGACATCACCCTTGATGAACTCAGAAAAGAGGGCTTCAAAGGATTCTACATCGCCATCGGTGCACAGGGCGGCAGAAAGCTCGGTGTCGAGGGCGAAGATGCAACTAACGTAATTTCCGGCATTGATTTCCTGAAACTTGTTGCAAACAAGAGCAAGAAGAAACTCAGCGGCAAGGTTGTTGTAGTCGGCGGCGGTAATGTTGCCGTTGACGTAGCCAGAACCGCTGTACGTTTCGGCGGAGAAGAGGTCTCAATGTTCTGTCTTGAGTCCCGTGAGGAAATGCCCGCCGCCGAGGACGAAGTCCTTGAGGCCGAGGCTGAAAAGATCTCCGTCAACTGCGGATGGGGTCCGAAGGAAATCCTTACAAAGGACGGCAAGGTGACCGGAGTTGTATTCAAGAAGTGCACCCAGGTCAAGGATGCTGACGGTAAGTTCAATCCCAAGTACGATGAGAATGACACGATGACAGTGGAGTGCGACTATGTCCTTTCCGCTATCGGTCAGTCAATCGAATGGGGTGACCTTCTTAAGGGCACAAAAGTTGAACTCGGCCGCGGTCAGACCGCCAAGGCCGACTCGTGGACCTATCAGACTGCTGAGCCCGACGTATTTGTCGGTGGTGACGTTTATACCGGACCGAGCTTTGCAATCAACGCGATTGCTGCCGGTAAGGAAGGCGCTGAATCGCTCCACAGATATGTTCATCCGGGTCACTCACTGACACTCGGCCGCGTACGTCGTGATAACTTCAAATATATTGACAAGGACAATCTTATCATCCCGTCATATGACCACTCTTCAAGAAGTGTTCCGGGTAAGGATAAGAAACTTGCGATGACGTTCTCGGATGACAGACTTCCCCTTACTGAGGAACAGGTTAAGACTGAGGCTGCACGCTGCCTTTCCTGCGGCGCGGCAAATGTTGACCCCAATCTCTGTATCGGTTGCGGTCTTTGCACGACAGCATGCAAGTTTGACGCCATACACCTTTCGAAGGTACGTGACCTCTGGGGAACAACCTATGAGAAACTCATACCGTTCGTTGTTGCTGACGCCAGCAAGAAGGCAGTCAAGCTCGCCAAAAAGAAATTCGTTGATTGAGAAGTGTTTTTATGCATGAGATAGGCGCATTGTATGAGGCTGTCAAAATTGCCGAAAGAGTGGCAATCGAGAACGGTGCAAAACAAGTGAAACTTCTGTCACTGACAGTAGGAGAACTTTCAGGTTATCTACCCTACTTCTTTGAAGAGTATTTTCCTATTGTTGTTGAGGGCAATCCCATGTTCGAGGACACAAAACTTGTCATTGACACGGTAAAGGGTGAAGCGCTTTGCAATGAGTGCGAGAGCCTCTACAATGTCATGAAGAACGAAGGTAAATGCCCCAAATGCGGCTCACGCGATAAAACAATCCTCGGCGGACAGGAATTTAAAGTGGAAAGCATAGGCTTTTAAAACAGGACGGGCAACTGAACAGTTGCCCGTTTTCCTATACATAATTTGAAAAAAGATTGCAGAAGGGTATACTTGATTAAAGATACTCAATTTGAAAGGGGGCTGATAAAGAAAAATCTGCGTACGTATGTGTAAAAACGATAACTTTTGTTTTTGGGAACAAGAGGAGGTCAGAGTCATGAAAACCGTTTATTTTGAGAAAGACATCCCTCGTATTTTGCTCACCAAGTTTGCTTCACGTTTTTTCAAAAAGTTGTTGCACACAAGTATAAACGCAGTGAAATATGCAAAGGACCTGCCTGATCAGAAACTGCCTGCGGGAGATTGGGTAAGAGTCAAAAACATCGCATGCGGCCTGTGCGGAACAGATGTAAGTTTTTACAGGGCCACAACAGGTACGAACTCCGCTCTTGAGCCGATTCCGGGTTCCAGATACACTTTCCTGGGGCACGAGAATATCGGCGTCGTTACAGAAGTGGGAGAGGACGTAAAGGACTTCGCAATCGGAGACAGGGTAACCATCCGGGCATATATGGCCGGATGTGACACAAAAGGAATTGAGAACAGATGCGAATATTGTCGAAAGGGCGACTACAATTTCTGTGTGAATTACGGAGTCCCTTCTCCGTATCGCAAACTGTTTACCGGAGCGGGATGGAGCGACAGTTTCATCTATCCCGCGCGGGGACTTGCTCATGTCTATGACGAAATTACAGATGAACAGGCCGTGATGATAGAGCCAACGTGCGTGGCTGTTCATGCCGTGCTCAGGGACATTCCCGCCGAAGGGGAGAAGATACTGGTTATGGGTTGCGGCACTATCGGTCTGGGCGTGGTACAGGCAATTAAAATCATTCAGCCCGATTGCAGGGTATGGGTGATGGAGAGAGTAAAGGAAAAACAGGACTTCGCTTTGAAACTCGGAGCGGATTACATACTTTCCGGCAATATATATGAGGCCGCTTCGGAGGAAACCGGCGGCAGCAAGGTATATACCGGCATGAGGAGAAACAAATACTTCTTCGGAGGATTCGACAGGGTGTACGACTGTATCGGCGGGGACTGGGCTAATACTACCGCCGTGCGGATGCTCAAGGCGCGCGGCACCCTCATGAAAGTTGGACATCATATGAGAGCCATCACATACGATGAGACACCTGTCTGGTGGCAGGAGCTCAAAATCATAGGTGTGGATGCGCACGGTATGGAACACTACCAGGGTCGTGATATTTACACATTTGACCTTGTGCAGGAGTGGATCAGGGACGGCAGGTACAGTGTTGACGGCTTCGTCACTCATCACTTCAAACTGGACGACTACATCGATGCACTGGAACTGGCCATGCAAAACCCGCCGGATGTAATTAAGATAGTAATTGATTGTCAGTAGTAAAATCCGGGGCAGCCGTAAAACGGCTGCCTTTATTTTTTTTGAAACGCTTGCTTTTATCTTTCCTGTTTGACATAATTAATCTGTAATACGGGAGGATAGAATATGGATCTTATACCCAGTTTTCAGGTTGACCACACAAAAATAAAGCCGGGAATATATGAGTCCCGACTTGACAGAATAGGCGATGAATTTGCGACTACTTTCGATATCCGGATGAAATACCCGAATACCGAGCCCGTAATTCATCCGAACGCCATGCACACCATTGAGCATATTGTCGCGACCTTCCTTCGCAACGACGAGGAGTGGAAGGACAGAATAATCTACTGGGGCCCTATGGGCTGCCTCACAGGCTCATATCTTATAGTAAAGGGTCACCCGACACCGCAGGAGATTTACCCGCTCATGCTAAGAGCCTTCGAATACCTGAAGGATTTTGAGGGCGAAGTGCCCGGCGCCACCCCGGTAAACTGTGGCAACTATCTTCTCCATGACCTGCAGATGGCAAAGTGGGAAGGTGCTCAGTACTTAAAACGTCTTAAAGAGGAACCCTGCTTCGAATACCCCGTAACCGAGCGTCTCGAGACAGCACAGGGAACCTTTTATGATTCGTAAAATACATTCAGGAGGTATATATTATGAAACTCAGCGCAAGAAATCAGCTTAAAGGTACAGTTACAAAGGTAACAGAGGGTGCCGTAAACGGCATGGTAGAGCTTGATATCGGCGGCAACAAGGTTTCCGCTACAATCTCAATGGCCTCTATAAAGGACCTCGGTCTTGAGCCCGGCAAAAAGGCCTGCGCCATCATCAAGGCTACAGACGTAATCATCGGAGTTCCCGAGGGCGCCGAATTTGCCGAGAATGCTTCAGGCACGCCCGTTGCCAACAAGAATGCCCAGATGATATAAGTTTGGTGGGAGAGAGTTGCCTGGATAAGGAAATCGGCAGTGTCCCCGCCTGAGAGTTTTCAGAAGGAAACGGGTCTGTTCGGACCCACGCCTAAAAAACTCTCCACCGGAGAGTTTTTCTTAACGGCTTTCGAATCCATTCTCTGAAGCTAATGACTAAAAAAACAGAGATAGCAAATTGCTATCTCTGTTTTTTGGTGGGAGAGAGTGGATTCGAACCACTGAAGTCGTAGACAACAGATTTACAGTCTGCCCCCTTTGGCCGCTCGGGAACTCTCCCATTTTATGAAACCTGCAACTTTTGTTGCAGGTTGTTTTTCTGGAGCTGGTGAACGGACTCGAACCCCTGACCTGCTGATTACAAATCAGCTGCTCTACCAACTGAGCTACACCAGCACATAAAAAGTGCTTGATAAATATAGCATACTTTCAGTTGACCGTCAAGTTATTTTTTAGTATATTAAATCTGTTAAACAAGAATAAAAGGAGGTGACCGAAGTGGCAAATTACAAGCGCAAAAAGATAAAGCTGAACACGGGCAACAAGGATGCCGCAACCAGGAAAAGACAGCGCCGTTTTGTGGGTGTATTTCTTCTCCTGCTGATTATTGTCGCTTCGGCATCGGCCGTTACATATTTCAGGGAAAAGGCTGAAAACGAGAGAGCGGAATACGCTGAAAGTGATATAACACTGGTCGATGACAGCGACAAGAAGGAGTCCGTCAACATACTGTTTGTACCGGTATCCGCTGACGGCGAAGTGCTGTATCTCTGTGTTTTCGGAATCAATACATCGTCCAGGTCATACACGGTCATGTGCCTGAACACCCCGCCGAACGCGGACTACCAAAAACCGCTTGAGCTCATGCAGGGCGCCGAGGACACGTACGGCATAAAGCTTGACCGCTACGTCGTCATTACGCGCGACCAGTTCAAGGACTTTATGCAGGTCCTCGGCGGTTACGAGATAAACCTGAAGAACCGTATCGACTATGCCGGATCTGATTTTACGCTCAACCTCCAGGCAGGCAAGCGTACTCTCTACGGCGACCTGTTTTTCAACTATCTCCGCTACACCGGCCTTTCCGGTTCCGAACGCGAGCGCGAGCAGCAGGCGAAGATAATCGTTGACTATATCCGCCAGCGCCTGACAAAGGAGACCGTGGACAATGGTGACGAGATTTTCTCGAGACTTGTAAATACCTGCACGACCAACATAAACATAACAGACTTCAACAAATATCAGTCCGTAATCAAAGCTTCTGTTGAGAAAAAACTGAAGATATCAGTAATAAAATTGGAGAACGATAAATGAAGGTAGTCAAAATCCTGGCCGTCGTACTGGCGGTGGCTTTGCTGGCGGGATTCGTCTGTATCATGTTCTTACCCATTGATACATTTGTGGCGAAGCGCTCCGCCGGCTTTAAGGGCTATGACGTGCCGACTTCCTATACGGACTCAATATATAGGTATTATTATAATAAACTGGGCGAGAAGGAACAGGAGGCATACAGACTTGTTTATGCCGCTTTAAGCGACGACTCGGCCAAGGATTTCCCGAAACAGGTGGTCATACCGAGCCTTTCCGACAAGGAACTTGAGGCGATGTATACCTCCCTCTCATATGACAATCCCGAACTCTTCTTCCTCGGCAACAAGTGCTCGATGACGAAGATAGGAAGTATCAATTACTTCGTCCCGCAGTATCTCATGAACCGCAAGGAATATGAGAAGAAGTGGTCGCAGGTTACATCTGCTGCGCAGAAACTGCTCGGCAGTATTCCGGGCACCGCGACCACGGAATATGCAAAAGAACTTTTCCTGCACGACTATCTTGTGCAGAACTGTGAATATGATGAGTCGTATGACAACGACGTGTATACGATGTACGGCGTTTTGGTAAACGGCCGTGCCAACTGCGAGGGCTACTCGCGCACCATGCAGTACCTGCTGCGTGCGCTCGGCATATATAACTATCTCGCAGTCGGCAATGCCGAGGGCGAGAAGGACAGCTTCGCCGGCCACATGTGGAACATAGTAAAGATAGACGGCAACATGTACAACCTGGATGTCACCTGGGATGACTATGCGGTCATGGAACTTGTGGACTTCCCGGACAACTCGGTCAGCCACGTCTACTTCAATATGTCCACTGCCGACATATCACGCAACCGCACCACGGATGATCAGACGCTCTGGGCCGATTGCGTAATGCCGAGTTACGGCTACTTCAAGAACAAGGGTCTCTACTTCTCCAGCTATAACGCTGTCACGGAGCAGTCCATGAAGGACGCAATCGTCGAGTCCCTCTCGACCGGATACAACAGCGTGGAGTTCGCTTTCAGTGACAGGTCCTCCTACAACAGTGCATTCGATATCCTGGTCACCAGGGGCAGCATGTATAACATCATTCTCTCAGCCAACCGCCAGGTCGCTGCGGGTCTGCGTGTGGACCCCTCATCGGTGCAGTACGCGATGGATGAAAACAACCTCGTTTTGCGCTTTTTCTTCCTCCGCTGACACCCTTTAAAAAAGTTTAAAAAAACTTAAAATTGTTGTTGACATTGAGCGCTCGATTATGCTAATATATTCGAGCGCTTTTAATTAAGCGCTCTTTTGATGTACCTTGAAAATTAAACAACGACAAACTTAAATGGACCCTGAGATTTCTGTAAAGAAGTTTCAACAGTAATTCGTATAACGAATTGGCGGACATTAAAAAATGTCAGCAAAAGTAATGAGCTGAAAAGCTTTTCTAAAGATAATGAGGTCCGGAAATTCCCCGGACTTGATTATACAATTTTTTAGAGAGTTTGATCCTGGCTCAGGACGAACGCTGGCGGCGTGCCTAACACATGC
>Ga0247609_10006312_pt1 | contig 11440 bp, 2 predicted proteins | sample 172DNAGHGlowgp2_FD_193487 | JGI IMG/M metagenome (GOLD analysis project Ga0247609, IMG submission 193487) | Sheep rumen microbial communities from Palmerston North, Manawatu-Wanganui, New Zealand - 1728 DNA GHGlow gp2 | ecosystem: Host-associated > Mammals > Digestive system > Stomach > Rumen ... | reverse complement strand
CATTAACTACGGCATGAGTACCCCAGTTAGAACCTGCTGCCAAATATTTGCCAGTACCGACATTGCTGATGTAGTACTTGCCGTCAGCAAACAGACGGAAATATTCATAGAGAGCAGCCATGGCATCTTTGGAATCGAAGTCATCAGCCTCTTCAATGACATACTGGTTTCCCGCATCACGGGTTGTCCATGTATTGACAACGATACCTGTCGCATAGTTTGATACATTCACTCCATAGCTACCCATTCCCATATAATAAAGAGGAGCAGAGGTAAGGGAGAAAGATACAGGAGTGACATTGCTTAAATCATCCGTAAGAGCCGGTTGATTTTGTACTTCATTAATCGTCGTAGGATTACCAACGAACTTAGAATCTGCAATACTATAGAGATAATAATTATCCTTGTAGTTGAGAAGAGCAAAATTGCTTGCGCTATAAGTGGTTCCATTGGTAGATACCATTTGTACTCCATTGGTTCCTAACGACCCGCGCGCTGTAGTAAGTTTATAAGCCTTGCTGTTGCTCAAGTTGGCAATATCGCTAACGATGCCTGCCTTGAGCGTACGAATGACCTTGATCGTGCAGTCTGTCTCACCAATGGTGCCTTCGGTGGGGAATTCGTAGTAGAAACCCGTCGTCAGAGATGAAGGCACTTCAATAGCACTATTTGCTACCTGCTCTATAACTTCAGACCCTATTGGAGTCGTCCCATCAGACTCGTAAAGTTCATAGGTAACATTTACAAACTTAGTACCTTCTGGATAAACCTGGATGATAAAAGAGGGCAGGTAAAGCGTGTTACCTTGATTGGCTGTACTAATTGTAAAATAGGTGGTTTGCGCGTTTAGCCCGTCAACTACAAATGGCTTAGGTCCTGTAGGTGTGTTATAAACAGGCGCACTCGCCACGACAGAAACAGCGGCATCCTCTGACGTAAGAGTATGAACAGCATTCTTAGTATTTGCCGAACATTGCAGAGAATAGCTCTTAATAAAATAACCTGCTGGAGCTGCCAACGTAATACGGTAGTCAGTAGCAGCAGCTGCTGTCACCAGTTTAAAGCAGTTTCCATAATTGGCTACATTGACAACTTGTTCGCCAATCGTGACGCCTGATTCGGCCGTCACAGTTACACCTGCCAAACCAGATCCATCAGCTGTTGTGAAGACTTGGCCTGAGAAAGTACCGAAACCAGCAGCCTGAGGGAGACCGCTAGAGGTATCGGCAATCTTTACATCAATAGCCCAAGCCCCCGTTCCCACGAGCGCAAAGAGCGCCACGAGGAAGAGTTTTAGCTTAGAATAGAAATGTTTCATAAATGAAAGATTTAGTTAATAATATAGTTAATAAAAATGCCTATTCGGGCACAAAGGTAGTGATTTCTGCGGACGCGGCAAGATTTTTTTATAAAAAAGTACGCGCGCACGCATAAAAAACAGCGGGGCGACCACATTTAACCACAGAGAAGCGAAGAGGCAAAGTAATACAAAGATCCACGCTCTCGGAGAAATGAATGACGCCCCAGCGGGGCTGGAAGGCTCTGAGGCTGGCCATCTTTAAAATGCATTTTCAGAGTGGCAGACCACAGAACCTTCTACGGCACACTGCCGAAGCAGTGAGCCAATTCATTTCACCGCCTACGCACAGAAAAGATTTTTAATGTTTTTTGCCGCGCAAGCGGTGTTTTTAAGGTTTTTGTCAATAACCTAAACTTCAATTAGTGAATATAATTTGTGGTAATTAATGGTAATTCGTGTCCAAAGATAATTCATGTCGGGCGAACAGAAGAAAGGGCGACCGTGTGGCCGCCCTTTCCATGTGTATAGGGTTAAAGGTTTACTTTACAGAAACCTTCTTACCGTTGACGATGTAGATGCCACCACGCTGCATCTTCTCCACCTTGCGGCCAGAGAGATCGTAGATGGAAGCCTTTTCGCCATCAACGCCAATGCCCTTGATGCCAACAGGAGCACCGTTCTCATAGACCTCAATAAGGCGAACTACCAAAGCCTCGTTAATAGCCGTGATAGTCTCGTCGCCCTTCTTGAGGGTGATGCCTGCGAGGTTAATGCTTTGGATGAACGGGAAGTTCTTATCGAACACCACATCTTCAAGAACGATTTCCTCTGCGAAGGGTACTACCACGTTCTGCTTCATGATGCGAGAAGAAGTGTTAGGAACACCCATCGGCCAGCTTGGATCTGTAAACATAGACTCCATCACCATGCCAATCTCAAGAGTGAGTTCCTCCGGATTGAGGCCGTTGGCTTCAAGGTTCTCAGCAGATACCATAAGCTTGAACTCAGAACCTGCTTCAACGGTTGTGAAGCCCTTTGAGGTGCCAGGCTCTTCCGCAGTACCAGACTCGATATTAGCTGCGACAGTGAGCTTCACGGCAGGAGCGATGCCAATCCAATGGAGCTGAGCGGGAGCGCCTGCATAGGTGGCAATCACTTCATCCGGTGCTCCGTCACCAGATCCGGGCTTCACGAGTTGTGCAGTCACGACAACGATGTTCTGATAGACATAGCCGGACTTCAGTTCTACGGGGAAGTCGGTCTCGCCGAGATCGATGTAGAAGGACTGGCCCATAACACTATGCTTGGTCTCTGACTGCATATTCATCAGGTTCTCGGGCAGGTCGCCAGATACCATTACAGTCACCTTCACCTTCAGGTCTTCGGCGTTGTAGCCGTTCTCCTCGAGGTTGTCAGCGCTGTAGTTGATCTTCAGCTTGAAGTCTGCAGGATAAATGTTGGGTTCAGCCTGTGTACCTTCTTCTGCATTGAAGGTCGGGGCGTTGAGGACAACAGCGGGAACTTCAACTTTCTCCAGACAAACCAAACGGAAGCGAGTAAATGACATCCAGTTGTGGATAACGCTGGTCACACCCTGAACACCTATTACAACTTCGCTGGCCTTGTCTAACTCAAATTCCTTGCTAGCATCGTCCCAGCCGCGTCCGAAGAGGCCGCCAGTTGCTCCGATAGCAGGAATGGCTGTCTTCTCTTCACCGACCAACAACGACAGCTGCACGTCGGCAGAAGCACGGCCAGAAGCAGTAATCATATACTTACCAGCAGGCAGGTTGATGGTCTGCTTCAGAGCTACGTCCCAAGCATTGGCACCCCAATCGCCACCGTCGAAGTACTTATAGGTGTTGCCCTCGCCATCGGTGAGAGGCTCACCATCCAGAATATTCAGAGAGCCACCGGATCCTTCGCCCTTCACAACGGTCCAAGGCTCAGCAATGGCCTCTGCAGCATTCGGGTTCACAATATGGTCGGTCATATTGATAGCACCCTCAACGCCCTCGGCCAGAGCGTGAGAGTCAGCATACTTGCGGAAGGCAGTCCAGATAGCAGTTGCCTTCTCCTTAGCATCAGCAGCAGAGGTGGCTTCTACAGTCAGGCTAGCCTCTGCAGCGGCCTTCTTGTCAGCATCGGCATAAGCATAGCTGCGCTCAGCATTGGCTGCCTTGGCAGCAACCAGGGCATCGTAGTCAGCCTTGGCACCAGTGAAGGTCGTAGTGGCAGCTGTAAGGGCTGAAATAGCTGTCTTGTAAGCATCAACAGTTTCTTCCACTGTGCTGTAGGTCTCAATAGCCGCAGCCAAAGCAGTCCTCTCTTCACCGGTTACAGCGGCATAAGTCTCGTCATCCAGAGCCTTCTTGGCATTGGAAAGAGCGGTCTCGTATGCAGGAGCGAATTCCTCGGCAGGAATCTCACTGCCAAGATATGACAGACGGAAGTTGTCAAAGATAACCCACTGATGAACAGCAGTACCCTTTGCGCCAACTGTCAGCTGACCATTCTCAAAAACGGTTACCTCAATAGGTTCGATGGTGTACTGTCCAGCAGAGAACGACTTGGAAGCATCGGTCATACTGCCCTCAGAACCTGTCTTTGCTGGGAAGTTTGCCGTCTTGTCGTTAGCATAGAAGACAGGAAGGTCCTCGGTAGCGCCATCATCCTGGCGATAGAATCCCTGGGCTGTCATCTTATACTTACCTGCAGGAGCATTGGCCAGTGTCTGGCTCAGCGTGAAGGTGGAGTGATAAGACTCAGCACAGTTGTTGCCAACAGAACCATTATTATTATCCTCACCACCAGAGAGGTTCTGGTTGCTTGCTACCATAGTCCATGCACTCTTACGCAGGTCATTGCGACCGAAGTTAGCATCCTGGATAAGGAATGTTGCATCTACAGGGGTCTCAGCAGTAGCTGCTGCTAATTCGGCAATGCGGTCTTCCAGAGTCTTCAGTGTCCACTTAGCGGCATCAACGGTACCGTCAGCAGCCAAAGTGACAACACCATTCTCACCGGCGGTCAGGAAGTTCGTTCCATTGCTGATGGTGTAAACACCTTCACTGACCTCATTGAATATCCAGCCCATAGCTGCGCCGTCGTTCCATTCACCATTGAGGTAGTGGTTGTTACCGCCATTGGAAACCTGAGAGTCCAAAGTGTACTTGCCGTCGGCCATCTTGATGTCGTAGTCCAGACCATCGGCATTAACTACGGCATGAGTACCCCAGTTAGAACCTGCTGCCAAATATTTGCCAGTACCGACATTGCTGATGTAGTACTTGCCGTCAGCAAACAGACGGAAATATTCATAGAGAGCAGCCATGGCATCCTTAGAATCGAAGTCTGTAGCCTCAATGATGGCATTCGAGTTGCCTTCATCAATGGTGCTCCAACCGTTAATGACGACTTCTCCACCGCTCACATTGATGTTATGGCTGTCATCGAATGCAAAGAACCAAGGATAATCCTCGTTACCCGTTGCAGAGATATTCACGGGGACCGGTTTGCCAAACGTATTGTCTGGATTCAGGAACTTCTTGGCGTTGACGCTGTAGATGAAGTACTGGCCCTGCTGCTGCAGAAGAGCGAACTGTTCACTGGCAGCATCGGGCAAGAACTTCTTTGGAGTCATTGCTGTTTCGCCGTAATTAACATTCCATGTGCCACGCGCATTGGTGATAACATAAGCTTTAACATTGCTGAGGTTTGCCAAGTCTGTCACCTTGTTGGTAAATGTGATGGGGGTTTCCAAGATAGCGAGAGCCTCTGTAGCATCGAAATCTGCTGCAGCCTCAATCGTATAGGTATTACCCGGATCTACCGTAGTCCAACCATTGATAATCAAGCCTGGGGCGTAACCGGAGCTGATATTGATGGCATTGTTTCCATAACGAAGCTGGAATTTACCACCATCCAATGCTACGAAGCTGATGGGCGTGGGAGCATAGTTCGAGGCATCACCCGTGTCTTGGATGAAGCGACCTGCTTCAACACTCCACAAATAGTAAGCATCATTGTAGGAGATGATAGCGAAGTTGGACGCGGTGAAGTCCTTGGCTGTAGAAACCAGCTGACCATCAGAAACGCCCAAAGAACCACGAGGAGTTGTCAGTGCGTAAGCTTTGTCGTTGCTAATGTTGAAGTTGGGATTCGGAGCTATGCCCAATTCAATCTTCTGGATCAGCAAGCCACTTGCATTTGCACCAGTTAGAGTAAAGGAAGTGGAGGGATTTGAGAGTTCGGAAAGCACTAACTCTTCATAGTCTGCCGTGCCAAATGTCTTCTCAGTCTCACCTGCAGTGATTGTCTGTTCTGCGGAATTTCCCTTTGCAGTAATCGTGCAGGAAGTGATGATGTAATTGATGGGGACTGAAATCGTATAGGTACTAGAACCTGCTGAGCCACTATGCCATAAGAAAGTCTCGGTGACACGCTTGTCCATATTATTGGCGCCAGTAGTCACTGTCACAATAGGATTGGTGTTCGAGGTCCACTCTTTGACATAGTTGTTAGCACTTGCAGCATAAGCACCTTCGCTTGCCACCAGTGTAACACCAGAAACAGGAGCAGCCTCAACGAAGGTAGCGGAAACTGTGACATCGTCGGCGGGCATCGTGAAGGTGCCATCCTCTGCAACCAGCACAACCTCATCGATGGTCTTACAAGTTACAGAGTAGCTCTCCAACGCATAGCCCTCGGCGGGAGTAGCGGTCAGCTGAACCTTCTCACCGGCTTCTGCGCTGGTGGGCTCTGCAGCAACCGTACCGTTCTCGAGACCTTCAGCAATGGAGACAGTGTACAATGTGGGAGCTACATATTCTGCAATAGCCCACAATGCCTTGTCGCTAACACCCTTGTCTGCATAGCAAGAACTACCCGCATCCGTATTGTCAACACCGATGTGCTCGTTGGGGGCACTGGCCTTTGCGATGGTGTAGTAGCCATCAGCAAGTGCTGCAATAGTCCAAGAATAGGGTTCTGCTGTAGCGCTCATGGTCCAGATGTCCTTACCTGTTCCTGTGCAAGCGACGTAGGAATCACCATCCTTGAGGGCATAACCACCGCCATTATCAGGAACGAAGGAGAATCCCTTTGCTTTAGCAGCAAGCTTAATGCCATTGTCGATGACCATGTAATTGCCACCATCCTTCAGCTGGAAGCTATACAGTTTCTCTGTATCGGGAAGGTTCTGTACAGCCTTAACAGCTGCAATTTCCTCAACTGTCTTAGCGGCTGCCAAAGCAGCAATAGCATCTAATAAAGCTTCATTGCTGTACTGGAAGAGATCGTTTCCACGAGGAAGAGCCTCCAACTCAGCAGCCTTCTTCTTGCGTGCTGCATCAAGTTTGATAGCCTCATATTCTTCAGCTGTCACCAGCTTCAAATGGCTGACATAGATAGCAGGAGTGTTGTTTGCACCTATATTATTGGAGCCCGTACCATAACCTAAGCTGATGGTTACAGACTGCGCCTCGGCCAATGTGAAGGGGATGCCGTGAGTGGTCCAGGCACTCTTGCCATTCATCCACTCTGTAAAGTCATCAGTATAAACCGTTTCGCCCACAGTTACCGTAAAGCGATTCTCATATTCGGCCTTTGTCGTTGCGTCATTGACATTCTCCACGTCATAAACAAGCGAATAAGAACCTGCAGGAATCTCTGCCGTAGTCTGTGTATAAGATGCAAAGTTCGTATTCCAACGACATTCGAAACCTGCCGCATACTCTGTGGTCAAATGGGTGTCATCGGCTGTTGGGGCTGCAAAGCGAACCATCTGCTCACCGCCAATTTGATACATTCCCAGATCTCTATATTCGCTAGAGACAACTGCCGTCCAACCCTCAGCAGAGGAGAAGTCGGCATTCTGGATGTACACAGGAACATACTCTTTAATATCTGCAGCCGAACGGGGGGCGATTTCGAGCGTTGTGTTGTGAAGAATCACAATACCCGTGATATCGTAAGCCTTATCAGCCTCAGGCGTTCCTGCACTGAAATTATCGTAATAGGTAATCTCATTTACGCCATCACTCAATTTTCCATCAGCAAAGGTTACATTCTTCAGTGTTACCAAAGTACTCTGATTAGCAGCTGTGATGGCATCAATGGTCTTCACTGTAGGAGTCAACTCTGTTGTGGTAATCGTGAGTCCTTCCTTGGTAAAATTGGTAATCTCGGTTTTACCCTGATATAGGACGAGCTTGGCATTGATGGTACCATTGAGTACCTGACCAGCCTCCAATCCATGATTAGAGGTATAGACGAGCACGCCATAGCCATCAGCATCAGCCAGGTAAGCATTGCTTCCCTTTACCGCTGTGACAAACACATCCGTAAACTTAATTGCAACGGGAGTGCTCGTCGAGGTAACAGCCTCTTGCAAAGCCTGCAGGGAGGTGTAAGGAGCAGCCGTTACCGACAATGTATAGCTGGCTGTGCTTCCTTTGTAGGTTTCATTGCCTGCATAAGTGGCCTTGATGGTCGTTGTGCCAGCAGCCAGGAGGTTGATGTTACTACCTTCGATGGTAGCAACGCCTGTATTGGTGCTAATCCATTCGATGGCAGCGCCTTCAACAGCGGCATCACCAGCCTTCACTGTAGCTGTAGGCAGGGCTATTGTAGCGCCCACCTCACCATTGGTGGCATAACCCTCGCTCAGCTCAATAGTAGTAGCCGTACGAGTGTCTTCCTGACTGGCGACTTTTTTGTAGAGTTGGATAGCATCCTGGCCACTCTTGTAATAACGAAAACGTGTCTGATTAGAGGATTTGTTATAACGCAAAGTGACAGATTGAGTTTCATTAACAGCCACTGATACCACAGCATTTCCGCTGTCGTCTATCGAAAATGAATGCTTGATGATGTCATCAGAAGTAGACAAACCATTGGCATAGGATGATTGACCAATGTACTTACCACTAGCTGATTTCAGTGAGCCTTCTGACACTTTTATAGTAAACGTGGCCGCGTCAATGGTTTCTGATGACGCAATAGTGCCATCAGTTATTGTCACGGCCACAGTGTTACCCACTGCATCAAGTGTTTCCAACGCGCCATTGAAAGCAACGTTCCCGGCCTCGTAAACAATCAGGTATTCGCCATCCGTTATATCCTCAGTGGCGGTAACCTTCTGATAATTGTCTGCAAAAGCCGTTCCACTCAATACCATCAGCATACTGATGAGAGAAAGTAAGAACTTTTTCATTGTGATTTGTTTTTGATTTAGTTTAGTTTTTCCTTGCCGCCGGCTTGTGGGCGAGGGAGTAAGAGAGGTAAATGGGTCGCGGCTGCAAGCCGTTTACAGCCTTCCCGTCTGAGGGGTAAGACCAGCCGCGTTAAGAGTTCTGTCTTTTCTTCTTTTGGTAAATGATTGAATACGTAAGTTTTAGTTAGTGAATAAATATGGTGAATTGTGTGATTTCACATCACAGCAGGGCATAATACGCCCCATATCGGGGACAAAGTTAACGAATTGTTGGGAAACAGCAAGGAAAATGAGCAAAAAAATGATGCAACGAAAAAAGTTTTGTGAAAAACCCTACGAACCCTCCCCCGTTTGATGTGCATCTGACCCGTTTGCGAAGCTCTTTCGGAAGGTTCGTAGGGTTTTCCGCAAAAATAATTTTCTGCAAACGAGCAACACCTATTGCTAAATACTTTATCAAGCATGAGAAAACATTTTCTCACACGTGATAAACATTTTTCTCATGCGTGATAAACGCGATAAGACCACGGTCTTATTGCCCGAAGATTAATAATCTTACGGGCTTAAGATTATGCATCTTCAGCATCGAGCATCCTCATCTTCGGGTTGGAACATGGAGAAGAAGGGGAGGTAAGGAGCCACACGGTTGGCGGCAAAATAGCGGATGCGGTGGGGAAGGCGGAGCCAATGGGAAGAAGAAGGATGAAGGTTGAGGGATGAGGGTTGATGGGTGAGATCACCCTTAAACTCCTTAATTTGCAGATAGAGGAGGATGGCGGCGTTGAGGGAGGCGAGGAAGTCGCTGACGGGCAGGGAGAGCCAGATGCCATCGAGTTGGGAGAGGCCCAGGGAAGGAGTGATCTGGGGCAGGATGAGGAGGGCGGGCACGAGGAAGATGAGCTGACGTGTAAGGGACATATAGATACTCTTACCTGCCTGACCGATGCTCTGGAAGAAGTTGCCGGTTACCATCTGAAAACCGATGATGGGGAAGAGGGCCATATCAATACGCATACCATGGGCTGCGATAGCGATCAGTTCTTCGTCAGTAGTGAAGAATTTCACGATGAATTCGGCAAAAAACTCGCATAAAAGGAAGCCCGTAGTCATCACGATGGTGGCATAGCAGATGGTCTTATAGAGCACTTCCTTGACGCGATCCTGCAGCTGCGCGCCGTAGTTGTAGCCCGCGATGGGTTGCATACCTTGGTTGAAGCCCATGACAATCATGGCGAAGAGAAAAAGGACGCGGTTGACGATACCATAGGCACCTACGGCCAGGTCACCGCCGTACTCCACCATGCCACGGTTGATGAGCAACACGACGAGGCACGAGCAGGCGTTCATCAGGAAAGGCGAGAGGCCGATGCTGAGGATGCCCGCCACGATGGGCAGCTTCAGGGACAGCGTGTCCTTACGGATGAAGACGACCTCCGTGGGGCGCGAGAAGATCCACAGCTGCCAGCACAGCGACACGCACTGCGAGATGACGGTGGCGATGGCGGCACCCTTGATACCCATGTCAAGGCCGTAGATGAAGATGGGGTCAAGGGCTGTATTGAGAAGCACCGTGAGAATAGTAGCCGACATCGCCGTGCGGGGGTGGCCTGCAGAGCGCAGGACGGCATTCAGACCGAAGTAAAGGTGCGTGAAAATATTGCCATAGAGAATCCACTCCATGTACTCACGGGCATAGGGCAGCGTCTGGTCTGAAGCGCCAAAGAAGCGGAGGATAGGGTTCAGAAATGCTAGGACAGCGACCATAAAGAAGAAACCGATGAGCACATTGAGCGTCAGGCAGTTTCCGAAGTAATGCTGTGCTTCCTCACGGTTCTTCTGTCCCAGGCGCACACTGATCATCGTGGAAGTGCCCACGCCGACCATCGCGCCGAAGGCCGCGCTGAGGTTCATGAGCGGGAAGGTGATGGCCAGGCCGGCAATGGCCATAGGACCTACACCCTGACCGATGAACACACTATCGACCATATTATACAAGGAGGAGGCCGTCATGGCGATGATAGCAGGGACGGCATACTGCATCAGCAGCGACCCTATTGGCTTTGTTCCCAGCTCTAATGTACGATCCATATTCATTATTTATTAGACTACAGATAAACAAAAACCATAAAAACACCGCAGAGGCATCTGAGCCCAAGGGCTCTCATGGTTGTTTCTCCTGTCTGCGCCTGAGAGCAAGCTCTCATAAGAGCACTCATGAGTGCAGCCCGTAGGCCATAGGCCACAGACAGCAGCAGAGGTGTTTTTACTGTTTTTGTCTTTCTCAAACAATTACCTATTTTTTTCGGGACAAAAGTAGTGATTATTCGGGAATAATCGTTAACTTTGTCGCGAAAATAAAGCTAACTACTATGATTATACGTTTTGATATTGAGTATCACACCATCTTCGGCGAGGACTTGTTCATGAACATCCTCAGCCACGACGGTAGCGCCCGCGCCCATGCAATGCACACGCGCGACGGCATCATCTGGAGTATTGAACTGGATGTGCCACAAGCCATTGAGTACTATTACACGGTGACGTGGCAGGGCAACGAGAAGCGGACGGAATGGATGCTGTGTCCCCACAGCTTCGACCCGAAGGAGGTGTCTGACCCGACCATGCCTGCCGTGCAGCGCGATGCGTGGATGGATGCCCCTGAGAACTTCCGCATCGCGGGCACGCTGATACCGGTATTCTCGCTGCGCTCGCGCCGCAGCTTTGGCGTGGGGGACTTCGGCGATCTCAAGCAGATGGTGGACTGGGTGGCAGCCACGGGACAGCGCATCCTGCAGATTCTGCCCATTAACGACACTACGAACTCGCACACATGGATGGACTCCTATCCTTATTCCTGCATCAGCGTCTTCGCACTGCACCCGCAATATGTGGACCTCAACGCCCTGCCGCCTCTACACCACGAG
>Ga0247609_10006311_pt1 | contig 11440 bp, 1 predicted proteins | sample 172DNAGHGlowgp2_FD_193487 | JGI IMG/M metagenome (GOLD analysis project Ga0247609, IMG submission 193487) | Sheep rumen microbial communities from Palmerston North, Manawatu-Wanganui, New Zealand - 1728 DNA GHGlow gp2 | ecosystem: Host-associated > Mammals > Digestive system > Stomach > Rumen ... | reverse complement strand
TTGGGGGATTGGGGATTGGGGATTGGGGATTGGGGATTGGGGATTGGGCCCAATCCCCAATCCCCAATCCCCAATCCCCAATCCCCAATCCCCATTTATTAATTTTTTTAAATGTATTAATTTTGGTTATTTTATTTTTAATTGAATTTTAATTTTTATATTTTAATAATTATTTTGAAATATTTATTTAACTGATTAATCTTCAATAAATTCATCTCCCCCATTTTCAGGAAAGAAATCTGCATCTATTGCACTACAATTATTAATGACATATCTTAATTTTTCTCTTAGAATTTCATAAGTTGAATAATTAGGTAAATTCAAAGTGAAATAGCAGGTAGAAGAGGTAGGCATTTGCATATCAGGATGATTAATTTGATATAAAATAATTTTATGCTCAAAAGGTATATTCCTAGGATCAGGTAGTCTTGTTCTCCCAGAAACAAATCTTAAATATTTACGTTTTTCTTCTTCACTAAAAGATTCTAAAGCTTTCCAAAAGTTGATAATACAAGGACTATCTGATTCATATGACTCATATCTAGTTTTTTCTCTTAAAAGTTGTAAGTTTAATTCTGGTGAGCCACAAATATATTCTTCTAAATCTTCTGGAGTTAAAAGGGATGATAAACCTTCTTTTAAAATATCAAAAATTCCTTTTCTTATCATTGAAACTTGGTCATTTATTTCATTGATTAAAAATTCTTTATATAATTTAATATACATAGGCAAATCCTTAAAAGTAACTTTTATAGATTGTCCATTTTTAATTAAGTCAATTAAAGAATTATCACTACTGGAATGCACCGCAAAATATAAGTCTTTATGCTTTTCATAAAATTCTTCTTCTGTTTTGATAGCTTCTAAAGACTTGATAAATTTATAAGACAATTTATCTACAGTTTCAATTTCATTAAATGAAATCTCATGATTCAATAACTTTTTATAAAAAATAGGGTGCAAATCTAAATTTAAAACATTTCCACTGGTAATAGAGTGTAACATTAAATTACCCAAGAAGTAATACATATCCTTATGCAATTGACTTTTAGCAAGTGGATTAGGAATATATTTATCTCTATTTAGCCCTATTTCATTCTTATTATTAGGTGTTCTAATGAACAAATCTAAATATTTGGATTGTAATTCAAATGAAATTATACTTATTATTTCATTATATACGCCGCTGAAGTCGCTTGCTCCTTCCCCCTGTAATTTCACTGAGAATAATCTATGACCTCTTTTTGATAAATAATTTTTTTTTGGATAATTTCTTGTTTTTCTAAATAATTGACTAAAAACAGTATGTAATCCATCTTTGTCTATTTCATTTTTTTCATAGAATAAATTAGCTTTGATACGAGATAATACTATTTCATTATGGTCTAAATTTATTGATGTTCTATCCATTTCTATATTTCTTTGGAAAATTTCTCTTCTTTCTTGAGGAGTTATAAACTCTAATGAAGACTCTATTATTTTTTTGAACATTGTTTGGAAGGGGAACCTTATAGAAAGTTCTAAAATGTTGAATATTTGATGATTTATTCTATTACTTAGTTCAAAAGCTAAATAGTATAATTTATTATTTTTTTGATACAAATCAAGATTTTGAAAATCTTCATTTTTTATATCAGTCTTATTTTTTAAATCAATTAATTTTGTGATTATTTCATATATAAGATATTTATTTGATTTTCCTGCAATATTTGCTAAATATTCATAATTTTTATATTCTATTTTCCTTTCCTTTTTTTTATCTTTTTTTTCATCTTCATCTTTTTTTCCTTCCTCTTTTTTTTCTTCCACCTTTAGAACTTCTTCTTTTATATCTTCTTCCTTTTTGTCTTCTTCTTTTTTATCCTCTTTTTTGTCTTCTTTTTTTTCTTCATCTTTTGTTTCAATCACATAATTGAATTTATCATCTTCATAGAATTCTTTTAATTTTCTCATTTCTATAAGTATATTTTTATTGATTAATTTCCATGTGCTATTATATAAATCTTTTAATTCCTTGTTTTTGAATAGCTCTTTTATGAAATATTCTTTTTTGTAATTGGCAATTACATCTAATTCTAAATATGGGCTTTCTGTCTTGACTATATTTGGATAAATAATTGAGTCGAAGTTTATTTTATTCTTGGGCTTTTGTGGAATAATAGAACAATTATAACTCATAAATAATTGTGGATATTCAATCAAAGGGCATTTTGATAAATAGCATTTTTCACATAAAATTAAATTTTCATTGGAATAACTTTGATAAATAATAGTCTCAATATCTGTATTGCAATATAAGCATTTTGATTTAGTTTTATTTTCTTCAAATGCTAAATTCAATTCTTTCTTTTTATTTTCATCATTTAATAAAGTTATTAAATTGCCTTTGGTATCATCATCAATAGTATTTAATACATAATATATAGTTTTACTATCTTTAGAAGCACAATCTTTACAATAATAATTAAATTTTTTATTATCTTCAATGTTAAAGTAAATATTATATTGACTTGGCTTGTCGCATTTTACACATTTAAAGTCAGTCAACTCTTTATTAATACTATCTTTAAGATCTACTTTAATAGACATCAAATAAGTCTGATATCTTGATAATGAGGCTCTAATGGGCTCTTCATTAGGTCTATTTTCTAAAAAGAATTTAATTTGGGTGGGGATGTGCACTTTATTAGAGGCATTTTCTATACATAAAGCACTATACTGATTATCACCACAACTATATACACCTCTTTTTCCAGTTTTTTTATCTCTTGCTATAACTACCATGTGATTTTGACTTATACCTACATTGTCACAAACACAATCACTCAATGATTCAACTTTTGTGGGAACGTACATATTTTTACTACAGTTTAAGCCCAAAGCTTCATGACCATTATATCCAAAAGTATATAATTCTCCTTCTACACTAATAACAGCAGCATTTTCATTTCTTGAAGAAATAACATTAAAATATTTATCTTCAACCTCCTCAATTTTCTGTAAAGTATAATTAATATTAATTTCTCCTACTCCAGATCTACCATGCTCATTTTGACCTAAAGAATATAATTTACCATAATTTTTTTCATATACTTCTTGAACTAATAATAAGAAAAATTCTTCTCCAGAAACAACATGGATAAATTTAGTCCCTCTTGGAGGATAAAGAGGGAAGTATTCCCTATATCCTGAAACTTTTTCCTTAGAACCACATTGTTTGAAATCCTGTGACCCGCAAGTAAAAGCATATCCTTCTTCCAATAAAAATAATGTACTTTTATATCCACAAGCAATTTCTTTTACTATATATGGACACTTTATTTCTTTTATTAATGGGAGAAACTCTGGCATTTCAGCAGGGACATCAATTTCATTTTCTCCTTCGATTGAATTTCCTAGACAACTGGCATTATTTTTCCCACAGCAAAATAATTTATTATTATTTGTTAATAATATAGAAGAATTAAAATTGTTTGCAGCTATGACTTTAATTCCTCCATTTTCTTTAGCTAAAGAATGAAAATAAGTTTGTTTATTAAAAAATGGGAATTCAACATTTGTATATCTAAATGAACTTCCTTTATCTGTTCCACAGGTTAATAAATTCCCATCAGCTGATTGAACAAATGTGTGATAATATCCAAATTTGAAATCTATTATATTTTTGCATTCTTCTAATCCTACACATGCTTGAGGAGTTGAAAATTTATCTTGATTATGAATTTGTATACCTAAGGAATTCTTATCGTTGGAGCCAGCACCATATAAATAAGTGAAAAAGTTTTTATAAGGATAAGAAACAGTAAAATTATCTTTTATTAATAATATTCTTTTATCATCTGGTCTGTCATATAATTTTATATAATCTTGCAAATGCTGGCATTTTTCTCCTTCATAGAAAAAAACACAATTATCTGTGTTCACTAAATTATTATCAACTTTTCTTAGCATAAGTGATATACTATTAATATCATTTTCTAAATCTTTAGGAATCAAATGTTGGAAATTCATCACAAAATTTGATTTAAATGATTTGTCATAATAATTAAGTTTAATTCTTTTAAGTGGCTTACAAAATAGGTCACAATCTATTAAATATTTATATAATCCTTTTTGATAAAATAATTCAACAAAATTATAATAATTAATTTCTGATTTGGTTCCATCTTTAAAGTATAGCAGTAAAGAATATATTTTATATATATTTAATAAAGTAGTATTCTCGAAATTTGTATTTATACTTTTATTATATTTATAGTTCAATTTATAAGTAATATTGCAATAAACAAAAAATAATTCAATTAACTCATAGAAACTTTGCCTAAAATTAGACTCAAAAGATTGACTTTCACCTTTTAATGCATTATTTAATGTTAATTCACAATAATCAAATAATTTCTTAAATTCTTCTGAATAAAAAATATCTTTATTTTTGTCAATTGCTTCTAAATAATTATCAATATTCTCTTCTATATGCTTGAATACTTTTAATAAAAATGATGCTATCAAATTTTTGTCTTGCTTGATTAATTTAGATATAAAATCGAATACAAATTGTTGATTTAAGATGGCTGATTTATTATAGGTGAAATGGCATAAGAAGAACCAATCAATTAAAAATAGATTATTAAATATATTTTGATATTTTAATAATTCAGATTCTGTTTCAATATCTTTTATTTTTGAATCAACTAATAAATTTTTGCCATCTAAAAATGATATATCGGTAAAACATTTTATGGTTTCTTCATCTTTTTCTATAATGGTAATCATTACAAAATTTTTTATAATATTTACAATTTCACAATCTTTTGAGTTTTCTATGGAATTTTCATATTGCAATAATTGAACCAAATTTTTCAAATCAACTAAGTCTATTTTTGTTTTATTGACCATTTTTATGATAATCATCATTCTTCTTGATATTAATGATATCAATTTTTGAAAGACTAAATCTTTATTTATGTTATTTATGTTCATATCACAAAATACTTTTTTAAATTCTTCATAATTTGGAATATAATTAATGACTTCTTCTTTAGGCTCTTTTTTTGATTCCACATTGCTTACTTCTCCATTTAATATTTCAATTAAAGTATCTCTTTGATTATCAGCAACATCTGGTATTCTTTCAATTGGAATATCTATATAAGAAGAAGGATCGGTTTGCAAACTTATCAAATATAAATTTTCAAGTTCAGGAAAAGTATTTCCTTCAAAGGTATTTTCTGCTATATTTTTATAATCTGAATAATTCATCATTATTATAGGAGTATTAGTAATTTTATTTTTAATTTTTTCTTCATCTTCTTCTTTTAAAGGAATGATTATACATTCAACATTTTTTGGAATTGAAGAAATATCCAATATATTTTCAGTCATTAAAATACATTTTTCTTTATATTTTTTAATTTGATCGATATTATTAAACAATTTTAAAAACTTTTTTGATACTGAAAAGTTATTATAATTTAATATTTTTTTATATTGGTAGCAAAAGGCCAAAGCATGTTCTTCTCCACATCTATAACATAATGAAGTGCTATCTAAGAAAATATCAGGGGAATATTGTCCCACATCTAGAGGTTCTTCTTCATCTCCTTTTCCATTACTATCATCTTCAGTGATTTTTTCATCTTTAATGAATATAGAAGGATTTGATTCACAAATATATGGTATCATTAATTTTTCAAGTTTTTCAAGGGTTATAAGTTTGAATTTAGATTGAAGAACTTCTTTATTTAGGCTTCTAGTCATTATATACTGTATAACATTATCACTTAATTTTATATTTTCTACTGTTAAAAGCATTTTGAAATATTTTAATAATAAATAAATATCCTTCAATTCGTATTTATTTATATTCTCCATATAATATTCATATATTGTCTTATTTTTCTCCAATGGCAATGTTAATTGATAATTCTTTACTAATTTTAAGCAGCTTTTAGCTGATGAATCAAATATTAGATCAAATTTAACAAAATAGTCTTTATAGAGGCTATCTTCTGGAATATAATAAACATATTCTCCTTTGCTATAATTTATATCTTTAAATTTATTTATTGCTTCTTCATTATTATTGTTATTATTAAATCCTAATATAATGCCCTTTTTGCTATCTTTCAAATCTATATATGATCCGATGTGGAGGAATTCTAGTTCTACCCCTAAAATTTGTAAAATTATACTCAAAAACTTTGAATTGGCAAAATTTGATTCTATGAATTTAAATATTTGATTATATATTAATGAGTTGTCATTTTTCAATAATTTATTTTGGAGTATTTTTATTATTATAAAAGATAGATCCATATTACTTTCTGTTCCATTTATGAAACCGATTATATTATCAATATTTTGTTGTAGTAACAAAGTGAAGTTGAATAAGTATTCAACAAAGGCATTTTCAATATGTATAACTTTTTTGGAATAGATAAAATTATATAAATTGTTGTTCTTTTCTTTTAATTCATTTTTAAATTCTTCAATATTTTTGTCCAAAAATGATTTGTCAATATCATCATTATTAATAAGTATTATTTCTATTATTTTTAATACTAATAATTTATTTTTGGTACTTGAATAAGACAAAATCTGGAACAAAGTTATAAGAATATTAGGATAATAACTTTGAACAAATTTTGTTACGCCTTCCTTATTTTTTAAGATGCATCTATAGAATACCATTAGGAAGCAGTTTAATTTTTCTTCATTTATAATTTGACTCATTTCTTTTTTACCATTTTTGAGGTCATTCATATCATTTATATAATGAGTGGATACATTAAATACAGCATCAAAAATATATTTCAATAAAGGAGTTTTTTCATTCTCTTTCATGCAATTAACATCTTTGAAACAATTTATAGCTATAAATGACATATATTTAAATAAGTGGAAAATTAATTTATATAAAGTATCACAGGATAGCCTGAATAATCTTTGGAATTCGTAGTAATTTAAAATATATAAATTGCTTGAATTATGAGTTAATAATAATTTATTAAATTTATTCAAATTTGATTTATCATTTAATATTTCGTAAAATTGTGATATTTGAATAAATTTGTCATCATTTTTCGTAAATGACCAAAATAGTGATTCTACTAATGTATAATAATAAGAAATGTCATAATCCTTAGAATCTTCTTCTTTTATTTTGTTTATTATTTGCAAAATAAATATATAAACTTGTATTTTATATTTATTAATTAAAGATTCATCTGCCCCGATTAAATCTCCATAAAAATCACATAATGACTTTTTGCCATTTCTTATAATACGATTTATTGTAAATATTATATCTTTAATATCTTGCCCTTTTTTAGATATAAATAGTAATTTATTTAAATAATTTAAAATGCTTTGTTTATTTCTAGCTTTTTCATTCAATTCTTGCATACTTTTTAGAATAGACTCGGCATCAATTCTATCATCTGTTATATAATTAAGTAAGAATGATATTGCATTTTCAATATTTGATATATTTATTTTATCTTTTTCTTTATTTAAATCATTGTTTTCTTTTCTTTTTTTATTTTTAATTATCAAATCAAGTTTCTGATTTATACTAGAAATATACTTTTTTAGTAATTCTTCCTCCTGTTCTTCCTTAATGTCTTTTAACACAGAAAAATCTTGCTTTTTTTTAGATATAGTTTTTTTTAATTGAGAGATTTTTGTATAAATTGAAATAAATATTTTCAATTTATCATTATCAGGTGAAATATTATTTTTATTATTAAGTTCTGCTAAATCTTCAAATTCATCATATAAATTATATTCATATAAAATAATTGAAAATGATGATATTATTATTTGTTTTAATAAATCTTCATTTATCATACCCCATTTATTTTTTTTAATAAATTCTTGATGAATTACTTCCATTAGCTTCTTTGCAGATTCATTTTTTAATAAGTTTTCCCTAATAGCATTTATATTATAAGCACTATTAATCGAATTCTTAATATTATCTTTTTCTTCATTTTGGAATATGGACTCAATTTTTTTGATGTAATTATTCTGATATTCATCAGATATACTATTTTTTTTATCATCTGTTATTTCATTGAGTTTAAAGTCATAACTTTCTGATTCATTAATTATAATATTGCTTTTTTCATCAGAAATAATTGATATATTTTTGAAAAAATCAGATTTAATAATTTGATTTACTTTATTTTTCATTAAATTCTTTTTTATTTCCTCTTCATTGGTTTCTTCAGTTTCGTTATTTTTTTGATTACAGCTTGTCATAGAAGAAATTAAAATATAAAAAAGAATGCTTTTTCTCATGCTTATTAAAATATTTTTATTAGGTTCATCATTTTTATAATTACTAAATTTTATTTCAAATCTCATATAGCCATTTTTTTTATCTAAGAATGAGGATTTAATATCATTAGATATTGTTATTTTTTTTTCAATGGCTAATTCTGCTTGCTCATTATTTTTAGGAGTTCCAATAAATGTTGGTAATTTTTCAACATTTATCTTATATGGGTAATTAGTTTCTGAGTTATATTCCATATAAATATTTTCAGACTTCATTGCTAAAATATAATCAATTTTATATGGGGTATCAAAATTATCAGAGCGAACTGTTAAAATTTCCTCCTTTTCAATATTATGCTCTATTTTATTTTGCTCTGAATATTTTCCTAAAAGATAAAATGACTTTAAAAGCAATTTAGTGAAATCTCCCACTTTATTATTTTTAATTATATTTTCATTTTGATATATCAAAATATTTATTAATAAAAACAAAACTTGGAAACATACAGAATTTGATATTGTTGAATTATATATAGATATATTGCTACCTTTTTCGATTATTTCATTTAAGATAGAATTATAATTATTAGTAAATACTTCTATTATTTTAATAAATTCTTCCCAGAATTTTGGATCTTCAAATTTGTAAGTTTTGATATCTTGGAAATAATTCATAAAATGGGTACAAGCTTCATTGAAAAGAATTTCTGAATCAGATAATATTTCTTTCTTGTTTAAAATTAATTGTTTTTCCATAGACAAAAATTGCTCTAACAATTTAATTTTCTTGTCATTATATTCTTTCAAAGATATTAATGAGAAATATGATATTTTTTCTTTTAATGTTAATTTTTGTGAATCGATCAAATCATTAAAGGCATTTGTTGAATTAATATATTTTGGGTTACATTTGTATATTTCTCTTAAAACTTCGAATAGTAATGAAGATATATTTTCTTGCTTCAAACAAAATTCGACAATCCATTTCATCTTTTCATCAAATTTTTCATTTTTTGAAATTTGGCTATTTTGATTTATGAAATATACATATATATATAAAATAATATAATCTTTTGTCTCTTTCAATATTTCTTTAATAACATTGAAAGTCACATCAGTATTAAAATTAATAATTAATTTATTTTTGTTTGGGACATCTTTCTCAGATGAATAATAATAATATTTCAACAAAGAAGAATACAAAAAAATATAATAACTTTCACTTATACCTTTGTCGATTTTATATTTATTTTTGTCATTTAATTTATTTTTATCTAAACTCAATAATGAATCTATATCATTGCTATAATTTAAATAATGTTTAAAAGGATCATTTTTAAATATCTCATCCATACATTCACTTTCGTCATTAGTTTTTAATTCACTAGGAAATTCTTTTGTTAAATTTGTATAGTTTTTATCTATATTTTGTTTTAACTCTTGTATTTCCTTATTAGAATTAGCATATCTTAAAATGAAGTTCTCTAATACGCATTTATTAACTTCAATTATTTTTTTTCCTTTCATATACTTTAATGAGTACAAAGAATTATTATAATTATCAAAATAATTTCTTTCATCTTCTTTACTATTCTCTTCAAAAGAATCTTCAATTGAGAGATTCTGCAAATTTATCTGATTAAAGCAACTAAAATTAATATAATCATCCAAAATGAAGTAATAGCTTTTGTCTTTTTTCAATCTTTTTTTAAGAACTAAAAACGAATTTAAAACATAGGCTTTATCCCTGGATGTATCTAATATGTATATTTGTGTATCAGTAATAACATAACAATTATTTAAAGATGTAACCATTTGGACATATTCATTTCTTTTTATAGGAGATGCAATTTTAATGTTTTCCTCTATTGAAAAATCATTTTTATTCAAAGTTAATAATTCAAATTCATTTTCGTCTTTATATGCTAGTAAATTAATTTTATCTTTTTTATAATTATTTAACATGCATATATCAAAATATTTATTTATTTCTTTTCCCATTGATTTTACTCCATTTGTAATGTTAAATTTTTCCAATTTATAATTTTTACTTTCATTGCAATCATAGCATAGATATATATACTTATTATCAGATAAAAATTCAAAAGTATTTATGTCATCATTCAAATTTATATCAAATATTTTAGAACTTATCTTACTAAGTTCTTTATATTTTATATTAATATTTGTATAATTAGATTTAAAATATTTTTCACTAATTGAATAATAATTATCAAAAGCAATATTTTTTTCTTTTATTAATTTTAAAGTCCAAAGAAAAGCGCCACATGACTTAATAGATAAAGATATTTTTTGTAATTGATATAATAAATGAATATTTTTACTATTAACTTCTCCTTTTTCAGCCATAAATTTTTTTTCTAATAAGTCTATGCACTCATAGAGCTTATCTTCATATATGGAATGCTTCTCTAAATCATTTTTATCAAAAAAAGCTTCTATTTCAAAAAAGATATTACTGAAAATTCTTTCTATAATAGAATAATGCAGGCCTTCATCTCCCTGATCATGCTGGTAGTTCATCATATCTGCTAAATCAGTAAACAATGAGTACAAAGTGTCATTTTTATCTATTTCTTTTTTTTCTTCCTTCTTCTTTTTAGGCTCTTTCTGCTGAAATACTTCATCTAAATATTTTGCCCTCATTTTGGCTAAATTTAGGTAATTTCGGTAGTTGAAATCTTCTTTTAGTTCAAAAAAATTTTGATAATAATAGATGCTGGATATGTCTGAATTGCATTTAGATATGTATTCGTTGGGAAGATTATTGCAAATAATCCTTTCTTTGAAAATGAATTCTTTTTCTTCTTCTTTTTTTTCATTTCTTTTTTTTATTTCGCTTTCTAAAGATTCTAATTCTTTTTCATTATAGATCTTTTGGTATAAATCTCCTTTTATTAATGGGTTGAAAAGTGTTTTGATATCTATCTGAGAAGGAGGGGGTATTACCTTTTTGTCTCCTTTTTCTTCTTTTTGGTTTTTCTCTTCTTTAATTTCTTGTAAAACGTCACTAGACATTTTATATAGAATAATTAATTCTTAGAATTCTTATATATCTTTATTCAAAAAATAATTAATTTATAAATTTAAATATATATTTAAATCAAAACAAAAATGATAAGTGATAATATTGGGGATT
>Ga0247609_10006309_pt1 | contig 11443 bp, 11 predicted proteins | sample 172DNAGHGlowgp2_FD_193487 | JGI IMG/M metagenome (GOLD analysis project Ga0247609, IMG submission 193487) | Sheep rumen microbial communities from Palmerston North, Manawatu-Wanganui, New Zealand - 1728 DNA GHGlow gp2 | ecosystem: Host-associated > Mammals > Digestive system > Stomach > Rumen ... | reverse complement strand
AACGGGACCCGTTAAAATTACCATCTTCTGTTTTCCAAACACTTGCATTTTCTTTGGCGTTTGCAAAGAATCTGGTCAATGTGCTTTTCGCAGAATCCACATCCATACCCTTTTCTGTGACACGATGTTTTCCGCATACGGTTTCTAACAATTTATTATACGCGGCAACTTCTGCCTGTATATTTTTCACGAAATCAATCGTTGTAATTTTCTTATTGGTTGCTGTTTTCATTAAATTATTGAAATCTTTACATGCCAAATCTTTGTATTGTTCTTTGGTTAATTGTTCATTTTTGTGAAATGTTTTTCCATCAGGACATGTAATATCCACAGTCAATATATATTTGCATGGACTGCCATCTTCATCCACTAGTTCATTATTTTTCACCTTCTTTTCACATTTCCATGTGCCATCAACTTTCTTCCATTCTTCGCCATCGGCACATTTACATGTATTATTTGTGGCATCCCAATCTTTGTTTGCTTCACAACACGCAATTGCACTTTCATCAGAGAAACGTTCTTCACATGATTTGTTGACACAAACACATGCCCTGTTACGATCAAACGCTTGAACATTCTTGCCATAATTTTTAACAGTAAATTCATTCAACACACATTCTTGGCCTTCTGAACAAGTGCAATCTGTTTTACAAAATTTTTCTACCGAACTTTTTTCACGACATATTCCATCAGAACCAACAACCCGGCCCCCTATTTGATTGGCCCCAGATATTTCTTCTTTTACTATTTCTATTTCTTTTCTACTTGAAACGGTTTGTAACAAATACCCTTTGATGCATTCTTTGGCGGTACACGAAGTCACAGTCACAGGCATTTTTTGTTGTGACACACTGGCTGACTTGCACAATGAATCTGTTGTTGCTTTAAAATCTGCAGTAGGTGCCGGCGATATTATATCTGTTCTTTGCCAAGTTCCAGCACAATGAAACTGGACATCTTTCTTTTTTCCATAATCTTTACATACACCTGAATTTGCTGGGGCACCATATGGGCTGCATTTTTCATTTTTTCGCCAATATTCTTTAAAACAACAAGGCATATGTGTCTTGTCTTTATCAATATAATCAATAATATCCACTTGATGACATTTATCGACTTCCATTCCACCACCACTTGGGAAATGACCGCAAGATTTAGGATAACAAACATTATCAACATCATCATCGTCGGCCCATACAGCACCCGTAAAACCACCACACATTGCGATTATTAATGGAAACAACAGTAATTTTTTCATAATTCTCTTTCCTTTGTTAAATACTACTTTGTTTTATTATATCATAAAACAACATATAATCAAAGCGGTTTATTTCAAAAATATTTATGCAAACTTTGACCGTTTTGTGCCAACCAACGTTTTGCCCGTTCAACACCAAATCCATATAATTTTGATACATTTGCCCAAAAATCTGGTGAATGATCCATGAATTTGCGATGTGATAATTCATGCATTACGACATATCGCATAACTTCGGGTGGTGCAAATGCCAACCGCCACGAAAAAGACATATTACCATTTGACGAACATGACCCCCAACGCGATGTCGTATCACGCAAAGTTATTCGTGTTGGCCAATATTCATACGGGGTTCTTTTTATAATATTTTTAATTTCGACCAATAATTCTTTTTTAATAAAATCGCGGGCACGACGTTCAAACATATCTGCCCCGCCACCAATACAAAGTGTTGTTTTTTCATAATTCAAATAACAATTACCACGCATTGTTGCGTCGTGAACTAATTTCACAGGTCGTCCCAAAAATTCAATTGTTATGCCCGGTTTTACAGTTTCTTTGACGGGTGCCGCGGCAAAAATCTTTTCAATCCATTTTCGTTTAGATTCTAAAAATTTCAAAACAAACGATTTTGATGTTGTCCACGGTTTAGATATATGAATTTGATGCGTTGGTTCAATCTTTGGTCGCAATGTCACATTATGCGCACCACGACGATTTTCAATAAAAACCGGTATTTCTTTGCCATTTGATAAAACAAAAATACTGTCCGATAACATCATGATAAATATGGTTTTATTTCTTTGATAATTTTGTCCACATCAAAACCGTATTCACGATACACAGTTTCCCCATCCCCAGATACACCAAATTTATCAATTCCAATTACCATATCTGCAAATTCAAACCAAGAATCCGGGGCACCAGCTTCCAATGCAATAACACATCCGCGCAATATTTTGTTTTTATATGCACAATCTTGCCGTTTAAAATCTGTGACATTTAACATGGATACAACCTGAACATTTTTATATTTGGATGCAATTTCTACCGCCAATGGAACTTCACTGCCTGTGGCAATAATCGTTGTTTTTACATGTTTTGATTTTGATGGATAAATAACATACCCACCGCATGCCATTTGCGAATCGGTTGGACTGTCAATTTGCTTGAATTTTTGACGCGATAAAATAATCGCAGATGGTCGTTGGGTTTCGCCCAATGCACTGGTCCACGAATGTGCCACTTCACGCATATTACATGGGCGATAAACATTTAAATTCGGAATCAAACGCAATGACGGTAATTGTTCAACCGGTTGATGCGTTGGGCCATCTGAACCCACCGCAACACTGTCGTGTGAAAACACATAAATAACCGGTAATTTAGACATTGCAGCAATTCGAATCGATGGACGCATATAATCACTGAATACTAAAAATGTAGATATCGCCACACGCAATCCATCCACCATCATTCCATTTGTTATCGATGCCATTGCATGTTCACGCACACCAAAATTGATATAATTCCCATCAAAATTATTTGGGGTAATATCTTTGGATTTTGATGTTTTAACGCGGGTGTTATCCGCCAAATCTGCAGAACCAGTAATTAAATCAACACCATTTTTCATCAATAAATCTAAATAAACCCCAGACAATTCACGCGTAGAAATATTTTCAGGTGTCTTTGGAATCTTGATACGTGGCAACGCGGAAATTACCTTAGATTTCTGTGATATCGGACGTTTTGCAACCAATTTCCACAAACGCAAACCTTCGGTATCAGTATTTTTAGAAATCAATTCTAACATTTCACTTTCACGTAATGCATATCCATGTGCACGTGAATCATTTGCCAATGATGAACCACGACCCAAAATATTTCTGCATTGAATAAATACCGGGCGTGTAGATTTTTCAGCACATTCTAATGCATGTTCTAATGCGTTCAAATCATTTCCACGCACAGACATTACATTAAATCCCAAAGAACGCATACGCGCATTCATATTAATATCTATTTGTGCCAACCCATCAATAGATAATTTATTATCATCCCATAACACAATTAAATTATTCAGATTATATCTGCCTGCAAAAGCAAAAGATTCAAATGATACACCTTCCATTAAATCGCCATCTGAAACCATACAATATGTGCGGGCACGAATACCGGAAATCTTTTGTGCCAAAGCCAAACCAACCGCATTACCGCACCCCAACCCCAATGGTCCAGTCGTTGCATCAACACCATCAATACCATATTCCGGATGTCCGGGTAATCCACCAATTTTACGAAAAGTGTTTAAATCCCCTGTTTTATACCCTGCCAAATTTAATACAGAATATAATAATGCACTGCCATGCCCAGACGATAAAACGAATCGGTCTGTGCCACGACGCAAATGGTTTGCAAAAATAACTGTCATCATTTCTGCACCATCTAAAATAATTCCAACATGTCCACTTTGTGCAGAAACAACAGCCCCCAACGCGTTCGCACGCGCCATATTAGACATTTGTTGTAATTGTTTGGCATTAAACTTCATTTTATGATATTATATCACAAAAGGATTTATAAAAAAATGATAAAAATATGGACTGATGGCAGTTGTCTGGGGAACCCTGGTCCGGGCGGATGGGGTTTTTTGGCAACGGATGGAAAAAACATCGCGGAACGTTGTGGTGGTGAAAAAGATACTACCAATAATAAAATGGAATTAACTGCTGTTATTCGTGCGTTGACTGCCGCAAAAAAACACGATGAAATTGAAATCCACACAGACAGCCAATATGTTAAAAATGGTATGCAATCTTGGATTAAAAATTGGAAAAAAAACAATTGGAAAACTGCTGATAAAAAACCTGTAAAAAATAAAGAATTATGGCAGCAATTGGATGAATTGGTATCAACAAAAAAAATCCATTGGGTTTGGGTCAAAGGACACGCAGGCGAAGATTTCAACGAACGCGTTGATGATTTGGCACGCAGTGCCGCAGAAAGTTATAAATAAAAAAACGCCAAAATGGCGTTTTTTTATCTTTGTTTTATTTTTGCCAATTGACTTTGATATAAACTGCGTGATTGCGAATTTAATTCTGCACAAATAAATTGCGCGTGTTCCCTGGTAAGTGGCGAATAAATCGTATCTTCTTCGGACACAACCTGAAAATCATTTTTGTTTTTCGTATTAGAAAGAGATAACGGTTGAACAAATTCATGCGAATACGTAAAAAATACCGTTCCACCATTAACACCGCTGTCATGAATTGAAGTAATAACACGTGGTTCGTATTTATATACAGTCCATGGCCTTTGTGATGTCGGTTTTTGTTTACTGATTACATATATAACAACACCTGGTGCAAGTTTAGTGGTATCTATGTACATATCAAAGTTCCACAGCATACCGTTTATTTTTTCAGAAATCCTGGAAATATTATCCAAATACAAGATTCCATCTTTGTCCGCATGAAAAGATACATTTTCTACAGGTTCTGTATTGCTTAAATCTTGGTCTTGCAAATCTTTTTTATCTAATTTTTCTTTATTTTTTTCCAATTTTGATATTATTTTATTAATAAGTTTTAATCTGAAAACTGTCACAAAAGACATATTTTAATCCCCTTTTTTTGTTATTTATATGTCTCTCTCTTATCCCAAAAAGCCAGTCGCCACGATGAACATTTCCACAGAATCTTTACGTGAAGATGGTGGTTTAATATAATGCACATCGTTAAAATGTTCTTTGATTTGTTTAACTAAATCATTTGTTGCACCACCAGTGAAAGATTTTGCAACGAATGTTCCGCCAATTTTTAACGCATGTAACGCAAAATCCAACGCATATTCTAATAATACCATTTGACGCAGATGATCTGTTTTTTTATGTCCCACTGTGTTCGGTGCCATATCAGACATAACTACATCCACAGTACCTGATTTTTCATCACTTAAATTCAATTTTTCGTACAACCAATGCAACGCTTCATCCGATGTAAAATCACCCTGGTAAAAATCTACACCGACAATTGGTTTTATTTCTAACAAATCCATCGCAAAGATTTTAGATTTTGGAAATTCGCGTGCAACATATTGTGACCATGACCCCGGTGCAGCCCCCAAATCAACAACAACCTGACCATTTTTCAAGAAATGATATTTTTCATTCATTTCTATAATTTTATAAGCCGCACGTGCACGATATCCGTCTTTGTGAGCACGTTCAACATACGGATCTGCCGCTTGGCGTTGAATCCATGCAGCCGATGATTTATGCGATGCAATTTTTTTATTTAATATTTTCATTTTCTTACTTTGTTTTTACACGTGCAGCCAACATACTGCGAAACATCAAAGCTCTGTAATATGCATCTTCTGCATTTAAACTGTCATGATTATCAAAAAAATATGTCACTGCCGTCGTGTTTCGTTGTGGATTATACAAAGTCTGCATAACTTTTGCACCATGTTTTACTGTTTTATTACGTTTAAAATCAGCAATCACATTTCCAGAATATGTCGCAACAATTTCATATCCAGCAATCATTGACCCGTATTTTAAATCTTTATACATTGTTTCATCAATCCAAGAAACATTAACTAATTGTAAATTTTTATTATTCAAATTATTTGCTAACATCGTCATTTTGAAAACCTTTGTTACATATTACCATGTTTTTTCTACTTTACCATATAACGCGTACCTGCGCAATGCCTGCTGCATTAACATTTCATCACGAAACGCACGTGCAAAATCAGATTCTTCAAAAAAGAATCCGCAATCCATAAAAATATACGCAAATGATTGATTTGATAATCTTTGGGGTAATTTTATATCATTAGGCATATAATCAGGTTTAATTTTTGGCATCTTATCTGGTGTTGTCCATTGTGTTTCATGCAAACCAGTGCTTTCTGCACCATAACGTATTGTTGTACATTTTTTTGGTATAATTAACGGGATTTTATGTGGACAATACCCAGGTAACACTATCCCATATTTTACATATACCGATGAACAAGGATGAACCCCATCATCATTGCACTGAACACTGTAAACCAAATAAGGATTAGCAACACTGTTTAAATTATTTTGTATTTCCACATGGTGTTTTAATTCTAAATCAAATGCTTGTTTTTCTGTTTGGCATGGAATTTCTTCGATTTTCAAAACACATTTTGTTTCATTGGCATGCTTTGCTAAAACAATAGTGTCTTTTCTAACTTGATATAATTCTTCTGTTAGATTTTTATTAAAAACCTGTCTTACTTGTAAATCAACAACCTTTTCATTTGCCATAACTTTTTCCCTTTGATTAGTTGTCTTGGCTATTTTTTCTATGTTTATTTTGATTTTTGTTTATTCATTTGTGCCAACATTTGTATTCTGAATTGCCATGCACGTTCTGCACCTTGACCAAACAAACCATCACGCCATGCGTATTCCAATTCTGATATATCTTTTTCAGGATTATATTTGAAAAATCCTGTCATATGTTTTATTTCTGGGACCAAAAGATTCGGTTTTAAAATTATACGCAACGCATCATAATGTGCAGGATTGTCATAAAAAGCTTTTGGATTTTTGTTGTATATATCACGCCATGCATTAACGCTGGTTAAATTCATAGCCAAATTACCAGCATATTCCACATTAACTTTCCAATACTTTATTTTCCATTTGATATACACAGGGACACATTGCGACACAGAAACAGTTTCCACATTCTGTAATAGATTTTTATTCTGTTTCATTATTTTGCCCCTGGGGTTCCTGGAAATCCACCCTGTTGTTGCATACGTTGCATTACCGCTTCCATTCCACCCATACGTTGTATCATTGCCATTTGCTGTTTCATTTTTGTGTATTGTTTAATTATATGTTCCACATCACGCACAGTACAACCGGCAGCTTCAGCAATACGATTTTTTGCATTTGCAAAGATTTTTTCAGGTTCTGCACGTTCTTCGGCTGTCATTGCTTCTAATATTTTAATTTGAGCATCAACACTGCCATCTTTGATTTTTTCTTTCATTGCTGCCACAGCCCCGCTCATACCCGGTACCATTTTTAACAAACCACTGAAATTACTCATCTTTTTAATTTGTTTTAACTGTGCCAACATATCATTCATATCAAATTGACCAGACATCATACGTTCTGTCAATTCTTTCATACCAGATGGCATTTTTGCAGCTTCTTTTTCCAAATCAGCCATTTCGTTATTGTTTGTTTCTGCCTTTTTCTTTTTCATAAAACCGAACATATTTCAACTCCTTCTTTTTTTTATTCGTTATTTTTTATCTTACCTGATTTTTTAGGTTTATCAAGATACTTTTTCAAATATTTCCCAGTCAAAGATTCTTCTGTTTTAACAATATCTTCGGGGGTTCCTGTTGCGATTACACGTCCGCCACCTGCACCACCGTTGGGACCCAAATCAATAATCCAATCAGCAGTTTTAATAACTTCTAAATTATGTTCAATAACTATAACTGTATTACCCTGATCCACCAATTCATGCAATACAGACAACAAAGATTTAATATCTTCAAAATGTAATCCTGTGGTTGGTTCATCTAAAATATATATCGTTTGCCCGGTGCTGCGTGCTGCCAATTCTTTGGATAATTTTATACGTTGTGCTTCCCCGCCAGACAAATCAAGTGAACTTTGCCCTAATTTTATATAATCTAAACCAACGCGTTTTAATAATTCTAATTTACGTGCAATTTGTGGAACATTGATAAAGAATCTGTATGCTTCTTCGACTGTCATATTTAACACATCAGCAATAGATTTGCCTTTGTATTTCACAGCCAGTGTTTCATCATTATACCGTTGACCATGACATTTATCACATTCCACATAAATATCCGCTAAAAAATTCATTTCTATTTTTATTTGACCATCACCCTGACATGCTTCACATCTGCCGCCTTTGACATTAAACGAAAAACGGCCTGCATCATATCCACGTGTTTTAGATTCGGGTAAATTAGCAAAGAAATCACGAATATTATTAAACACGCCCACATAAGTTGCAGGATTACTGCGCGGGCTGCGTCCGATTGGTGATTGATCTATATCGACAACTTTGTCTATGTTTTCAATACCACGAATAATATCGTGCGTACCCGCTTCTAATTTAGAATTATACAAAACACGCATAATAGCTGGGTATAAAGTATTCAATAATAATGTAGATTTTCCAGAACCAGATACCCCAGTCAACGCAATAAATTTACCCAATGGAAAATCAACATTTATGTTTTTCAGATTATTACCACGCGCACCTTCTATTCTGATAAACTTGCCATTACCGGATCTACGTTTTTTTGGGACATCTATTTTGCGTTTTCCAGACAAATACAACCCCGTCAAAGAATCAGGATTTTTTATAACTTCATCTGGTGTACCCTGGGCGATAACATTACCACCGTTAATCCCGGCACCACGACCAATATCAACCAGATAATCAGCCGCCCGCATCATATCTTCGTCATGTTCTACGACAATCACAGTATTATCTTTGTCACGCAACATTTTCAATGTATCTATTAATTTGTCATTATCGCTTTGATGTAATCCAATTGACGGTTCATCCAAAACATATAACACACCCGATAAACCACTGCCGATTTGGGATGCCAATCTTATACGTTGTGCTTCACCACCAGACAATGTTCCCGCCATACGCGACAATGTTAAATATCCCAAACCAACATTGCGCAAGAAAAACAATCGCGATGTAATTTCACGCAACACCATTGACGCAATTTCATTTTCTTTTTGTGTTAAATGATTCGGTAAATCAGTAAACCAGCGCAAAGATTCATCAACTGGCATATCACAAACATCCATAATATCGCAATTATTTATTTTGATACATAATGCTTGGATATTAAGGCGTTTGCCATGACACGCAGGACATGTCTTTTCAGATTGATATTTAGATAATTCTGCACGCATAGATTCTGAATCCGATTCTCGCAATCTGCGTTCCAGATTTGGAATTACGCCTTCGTATGGTTTTTCATAAATATATCCGTTCCAATTTATTTTTATGGCTTCGTCACCTGTTCCATATAAAATAATATTTTTATCTTTATCTGACAAAGTACGCCACGATTTAGATAATGGGATTTTATATTTTTTATGTAATGCATCTAATACGTTTTCATATTGACTTAACATACCACCACGCGACCACGGTGCAATTGCACCGCCCAGTATAGATTTTGATTGGTCTGGGATTACTAAATCTTCTGAAATATTCATTTGTACACCCAAACCATCACATTCGCTGCACGCGCCCAATGGCGCATTAAAAGAAAACAAACGTGGTTCTATCTTTGGAACAGTAAACCCAGATACCGGGCATGCGTATTCTTGTGAATACAAAGAATCTTCATTAGTATCTAATCTGCGCACAATAACCGCACCAGGAACAAGACGCAATGACGCTTCAAAAGAAGAATAAAGACGTGATTTAAATTCATCTAAATCATCACCTGACAAATCACTGGTTGGCATTGCAACACGATCAATGATGACCATAATATTGTGTTTTTTATTTTTATCCAACGGTGGCACAGAAGATAAATCATAAACATCCCCATCAATGATTGCACGTTGGTATCCTTGTTTTATCAAAAAAGCAATTTCTTTTTTATATTCACCTTTGCGGTCACGAACCATTGGCGCCATTATAAAAAATTTAACACCTTTTGGAATTTTAAGTGTCCATTCTACCATTTCTGCGACAGTTTGCGATTTGATTGGCAAACCAGTTACCGGTGAATAAGGAATACCGATTCGTGCCCAAAGCAGACGCAAATAATCATATATTTCCGTTACTGTTCCCACAGTAGAACGCGGATTTTTAGATGTAGTTTTTTGTTCAATAGAAATTGCCGGCGACAAACCTTCGATTAAATCGACATCTGGTTTTTTTTGCATATCTAAAAATTGACGCGCATAAGAAGACAATGATTCAACATAACGACGTTGTCCTTCAGCATAAATAGTATTAAAAGCCAACGAAGATTTCCCAGAACCAGAAACACCAGTCAACACCACCAATTTATTTTTTGGCAGGTCTAAATCAATATTTTTAAGATTATTTTCGCGTGCGCCACGAATTTTTATATTTCCGGTCATGACGAATATATAGTTAAAAAATCATAAGAATCAATATCAGATTTCCAAAAATTATTCTGCAAATCCAACAGCTTTTAATGCATCAGGTGCCATAGATATACCTGTCTTTTTGGTATTTGCCGGACCCAGTTTTTTAATTAATTGTCCATCAACCCAAACATCTATTGCCCCAACATTACCAAAAGTGGCTTTGAATTTATCACCTAATGGCATATAAAATACATCACCTGGAACCAAGACACGTGAAAATACACTGCTGCCACGTGCATCATCAATTCTGACCCAAGATTCTTTTTCTGCCTGCAAAACTACTCTGGCTTCTTTGGCACTTTTGGAATCAAAACTTTTATTTTTGTCATATTTTTCATGTACAGGATATCTGAAATCTGGTTCTTTGATTGTCGCAACATTTTCAGTTGTATTATTCACAGGTTGTTCATCTGGTGTTTTTGTGCCGCTGAATAACATAATAATCAAAATTAACAACACCAAAAATGCACCAAAACCGCCAGCAAACCATTTCCAATATTTTCTTACATATTGAATCGCGTTTTTTATCCAATTAACAATTGCTTTTTTGTTAATTGTTACATGTTTTTTTGCAACAACTGATTTAAAATCAACTTCTTCTTCTTTTTTTTCTTCTTTTTCTTTCTTTTCTTCTTTGATAAGACCTAATTCTTTCTTTAATTTCAAAATCACTTCATCAGGATTCAGACCTAATTCCACAGCATAACTGCGTGCAAAACCTAAAATATAAACATCTTCGGGAATAACGCGATAATTTCCTTCTTCTAATGCAGTCAAAAATTCTTCACGAATACAAAGCAATTTTGAAATTGTAGAAATTTCACGTTTTCTGCGCCCAGTGGTACGGGCATTTTTCAACATTTCACCTGCTGTTGTTCCACGTGTTTGTACGATATTTTCTGGTTGTTCATTCATAACTAAATCCTTTGCATGATATGTTAAGCCACAAATTTACAATTGTCAATTAAGTGACCAAAAAT
>Ga0247609_10006308_pt1 | contig 11445 bp, 10 predicted proteins | sample 172DNAGHGlowgp2_FD_193487 | JGI IMG/M metagenome (GOLD analysis project Ga0247609, IMG submission 193487) | Sheep rumen microbial communities from Palmerston North, Manawatu-Wanganui, New Zealand - 1728 DNA GHGlow gp2 | ecosystem: Host-associated > Mammals > Digestive system > Stomach > Rumen ... | reverse complement strand
GTCGATGTTGTATTTCTTTACAGCTTCTGCAATCTGCATAATCTGGGTGGAGTCGATGCGTTCGATGGGACCGCGTTCGTAAATCTCGCCCTTCAAAGGACGCAGGTCGCTGCATACCACGTTGTCGTTGCCGTAAATGTCGCGCAATGTGCGTGTGAGTTCGGAGCCTATCTGTCCGCCAGCTCCTACGATAAGTATTTTTTTCATTTATGTTACGTTTAAATTGTTGAACTACAGTTATTAAAATGAATTTACCGAGCCTTTCGGCCTACGTTTTTCAATTGCAAATGTACGTTATTTTTTTGGTTTTTTATGCAATGTGCCGCATAAAAAATACACGCTTTTTTCGTTTCAAAGTAAAATAATGTGCAAAAAACGGAATATCAACAAAATAAAACAAAGCCATATGCGTTATCGTTATATTGTAATGAAAAAAATGACCAATAGGAAACCGAAAAAGTATGTGACTGGAACCGAGGTTACCCTCGACGAGGTCTCGTTGTTCGACGACAATCTTGAGCTTTACAACAACCAGCTCAGGGATATCGCCGCCGCCAAGGAGTACGTATATCTCGAGACTTTCCGTTTCAACGACGACTCCATAGGAGAACGTTTCAAGCGTGTCTTGGCCGAAAAAGCCCGGCAGGGTGTCAAGGTGCGCATACTTGTCGACGCCTGGGGCACACGTCAGAAAAAGAGTTTCTTCGACCCTATTATCAACGCCGGCGGCGAGGTGCGTTTCTTCAAAAAGCTAATTATCACCCTCAACTTCATCTCCGACAACCACCGCCGCGACCACCGCAAGATACTTGTCATCGACAACCACATAGCCTACATAGGCTCGGCCAACATCACGGCCTACTCGCTGTCGTGGCGCGAGCTCAACCTGCGTATCGCCGACCCGATGGCACGACTGTTCCAAAAGGTGTTCAACGACAACTACGCCATCTATAACCGCCTCGACCTCGACAAACTGCGTTTCAAACGCGACATCAACTACGGAAATATGTCCATCATCCAGGAGATCCCCTCGCGTGCCCGACAGAGGCTGGCTCGTAGGTACGAGTACATGATTGGCAATGCCAAATCCGAAGTAATCATAGAAACACCGTATTTCCTGCCCAGCCCGCGTTTGCGCAAAGCCCTTACGGCTGCTGTGGAGCGCGGAGTCAAGGTTACTGTTATTTCGCCTCTCAAATCCGACGTGCAAACCGCCGACATAGTGCGCCGCCACACTTTGGGTTCCCTCCACGAAAGCGGGGTGGAGATGAAATTCTATACTCCGGGCAATCTCCACGCCAAGTGCCTGATGGTCGACGGCGAGGTGTTCTCCATCTCCTCGGCCAATTTCGATTTTCGCAGTTTCCAGCACCAGCACGAGCTGGCTCTCATAGGCCGCAACTCCCAAATTGCCGAGTTGCTTGCTAACCACATCAATAACACTCTGCTGCACTGCATCGATTTCAACTTCGAGGAGTGGAGCAAGCGCTCCCGTTTCGACCGTGCCATTGAGTGGATACTTTTCCCACTACGTTTTTTGATGTGATTGAACATGTTGATTATTAGTCAAATACCTTTTGTGCAAAGGCTTATTTTTCATCGCAAAACAATTTTTAACAATAAAAAAATGCATACCCATGCAATAAAAAAAGATATAATTAGTTTTTTAATCAAAATCCGGCAATAAAACCGGAACTGAGAAACAAAAAACATTGCCTATGGTAAATGAATACAACTTTACGGAACAATCCGGCACCACAAAAAACAAAATACGCAAAATAGGAGCAAGGCTCCAGCCTTCGAAAATGGCGATTCGCACCATATTGCTTTATGCCGGATGCATGCAGCAGGTGAATACCCGTACTGCAAAATTTGCACTCAATTTGAACTGATAAAGATTGTCGGACGTTACGTCCGTCGTCGGAAAGGAATAGAGAAAGAGGCTTTCGGGCCTCTTTTTTTTGCAACTTATTTCAACGACAGCCGCATATCCTCGTCGCATTCAATAATATTGTAGTCTATCATCTCACGCACTGTCGCCGTTATAGTCCTTTCGTCGAGCGACGGAATTTTCGAGCAGAGCGTTTTTATTGTCATCGGGTTGTTGTTCAGAATCTCCTTTATGGTGATCTGCAGCTTTTCGTTGTCCTGCTCCTTGTTTTTGGCAATACACACATCGCAACGACCGCAACGAATGTTGTTTTTTTCTCCGAAATAGTATAGCAGTGCGCTGCTTCGGCAGTATTCGTGGCCCTTCACATAGTCTATCATGGCGTTGATGCGCACTAACGCATTTTCTTTCAGGGTTTTATAGTTAGAATCGCTGATGTACAGGCCGTTGGGGTTGATGCAAGGCGAGGTGAAAATAATCTGCGGGCAGGTCTCTTTTTCTTGATAATCTATGTATTTCAATTTGTGTAATTTCCGTAGCACCGACACTATGGACTCTTCGTCGTGGTACATTTTTCGGGCAATGGCCTTTTCGCTTATGCCCACGTAGCTGGTAAACAGTCCGCCGTACATCCTGAGCATCAGTTTAATCAAATCGTCGAACTGCGGGTTACCGACCTGAAAGCGGTACAACTCTTCTTTCGAGACTATTATTTTTACGTGCGAAGTCGTCTCCTGCCTTTCAGGTATCATCAGCAGGCCTTCTTTTTCAAGAAAACGCAGTGCGTTGTAGAAAGGAACTACCTGAAAACCATAGTTGTCGCAGATGGCAATTGGGTCGAAATTGAATTTTTGGTTAAGTCCCGACCCTTCGGGCATCCGATAGTAGTTGCAAACGGCGCGGTAGGCGTTGCGTATGTATTGCATTGGGGGATACGAAGAGACAAAATTCTGTTTCAGCGATTCTATGTCGGTATTGTTGTAAAGGATGACGGCGTAGGCCTGTTTTTCGTCGCGTCCGCCGCGTCCGGCCTCTTGGAAATATGCTTCGGGCGAGTCGGGCAGGTCGAGGTGTATCACGTAGCGCACGTCGGGTTTGTCTATGCCCATGCCGAAAGCGTTGGTGGCCACTATTACCGGCGTTTGTCCCTCCATCCATTTTTTCTGTCGTGCGTCGCGGTCCTCAGTCTTTAGTCCGGCATGGTAATATGATGCACGTATCCCTTTCGAGGTGAGGAATTCGGCAATCTCCTGCGTACGACGGCGGTTGCGCACATACACAATTCCGGAGCCTTTCACCGCGGCTATTATCCGCAGCATACGTCCGTATTTGTCCTCCTCGTAAAACGCCATGTAGGTGAGGTTGTCGCGGTAGAAACTCTTTTGGAAAACGTTGCGTTTCTTGCTAAAAGCCAGCTTGTCCTGAATGTCGGCCACCACTGCCGGTGTTGCCGTGGCGGTAAGGGCCATCATAACCGTTTTGGGATGGAAGGCACGTATTTTGGCAATTTCAAGGTAAGGCGGACGGAAATCGTAGCCCCATTGCGATATGCAGTGCGCTTCGTCAACGGCGATAAGACCGATTTTCATTTGCTTGAAGGCTTCCAAAAAGGCTCTGTTTTTCAGCCTTTCGGGCGAAACGTATAGGAATTTCATCTCACCGTAAAGGCAGTTGTTGATAATACGTTCGGTGTCGCGCACACTTATCCCCGAAACAAGGGCTTCGGCTTTGATGCCTTTTTCTTTAAGGTGCACCACTTGGTCTTTCATCAGCGCTATCAGCGGCGAAACCACAACGCAGATGCCGTCCAGCGCCATGGCAGGCACTTGAAAACAGATGGACTTGCCGCCTCCCGTGGGCAGTAGCGCCAAGGTGTCGTAACCATTTAAAACGGAGGTGATTATATCCTCCTGCAAAGGTCTGAATTTGTCGTAGCCCCAATATTTCTTCAAAATTTCATGTATGGTCATACATTATATATATAAGGGACGACAGTCGGGTTTATTCGTTGGAAGGCACCGAGGGGTTCCACCCTTGCGAGGTTAGTTCGATGGCGGTGTTTTGAGGTGTCACCATAATGGCGCCGCGGTTTTGTTCGGTAATGTGGCCCACAATGGCTATGTTGGGACAGCCTTTAATTTTTTCGTAGTCGGATTGTTTTATCGAAAAAAGCAGTTCGTTGTCCATGCCTCCGTTGAGTGCCAGCGACACGGGTAACATATTGGTCCCGAAATCGCTGCACACATGCGAGGTGCCGTAGTCTATGGGTATGCGCTCCTCGTAAATCTCGCATCCGCAGTGCGACTCCTTACATAAACGCATGGCTGCGTCGGCAAGTCCGTCAGCCACGTTGGTCATGGAGGTGGGCATAATGCTGTTCTCGGCAAGCCATTTTACTATGTCGGTGCGAGGCTCGGGTTTCAGAAAACGTTCCAGCACATATTCGTGCGAGGCAAAGTCGGGTTGGAAATTGGGGTTGGCCTTGAAAGTGGCTTTCTCGCGTTCCAGTATCAGCAGCCCTGCGTATGCCGACCCGAAATCGCCCGAAGCGCACAGTAGGTCGTGGACTTTGGCCCCGTCGCAGCGGGTGATGCTTTCTTTCTCTGTCTCTCCAATGGCGGCGACGGAGATGGTAAGTCCGCTCATACTCGAGCAGATGTCGCATCCTGCGAGGTCGGTGTCGTAGTGTTTGCAGATACGGCGTATGCCGGCAAAAAGCTCCTCGAGCGCCTCCACAGAGTAGCGACTCGACACGGCCATGTTCACCATTATCTGTTTCGGCAGGGCGTTCATCGCCACCACCTTGGCCATGGCTAATGCAACGGCTTTGTAACCAAGATGTTGCAGTGGGGTGTAGGTCATGTCGAAATGTATGCCTTCCACCATCATGGCGGTGCCCACAACGGATTTTTTCTGTCCGCTACCTACCGCCGAGGCATCGTCGCCGAGGCCGTTGAGGGTGGATTCGTTATGCACCTCGAAATCTTGTGTGAGCCTCTGTAAAAGGGCGTTTTTGCCCAAAGTCCCGATGTCGGTAGTTTTTATGTTTTCCTGTTCGGTCATAAATAATTATTCGTTTTCGGTTGGTTGGTCGGCAATGGCTTTTGTCTCCTCGCTGTCGGCGATGATGTTGTCCTGATCTTTGGTTATGCGGAATTTTATTATCTTGCTCTCGCCGAAGTCTTCGGTGTCGATGAGTATGTCGTCGCCTTTATGCAGCGATGAGCGGATAATCTCCTCGGCAAGTTCGTCTTCGATATATTTCTGGATTGCTCGTTTCAGAGGTCGTGCACCGAAATTGGGGTCCCAACCTTTTTCCAGCAGGAAATCCTTGGCGCTTTCGCTGATGTGGATGGAGTATCCCATCTCGTTTATCCTGCCGAAGAGTCCTTTCAGCTCTATGTCGATAATCTTGTGTATTTCGGGACGTTTCAGGTTGTTGAAAACGATAACGTCGTCGATACGGTTGAGAAATTCCGGTGCGAAAGCCTTTTTCATGGCCTTTTCTATCACGTCTTTCTCCATTTCGGCGCGGTTGCTCTCGCGTGCCGAGGTGTTGAATCCCACACCGGTGCCGAACTCCTTGAGTTGTCGCGACCCGATGTTGGATGTCATTATCACAATGGTGTTTTTGAAATCCACTTTGCGGCCCATGCCGTCGGTGAGCTGACCGTCGTCGAGCACCTGCAGCAGTAGGTTGAACACGTCGGGGTGGGCTTTCTCTATCTCGTCGAGCAAGACTATGGAGTAGGGCTTGCGACGTACTTTTTCGGTGAGTTGGCCGCCCTCTTCGTAGCCGACGTATCCCGGAGGCGCTCCTATCAATCGCGACACGGCGAATTTCTCCATGTACTCACTCATGTCGATGCGTATCATGGCACTTTCGGTGTCGAACAGATATTGTGCCAGCACTTTGGCCAGGTAGGTCTTTCCAACGCCCGTGGGACCGAGGAAAATAAACGAGCCTATGGGTTTGTTGGGGTCTTTCAGTCCGGCGCGGTTGCGGCGTATGGCTTTGGCTATTTTCTTCACAGCCTCGTCCTGACCTATGACTTTGCTTTGCAGGTCGTTTTCCATGCTCAGCAGACGGTTGGTCTCGCTTTGGGCAATGCGCTGTACCGGCACGCCGGTCATCATTGCCACTACTTCGGCCACATCCTGTTCTGTTATAGTGATGCGTTTTTTCTTTTCGTCAATTTCCCATTGACGTTTCACATCGCTTAGTTTTGCGTTGAGTTCTCGCTCTTGGTCGCGGTATTCGGCGGCTTCGTTGTAGTTTTTCTGAGCCAACACCTCTTTCTTTTTTGCCACCACTTTTGCAATCTCTTCCTCAAGGGCGATAATTTCCGGAGGCACCTCTATATTAGATATATGTACGCGCGCGCCGGCCTCGTCCATGGCGTCGATGGCCTTGTCGGGAAGTAGTCTGTCGCTGATATAGCGGTTTGTAAGCGAAACGCAGGCTTCGAGAGCCTCCGGCGAATAGGTCACCAGATGGTGATCTTCGTATTTGTCTTTGATATTGTTTAATATAGTAACCGTTTCCTCGGGAGTAGTGGCATCCACAAGCACTTTTTGGAACCGGCGTTCAAGGGCTCCGTCCTTTTCGATGTACTGACGATATTCGTCGAGAGTCGTAGCACCTATGCATTGTAGTTCGCCCCTGGCCAGAGCCGGCTTGAACATGTTGGAAGCGTCGAGCGATCCGGCAGCACCACCGGCTCCGACAATAGTGTGTATCTCGTCGATGAATACAATTATGTCGGGATTTTGTTCCAGTTCTTTGAGTATGGCTTTCATGCGTTCCTCAAACTGTCCGCGGTATTTAGTTCCGGCCACCAGCGATGCAAGGTCGAGGGTGATGACGCGTTTGCCGTAAAGGGTGCGAGGTACTTTGCCTTCGCTTATGCGTATTGCAAGTCCTTCGGCAATGGCCGATTTTCCCACGCCCGGTTCGCCTATGAGTATGGGGTTGTTTTTCTTGCGTCGGCTGAGAATCTGAGCTATGCGCTCCAATTCCTTTTCGCGTCCTACTATGGGGTCGAGACGTTTTTCGGCGGCGGCTTTGGTTAGGTCGCGACCGAAATTGTCCAAGGCTGGAGTGCGACTGTTTTTCGAACCGGCCGAGGGTTTGTTCTGCGAAGGGATGTTGGAAGCACCGAAATCATCGTCGTCGTCTTCATCGTCGTCGTCGAAAGATGCACTTGATTGAAAATCGGGCAAAGAGCCGTCGTTGGTGTTATTGGCTTGACTGTCGCCGTCGGTATTCAAGGTTTGGCAAATCGATTTTGCTTTCTCGAGGTCGAGACCATTTTCAACAAGTAATTGGGACACAATGTTGTCGTTGTTACGCAGCATGGCTAAAAGAATGTGCTCCGTTTTTATCTCGTTGCTTTTGAACTCCTTGGAAATGAGACTTGCAATGCGGATGACGTTTTCGGTTTGTTTCATGAATGGGACTTCGTCGTCGGCAGAGTATCTCACATTTTCACCGATAGAGGCCAGGGCACGTTCTATGCGCAGGCGTATGTTGGCAGTGTCTATGTTCGATTCGTATAGTATTTTCATGGCGGAACAATCTTTTTCGCGCAATATGCCGAGAAATAGGTGCTCCACCCCAATGTGCTGACTTTTAAGGCGTATGGCTTCATCCCTGCTGTTGGATATCACGTTGGCAGCTCTATGGCTCAGTGTCGGGCGGTTCATGTTTTATTATAGGTTGTAATTGTTTGTGTTACGATAAAAATTATTGATGTACAAAAGTTTATAGTCGGGTATCGGCTACAAAAGTGTTTTTTTCATCGCTTCAAAGTTACGAAAAAAAGCTGAATAGAGACGAAAATATGGTTTCAATTTTCAACATAATTGTGTTTATTTAGAGAAAATAGACATGCCCTTAACTACTTATATACTTCAGATATATAAAAAAATGCGTTTTTTAGTCTTTTTCTAATCGTTTGAAAATGTGATAATTATAAAAAAAATTTAAAAAAAAATGTGTAAAAGTGCTATAAATGAAAAAAAATATGTAACTTTGCAAAGTCTTTTTTGTGTAAAAAGGAGTGTTTGTTTTTGTAGCAAATACATTAAAAATAAAAGAGAAAAAACGGAATAAAAACATAATTAATTGATAGTAAAATGAAAAAAACATTAAAATTTGCATTAGTTGCATGCTTTGTGTTAGGCTTTAGTGGAGCTTATGCACAAGAAAGTACATCGCAAGCACATTATCCGCACTACGGATTATGGAGCAATTGGTCAGTTGGTGTCAATGGCGGTTGGACATGGAGACTCCAAAAAGAGACTAAAGACCCAGCCATTGACGCTTTAAACCCACATGAACGTTGGAGCTGGGGCATAGGTGGTTTCTTGGCCAAAGAACTGAACCACGTATGGGATCTCCGTTTCCAATTCAACTATTCGGATGTTGATTCCAAAATCAAAAACATCAACCTTTACAGATTTAACCCGGATTTGGGCGAATATGCAAACAATCTCAACTACATTGGCGAACATTTGAATTGGGATGTAGATGTTACATTCTCAATTATAGATGCTATTAAGGGTTACAAAGATCCTTATCGCAAATGGCAGTGGTATCTGTTGGCAGGTATGGGTAATACAAGATTCCTTCCCGATGCAGATAGACATGCAACAGATGGTAGCGAAGACCTTTGGCTTGGTAAAACTGTTTTCAATGGCAATCTTGGTATGGGTGTTTCGTGGAGATTCATTGATCTTCTCTCTGTGTATGTAGAACCCACTCTCTATGCAATTGCTGACATACCTCAAATCCACAACGCCGACTGGGTTGGTACTTACCTCTACATTCCTATCGGACTTGAATTCCACCTTGGCGTAACAGCAACTGACAGAGCTCGCGTTGAACAAGAAAAACTCCTCACCCAGGAAAGATTCGACTCCCTTGCTAAAGACCTCGAAGATGCTAACGACGAACTGGCAAAAGCCAAAGAACAGGAAAACGATCTTAAAAACAAAATCGCTGCTCTTGAAGACGAGAATGGCAAACTGCAAGATCAACTTGACAAAGCTGAAGCCGACAACGACCGTATGCGCAAAGCTCTGAAAAACGTGAAAGACAACCAGCAGAACCTCTACGGTATGCCTCTGTCTATCCTCTACCCCAACGATGTATGGAAAGTTCCTTCGGATCAGATGAGAAAACTCGAAGCTGTTGCTGAAGTTATGAAGAACAACTCCGACACCAAATTCACCATCATCAGCTTCTGCGACGAACCCGCTAGCTACGAATACAACGACAAACTGTCCGAAAAACGTGCTAAAGAAGTTAAGAGACTTCTCGTTGAAAAATACGGCATCGACGGCGATCGCCTGACCACTGAATGGAAAGGTAAACGCGAATGCTTCGGTGACTGCAAATTCAGCATCAACCGCAGAACTTCCTTCTACGTAAACATGGACGAAGAATAGTATTCAAATCCAAAATAATAAAGAGGACTCAATCGAGTCCTCTTTTTTTATGCCCGCAATCGAATAAAAAATTAGTGCCTGCCGCAACGCGGCAGGCACTATTGCTTTTTTTAAATCAGTGCGTAATTACTGTTTTTTTGCGTTTAAAGCAGCTACCCATTCCTTGATGCGCTGCTCGTCCTTAAGGCGGCAAACAAGCAACGATTTGCCGCTGTAGGCCACAAGACATTCGTCCATGCCCTGCACGATGGCTTCCACGCTGGGTTCGATATTTATCACGGTGTTGCTGCATTCCTCCACAACCACGTTGCCTTTAACGGCATTGTTTTCGGCGTCCTTTTTTGCGTGGGTGAAAAGCGACCCCCATGTGCCTATGTCGCTCCAGCCGAAGTCGGCGGGTATGGTGTAGGTGAGTGGCGATTTCTCCATCACACCATAGTCGATGGAGATGTCGGGACAGCGGTGGAAGTTGCCGCTGATGAACGTCTGCTCGTCTGCGGTGCCGAACTTGGTTTTGCCTTCGTCGAAAATCTCGGTAAGGTTGGGGATGAATTGGTTTAATGCCGACAGGATTCCCCCCATAGACCAGATGAAGATTCCGGAATTCCACAGGTAGCGTCCGCTTTCGAGGAACTGCACGGCTTTTTCGAGATTGGGCTTTTCGGTGAAACTGGCCACCTTGGTTACGGCACCTTCCGTGCAGTTGGCGTCGGGGGTTTGAATGTAGCCGTAGCCGGTTTCGGGTCTTGTGGGTTTGATACCGATGGTGAGCAGTGCTTTGCTGTTTTCCGGTTTGGAAACAAAGTCAAATCCAGTGGATATGATTCGTTGGAATTCCACCTCGTTGGTTACAAGATGGTCGGCGGGGGTTACAACTATGTTGCAGTCGCTGTTTTGTGCCATAATATGGTAAGCAGCGTAGGCGATGCAAGGAGCAGTATTGCGACGCTTAGGCTCGCAAAGCACTTGACTCTCGGTGAGTTCGGGGATGTGCTGTAGCACAAGGTCTTTGTACATGGCGTTGGTTACCACCAGGAAATTCTGAGGCGGCACAATGGGCAGAAACCTCTCGAAAGTGCTGCGGATAAAGCTTTTTCCCGTGCCAAGGATGTCGAGGAACTGCTTGGGACACTCTGTTTTGCTTACCGGCCAGAAACGGCTTCCTATGCCTCCGGCCATTATTATACAGTAGTTGTTGTTTTGCATGATGTTTGTATTTTTTGAAAGTGCAAAAATACGATTTTTTTTTCATACGGGCAAGAGCGAGTGAAAATGCCTGACATTTTTCAAATACAAATTGCTAGTAACCTGTAATTTACCACATTTTTCATCACAGTTCGCTGTTCACAGCGCACTTTTTACAAAAAATACATATCTTTGTAGGTTGAAATTGTTTTCTTAAAAAGGTGTAATTATTTGAAAGACAAGAAAAAAAAGAATAGGTTCATAACGGTGTTTTACCTCATTGTAATATTCAGCACTCTTGCTGTAATCATTATTTTGGCCTTCAGGGGTTCTGTTGAAAACAAGGTAGTTCTGAAACCGCAGGAGATGGATATTCAAGGGCTGTATGGAATGGATATTCTCAAAAAGGACATTCTAAATATCGAGATTGTCGACGAGTTGCCGCCAATCAAAGAACGATCGAACGGTTTTGCTGGGAACAATTTATGCAAAGGCGAGTTCGTTTTGGAAGATGATTCAAAATGCAAGTTGTTTATTAATAGGGGGATACCAATTTTTGTGAGACTCACTTGCAAAGACGATGTTTTGTACATCAATACCAAAGACTCAGCGGAAACACAAAACCTGTACCAATCCATCTGCAACTGGAAATTCCAAGACAACTGACAAAGGTGTCGGATTATTTCATATTTCACCCTGTCTGTTTTTATTCATCATAGCCACTTTCCAAAAATAAATCACTAGTCACCAGTAATAACCGCATTCTTTATCACTGGTCACAGATCACAGCTCACTTTCCAGTAAGTTCCAATAAGAAACGCAACTTTTTGAGATAAAACTGAGGCTGCAAAATGAATTTTTTTCCGGCAAGGAAAGGGGAAAATCCCCTGTCCCTTGCACAGATGGAAAAAAGTTGT
>Ga0247609_10006306_pt1 | contig 11448 bp, 10 predicted proteins | sample 172DNAGHGlowgp2_FD_193487 | JGI IMG/M metagenome (GOLD analysis project Ga0247609, IMG submission 193487) | Sheep rumen microbial communities from Palmerston North, Manawatu-Wanganui, New Zealand - 1728 DNA GHGlow gp2 | ecosystem: Host-associated > Mammals > Digestive system > Stomach > Rumen ... | reverse complement strand
CCAGGGCGAGCGGGCGGTCCAGGATGCCGGTTGCAGCCATCAGATTTTCCGGACAGCCTGGCTGTATTCTCCCTACGGGAAGAATTTCGTGAAGACGATGCGGCAGCTTACGGCCGACAGGCCCGTCCTCAAGGTGGTCTTCGACCAGGTCGGGACACCCACTTATGCAGCGGACCTGGCCGCGCTCATCCACCGGGTCATCACGGAAAGGCTCACGGACCGGCAGGGCATCTATCACTTCTCCGACGAAGGCGTGTGCTCCTGGTACGATTTCGCCTGCGCCATCCGGGACCTCAGCGGGAACACCTGTGACATCCGTCCCTGCCATTCGGACGAGTTTCCTTCCAAGGTCCGCCGGCCGCATTTTTCGGTCCTGGACAAGACCAAGGTCAAGGAAACCTTCGGCGTGGAGGTCCCGCACTGGTATGAATCCTTGAAAAAATGCATTGACAGACTATGAATATCATCCAGACAGGCATCGAAGGGCTCGTCGTCATCGAGCCGAAAGTGTTCGGAGACGCGCGGGGGTATTTCTTCGAAGCGTTCAACCAGCGGGAGTTCGACGAGAAGGTGGGACCGGTCCGCTTTGTCCAGGACAACGAGAGCAAGTCCCGGTACGGGGTCCTGCGCGGGCTCCATTTCCAGAAAGGGGAACATGCGCAGGCGAAGCTGGTGCGTGTGGTGAGCGGCTCCGTGCTGGACGTCGCCGTGGACCTTCGGGAAGGCTCTTCCACCTACGGGAAATGGCATGCGGAAGAGCTCACCGGGGAGAATCACCGGATGATCTTCATCCCGCGGGGTTTTGCCCACGGGTTCGCCGTCCTCTCCGAAGAGGTCGTCTTCCAGTACAAGTGCGACAACTTCTATTGCCCTGCTGCCGAAGGCGGCATCGCCTGGAACGATCCCGGCCTGGGCATCGACTGGCGCCTGCCCGAGGCGGACATCCTCCTTTCCGAAAAAGACAAACATCATCCTTTCCTCCATGCGTAGAACCATCCTTGTCACCGGCGGAGCCGGTTTCATCGGCAGCCATGTGGTCCGGCTGCTTGTCAACAAGTATCCTCAGTACCGGATCATCAACCTGGACAAACTCACCTACGCGGGAAACCTCGCGAACCTCAGGGATATCGAGGACAGGCCCAACTACCGCTTTGTCCGGATGGACATCTGCGACTTCGAGGGCGTCCTGAAACTCATGCAGGAGGAAAAGGTGGACGGCATCATCCATCTCGCCGCCGAGTCCCATGTGGACCGTTCCATCAAGGATCCCTTCACCTTCGCGAGGACCAATGTCATGGGCACTCTGTCCCTGCTCCAGGCCGCCAAGGCCTTCTGGCAGCCGCAGGGGTGGCGCGTCTGTCATTCTGAGCGCAGCGAAGAATCTGTTCCCTGCCGCTTCTACCACATTTCCACCGACGAAGTGTACGGCGCCCTGGAGATGACGCACCCGGAGGGCATCGAGCCTCCTTTCACGACCAAGGCTTCCAGCGGGAAGCACCACCTGGCCTATGGCGAGAAGTTCTTCACCGAGGACCTGAAGTACCAGCCGCACAGCCCCTACAGTGCGGCCAAGGCTTCCAGCGACCACTTCGTCCGGGCCTTCCACGACACGTACGGGATGCCCACCATCGTCACGAACTGCTCCAACAACTACGGCCCCTACCAGTTCCCGGAGAAGCTTATCCCGTTGTTCGTCAACAATATCCGTCACCGGAAGCCGCTCCCTGTCTATGGAAAGGGCGAGAATGTCCGTGACTGGCTGTATGTGGAGGACCACGCCCGCGCCATCGACCTCATCTTCCACGAAGGGAAGGTGGCGGAGACCTACAACATCGGCGGGTTCAATGAGTGGAAGAACATCGACATCATCAAGGTCCTGATCAACACGGTGGACCGCCTCCTGGGCCGCGCCGAAGGGGAGGACATGGACCTGATCACCTACGTGACCGACCGTGCCGGCCACGACCTCCGCTACGCCATCGACAGTACCAAGCTCCAGCGCGAACTGGGCTGGGAACCCTCCCTCCAGTTCGAGGAAGGCATCGAAAAGACCGTCCGCTGGTACCTGGACAACCAGGAGTGGCTGGACAACGTGACGAGCGGGGACTATCAGAAGTATTACGAGGAGATGTATAAGGGGCGGTAGATGGCCAGCCTGAAGAGGAATTTTTTCTATAGCGCACTGCTTACCGTAGCGAACTACCTTTTCCCCTTGATTACGTATCCGTATGTGTCGAGGGTACTGGGTGTGTCCGGAATCGGAGCCTGCAATTTCGTGGACAATATCATCAACTATTTCCTTGTTTTCTCCACCATGGGGATTTCTGTGCTTGGAGTCCGGGAAATTGCTGCTGCCCGGAATGACAGGGAAGACCGCAGCCGGGTTTTTTCCAGTCTGTTGGCCTTGAATGCGGCAACCACGTTCATTGCCGCCATTGTCCTGATTCTGGTCATTTATGTGGTGCCAACCCTCGCTCCTTATCGCAGGCTCCTTTGGATTGGTGTGGCAAAGCTTATTGCTAACAGCCTGTTCCTTGAGTGGCTGTTCCGTGGGGTCGAGGAGTTCAAGTTTATTACGAACCGTTCTATCCTGATCAAAATCCTGTATGTCGTTTCTGTTTTCTTATTTGTCAGGAAAGCGGAGGACTACTGGATCTATTTCCTTTTGCTTTCCCTGAGCGCAGTAGCGAATGCACTGGTGAACTTCATCTATTCCAGGCACTTTGTCCGTATCTCCCTTCGGAACATCCGGCCGGGAATGTTTGTCCGTCCTTATTTCCTGCTGGGAGTGAACTATATCCTGACATCGATGTATACCTCGTTCAACGTCATCTATCTGGGTTTTATTCAGGATTCTGTTCAGGTCGGCTATTATTCTTCTGCTACCAAGGTACTTTCCATCATTACAGCACTCTTTACGGCCTGTACAACCGTATTGCTTCCCCGAATGAGCGCTGTCCTGTCAGAAGGCAGGGAAGAGGAATTCAAGTCGTTTGTTGATAAAACGTTCAGCATCCTTTTTTTGGTGGGGATTCCGCTGGTCTTCCTGATCGAAATGACAGCGGGCGATATCGTCCGTGTCTTGTCCGGGGCTGGTTATGAAGGAGCCGTCATCCCATTGATGATCGTTGCGCCTTTGGTCCTGATTATAGGCTTGGAAGAAATCTTGATCATCCAGGTGATGATGCCGCGGAAGATGGACAGGCGGATTCTGATCAATTCGGTCTGTGGGGCAGTTGTCGGGCTTTCTTTGAACCTTTTGCTGGTCCGGACCATGAAAGCGGAAGGGTCTGCTATCGTATGGCTCTGCTCGGAGTCGGCTGTTTTTCTTTCTGCAGCTTGTGCGGTCTTTGGCAGAAGGGGAGGGCATCAGTTTCCGTTACGCCGGCTCATAGAGGATGTCCTGCTATACGGGCCCCTGATGATCATCCTGTCCCTTCTGCAGAGGTTGCCTGTCCCGTCTTCCTTTATCAGGCTGGTTCTTTGTGGTCTGATGTCGGGAGTATATTTCCTGGTTGTCTCCTGCTTCATTGTCAAGGATCCTGTAATACTCGGCGTTATCCGTTCCTCCTTGAAACGAAAGACTGCATGAACAAGACCATCCGGATTCAATTCATGGATTATTGGTCCGATTTCCCGCAGACAAGGGAATCGTACCTGATTCTTCGAATTCTCCGAAAGCATTATGATGTCAGGATTTGTGATAATCCGGATTATGTGTTTTTCTCGGCATTCGGGGAAACTCATTGGAGCGTTCCCGATCGTTGTGTCAAAATCTTCCATACAGGAGAGAACCTGGTACCGGATTTCAACGCTTGCGATTATGCCATCGGTTTCGAGTGGATGGATTTCGGTGACCGCTACCTGCGCTTCCCGTTGTATCTTTTCTACAAGCGTTCCCTGCTGGAAGCTGCCAGAACGAAGCATGAGCTCCCGGAAGGCTGGAACTTGGCGGAGCAAAAACCGGGATTCTGCAGTTTCGTGGTAAGCAATCCGGACAATCCCGCGCGGAATGAAGCATTCAAGATTCTTTCCCGCTACCGTCCTGTGGATTCCGGGGGGCGGTATATGAATACGGTGGGCGGACCTGTAAGTGATAAACTCGCTTTTGATTCGACTCACAAGTTCTCCCTGTGTTTTGAAAATGGTTCTCATCCCGGTTACACGACAGAGAAAATAGTCGAAGCATTTGCTGCGCGGACCGTCCCCATCTACTGGGGCGATCCCGAAGTGGCACGTTCCTTTAACCCCGACAGTTTCATAGATGCAACCGGTTGTGGGTCATTTGATGAGATCTTGCCTCGGGTACAGGAACTGGACCAGGATGATGAAAAGTACCTTCGCGTACTCCGGGAACCGGCTTTCCAGGCGGATACCCCTTCATTTGAGGCTGAGTATGCCCGCTTGGAAGCGTGGCTCCTCTCCATTTTTGAACAGCCGTTGGAATCTGCCTGGAGGCGGAATCGAAACAATCAGGGAAAACTATACGTCAACAAGCGTTTGATGCTGGGAGGCTGGGCCAACCGACGTGCGATTGGAACGATGATGGGAAGGCGTGTTCTGAGTCTGATTAAAAGATTGGGACGATGCTCGGAGTCGTAATTGTCAGTTATCACTCTGATGATCTGACCGTTCAGTTTGTCCGTGGGCAACTTCCCCGGATATCCTTACCCTGCCAGGTCGTGGTGGTCGATAATGGCGCCACCCCGGACGAGGCGGCTGCCCTTCAGGCGCGAATTCCGGAGGCCGTTGTGATTCCGGCGGAAAACCGGGGTTTTGCTGCCGGGAACAATATCGGGATCCGCTATCTCCTGAAGAATGGCAGGCCTTCCCGGATTCTGTTGACAAACAATGATATCACGTTGGTGTCCGAACGGGTTGTTGAGACGCTGTCCGACGTGCTGGACGCCCATCCGGAAGCAGGGATTTGCGGCCCCGAGATTATCGGCCCGGACGGATCCCGACAGGGACCGGAGCCTTACCGGAGTATGTGGAAGCATTATTTTTGGATGTATGTGTCCACACCCTTTCTGAGGCCGAAGACCAAACGGCGTATCTTCGATCTGGATTATTCGGAAAGGGCGTCGGCCGGCAGGCATGAAAAACTGGTCGGAGCGTTCATGCTGGCTGATACGGATGCACTGGTCGAGGCCGGTTTGTTTGACGAGGGAACATTTCTATACGCAGAGGAGAATATCCTGTCCGCACGGCTCTCAGCCATTGGAAAGTGTTGTTGGTTCTGTCCCGATGTCAGGGTGATTCATGCACAAGGACAGACAATCGGAAGGAGTTTCAATGCTCGTCGGCAATCCTGGCTGCAGTGGGAAAGCATGTCGTATTATTATCGGAAGTACAAGGGCTACAGTGCCTTATCAACGGCACTGCTGTCATTTTTTTTCCGGCTTATCACATACGTTAGATGAGTAAAGGGACCTGGGGAGTCAGCAAGAAGAAACGGTTTTACATCGAGGTATGGATTTTCCTGCTGATGTTGTTCTCCGTCAATTTCTTCGAGATTCTCCCCATAACAAACCTGATCGGTCCGAATGGACCGTTTACTTTCTACCTTCTGTCACTGTTCTTCATGTTCACCTTTAACAGGCGGGCATGGATCAGTGATTCTGCCTCTTGGCTGGTCCCTCTATGGTGGCTGGTCCTGGGAATTGTCCTGTCGTTTATACCCGCTTTGCTGTATTATGGGCAAAGCTTTACGCAATCGTTCTTTACGAACCGAAGAATGTTCGAACTGGCCGCCTTCCCCATTCTGATTGCCATGCGGCCCAACGAGCAGGAACTGCGCTCCCCTTTGTATGCTTTTTCGGTCGTCTATCTGGTATCCTGCATCTTCATCTCCTTCTTTGCTCCCGAATGGGTTCCGCACGATGAATCCCGGAGTTTTATTGAATCAGGAGACTATATCCATACACTCTCGGGAATCCGGATTGTCTTTCTGGCTTATGTCTTTGCCTTCAACCGGGCGATGCGTCAGACAAACTTGATCAACATCGCAATGGTAATGTTCCAGTTTATCGTCATGTTTATCGCACAGAACCGGACTACCCTCGCAGCTGCCGTCATTGTTGCCGTATATGTCCTTTATACCATGCGGATGAATTCCAATAAGCTGATTATTATTGCATTTTTGGTTATTTCTGTCCTTCTGATGGCCCTTTATACGGCCGGTCAGTGGAATAGTCTGTATCTGGAAACGATCAGTCAGCTTACTAATCCGGAGTATAATCGTAACAAATCAGTGATGTATATGGTCGCTTCCCGTGACTGGATTCGTTATCTGCTCGGTGACGGTTTTATTTCCGCCAATGTGAACCCTATCCTTCACGTCTTGCAGGATAGTGGAATCTATCATTCGGATGTGGGTTTTCTCGGTTTCTGGCATCAATATGGGGTTATTCCTACGATTACTATCATTGTACTTACTATCAAGGGTCTGACCCATAAAAAGTCTTTTCTGGTCAAAGCTTCCGCCATCTATATTATCATTGGAGCCGTGACATTATCTTATTTTGCCTTGAGTGAGACCCTGCTCTGGCTTTCAATCTATATGTATCTGTACTATTCGGCCGATCTGGAGAGGTTCCAGGAAAGAATCGTTATTCGTCAGCGTTGGGCCGGATGGCGTTACCGCTCTATCTCCAACTTATGATCAGTTGTCTCCTTGTCCCGCTCCTGTCCGTCCTGATCAATATCCGGTCCCAGTCGGATTTCGATTCTCTCCAGGTGCGCCTGGACAGTGTTCTCCGAGCTGGTCAACCGGAGCGGATCGAGATCCGGTTTCATCCTGGAGTCTATTTCTATCGAGAAGGACATATCACGCTGTATGATGTACATAGTCCCGGCACGGAGATCGCTTTCTCCGGAGAGAACTGCACCTTGATTGCCGAAGACAACGGACGGGGACATCATTTAGACAATAATTATGTTGATTTGAAATTGTGTGAACCGGTGGATGCATGGTCTCCTGTCCGTAAGGCGGGAAGTTGGCCGGTGCCCGTTCTTTTCCGCCCCAATGAGTATAAGATCCGGTGTCAGGAACCGGACATTCCCCCGGAACAGGCGAAAGACCTGTGGGTACATTTGACACAGTGGTTCATCGCTCCTTTTTACCCTGTCGTCGAAATCCGGAACGGATGGTTGTATTTCAGAAAAGACCGGGAGTATGAAACAGGTATATGGGCCGAACTTCGCTATGGAAGATGCCTGCCCCGATACATCCTTTGTGATAAACCGGAGCGTAATGACCTTCATGCCTGCACGGTCTCCCGTTTCCTGACGGTTTCCGATACCCGCCTGAAGGGACTTTCCATGGAGAATCTGCGTTTTTTGGGAAATGGGGAAGGGAAGAGCCTGATTTGCTTTGACCGGTTCCAGGCTGATTCGGTTTTGGTCTCGGAGTGCTCTTTTTCGCATATCCGTTCCCATGCGATCCAGGTTTCATATACGGATCACGTCTGTATCAAGGACTGTCTGTTTTCCGGCAATTACCAAAGTTGTATCCGGGTCATGGAAGGAAGTCGCAATGCCAACATCCAAAAGAACCGGTTTATCGGAAACGGCAGGATGATGACCAATGTGCCCCTTGTCTTCTGTCGTGGTGTAGATTACAGGATTCAAGACAATTATTTTGAGGATTTTTCCTATTCGGCAATAGGATTGGGAATCCACTTCACTGAAGAAGATATCTACGGTACCTCCGGAATTGTCGAGCGCAATGAGATTTGTCAGTCGGAGCAGTTCCGGTCGGGTGTTTTCCGGTCTCTGGTTGATGCTGGTGCTATTTATATCGGAACGAACAACACACGGACTGTCGTGCGCAATAATTATATCCACGACATAGACGGTCCCCATTACAATCGGGGCATCTTCGCTGATGACGGGCCGAAGAATGTCACGATCGAAGGGAACACCGTTCTTCGGATCTATAACGGTTACTGTATCGATCTTCGGAAGTGTCTTCGGGTCAGTCATCTCCGTGACACAAAGGTGCCGGATCCAAATACAGGGAACCGGATATCCGGAAATATCTATGACGGTCGTGTTCGAATGTATATCCGGAAGGATGATCCGACATCTTACGTCGGTGGAAACAGAAAAGTATGCGAATAAGTGTCATCATACCGGCATACCAGGCGGAAGACACTATACGGGGATGCCTTGATTCCATCGTCGGACAGGCCGATCAGACCATTGTCGTGGATGACGGTTCGTCTGACGGAACGGCCTCTTTGGTGGAAAGTGAGTACCCCTCGGTCATCCTGGTCCGCCAGGAGAATCAGGGTGTCGCGGTAGCCAGGAATACAGGAATGGGTGTTGCCCAGGGAGATTATATCGTCTTTTCCGATGCCGATGACAACCTTTATGCCGGGGCATTGGCGAAAGCGAAGGAATCCTTGCGTGATGCGATTCCTGATTTGGTCATCCTGAGGAGTTTTACTGGAGAGACGGAACAGTACCCCTGGATCGGTCGCTTTGTTCCGGGTCATGATTACGGGCTTGAGGATATTGTCGGGAAAGGGTATGTCCGCGGATCTGTATGGGGGTGTTTATACCGGCGCGCTTTTCTGGAAAAGCACAATCTTTCTTTCCCGGGGGGGATCAGTATGGCCGAGGACCAGCTTTTCCTCAACGCAGTCATTGCCAGGGGGGCGGTCATTCGTTTCCTGGATATCCCGTTATATCATTTCAATGTCCGTTCCGGGAGTTTGTCCCGGAGTTATGGCGACCATTATTTTCGCCGCCTGTCGGATGCCCTGCTGGATGCGCCCCGGATGATTCCCGATACCGCGCTTTGCACGCATGTCCAGCTCAGTATCCTTCTCGGAATGGCCAAGGTGGCGGTCCTGACAGGTCGCAGTGCTCGATGGGTTATGCGGAATACTGAGCTCAAGAAGGCACTTCCCCTGTCTCTGGCCGGTCTTAAGAAGGGGCGGCTTGTTGCCCGGCTTACCAATCTTGGTTTTCCGTTTTTGTATGATGCCGTGCGGATCAGATTGCTGTTCCAATGAAGCGCCCCAGGATTCTTTTCGTCATGCATATGCCCCCACCTGTTCACGGTGCAGCCGTGGTGGGTGCACAGATTCGAGACAGCCGGCTGATTCAAGAAGAGTTCGAGTGTCGTTTTGTGAACCTGTCCACATCCGCTTCTCTGGAGGATATTGGAAAGGGTCGTCTCAGAAAGGTGTTTTCCATACTCCGGATACTCCGCGATGAGTGGAAGGAACTCTCGCATTGGAAACCGGACTTGGTGTATGTGACGCCGACATCAACTCTTCCCGCTTTATGGAAAGATTTCGCGGTTGTCCGTCTGGCCCGGAGAAAAGGTTGCCGGGTTATTCTTCATTTCCATAACAAAGGTGTTGCGTCCCGTGCCGGCCGATGGTTGGACAATTGGGTTTATCGGATCCTTTTCAGGCGGGTCAGCGTAATTCTTCTCTCCAGTGCTTTGAAAGAAGATGTTTTGAAATACGTCCCCGAAGAACAAATTTATGTTTGCCCCAATGGTCTGGATTTCCAGCTGGATGAATCTAGTACGGAAAGGTCTGTTCCTCGGTTGCTGTTCCTGTCCAATCTGCTTGTTGCAAAGGGCGTCGTGGATTTATTGGATGCCTGCAAGCTGATGATGGACAGAAATATCTCCTTCGAATGCTGTTTCGTGGGCGCTCCCACTGCCCGTTTGCAGGAGAAAGACTTCAAACGTATGGTGCGGGAGCGGGGCCTCGAGCGAATTGTCACTTATGAAGGTCCTAGATATGGAAAGGAAAAGCAACGGATATTGCGGCAGTCTGATGTTTTTGTCCATCCGACTCGGGAAGACTGTTTCCCGCTGGTGATCCTGGAAGCCATGGCTTGTGGTTTGCCCGTTGTGAGCACAGAGGAGGGGGGAATCGTAGATGAGGTTGAAGATGGGGTGACAGGCTTTTTGTGCCGGAAAGGGGATCCGGTCTCTTTGGCTTCCGCTGTGTCTCAGTTACTGACCGATGCATCTCTCAGGGAACGGATGGGGCAGGCAGGTCGGGAACGTTACAAGAAGCTCTTCACGGCAAGCTGTTTTGAGCGTCGTCTGGCAGAAATACTACGTGCCCATGTCTGATCTGTTCATTACAAACCAGTTGGTTTCTTATCGGGAGGATCTTTGTACAGCCTTGTCGGATGCAGGTTTCAGAATTCTCCGTTATGAGAATGGAGACATTCAGGTTACAAGGTTCCATGGGAAAGTCTTTCTTCGCTCGGCAGTCCGATTGCTGGAAAAGAATAAACCGGGCGTTGTCATTGTCCCGGAATTTTCGGGGATCAGTCTGCAGGTTTCCTTGTTAAAAAAACGGTTCGGCTTCAAACTGGTCTCCCTGTGCGACGACAGTATGGATATGATTCAAGGGAATGATTTCGTGTGGACGCACCGTGTGGCCAGACGTCTGCTGCCTCCTCACCTGGACGGTATCATCCTTCATGGCAGGGAAGTCTGTAACTGGTATCGGGATCGATTCGGAATTAAGGACTTACTTATGCCGATTATGCTGGACGAGCAGCGATACCGGGATGAATTGAGACGTGTCCTTCCCTTGTCGGAACAGATCCGTCCGGGCGGAAGGCCCGTTGTTGCCTTTGTCGGGCGGTTTGTCGGATTGAAGAATATTCCGTCCTTGATTCGGAGTTTCGAGCCATTCCGGGATCGTGCGCAACTTGTATTGATTGGAGACGGGCCGCAAAGGGAACAGTTGAAGCGTATGGCACCGTATGCCGTGTTTACCGGTATGCTGTCCGGCGATGATCTTCTTGCATGGTACAATCTCATTGATATCCTCGTCCTGCCCAGTACGCAGGAAGCCTATGGAGCGGTGACGGGTGAAGCCTTGATGGCCGGTGCCAAGGTAATTGTATCCCGCAGAGCCGGTTCCTTCGATCTCGTCCGGGAAGGACAGAACGGTTATCTGGTGGATCCGATGAATGTCGGTGAGCTGACTGCGCGGTTGAATGACCTGCTGTCCGGAATGGTGGAAGACCGTCCCTTGGCGCTCCGAAACAACCTTCATCCGTACCGGTTTGCGGAATGTGTTGATGGACTGATTAATGGAATCCGTTCTTTATGAATAATAATACATCAGATTTGATCAAGGCGCAGGTCGCCGAGTCGGTCAAGGTTAAGCAGGCTTTGCTGGAAGACGATGCAGTGGTCGCAAAAATCGCTGTCATTGCTGACAAAATGGTGGAAGTCTATCGCTCCGGGCATAAGACTCTTTGGGCCGGGAACGGTGGCAGTGCGGCCGATGCGCAGCATATGGCGGGAGAGCTTGTCAATAAATTCTGTTTTGACCGGCCGGGTCTTCCCGCTTTGTCATTGTCTACGGATACGTCCATTATCACGGCTGTAGGAAATGACTATGGCTTTGAACGGCTGTTTGCCCGGCAGATCGAAGCACAGGGGAAGGAGGG
>Ga0247609_10006303_pt1 | contig 11451 bp, 21 predicted proteins | sample 172DNAGHGlowgp2_FD_193487 | JGI IMG/M metagenome (GOLD analysis project Ga0247609, IMG submission 193487) | Sheep rumen microbial communities from Palmerston North, Manawatu-Wanganui, New Zealand - 1728 DNA GHGlow gp2 | ecosystem: Host-associated > Mammals > Digestive system > Stomach > Rumen ... | reverse complement strand
GTACATATGCCACACAAGAGTATTGTATGTCCATTTAATAATCGTTCTGACGCTTATCAGTATTTTTGTAAACTTCTTCTTGAAGCAGCAGCAAAATATGGTGAACACGATCTCAACGGTGCTTCGTTGGAACATTGCAGACAGTTTGGCTTCTACGAAATCAGACATGGTTACTTTTTGCAGATGTATGAAGCTGAACTTGACAAAGAAGAGACAATACCATGGTTCGATATCAAAAGTTAAAAACAACCCCTTGTTGGTGGCAAGGGGTTTTATTTTTCAGTTGTTTTCTCTAATCCAGATATTACCTTTTGCAGTAGTAGGTACGTTATAAGCAACAGTGGCAACGTCAGCTGTCCAAGCACTGTCTGCCTTGGCTCTAATGCCAAGGAACTTAAGCTCAGCTTCTGTTTCCGTTAAAAATCGTGACGTGTCAATAGGTCTCCACGTACCGTCACCGCAAAGATAGGAATTGGCGTCCGATGATGAAGGTGCAGGTACAAGTCCCATTGTACCTGCAGATCCCGGGCTTGTTGCAGTGGAACCTGCAGCACCTGTGAAGGGTGTCCAGTTAGATGTTCTGGCAGGTTCATAACCAAGTGCTTCAATAATTTTTTCCTTTGATATCTCTACATTTTCCACAGAATTACGAAGACTGTTCATTTGATCTTCAAGAGCTGTCTTCAGTGCTGCATTTTCTGCTCTTAAAGAAGCAATGGTTTCTGTTAGTTCTGTCATTGCAGCTTTAAGATCTTCTATTTCTTTTTGAACAGTGTTTCCGCCTTCGTACATATTAACGTTTTTGGCGGTAAACATTATCTCATCCTTGGAGCCGTCAGGATATTTAATGAAAGGTGTTTTGTCTGTTAGCGGTAATGCCATTATCTGTTCCTCCCTTTTAAGAAACTACCGTGCCGTACAAAGTAAAATTTCTTATCTTGCAAGGCAGGGAATGATAGTAACCGCCGCCTGACATGAAAAATCCTTGTACCTCTTTAGGATAATCAAATTGTTGTGTATCTTGTGGTACATTATCTATACTGACAGCAGTTACGTTATCTTTATGTTCTATGCAGTACCTGTGCCACGCTTGCGGGTTTGGAGCTTGACACCACATAGAAATTCCGCTCTTTTTAACCTTATTTTCAAGATCAAACAAAGGTAAAATAAACTGCGGATCGTTAACGTGATCCTTGTCAAGAATATGTCTGCCAAAGCAAAAGATTGCGTTCCAATCTTCGGCAAGGTGAGTTTTACTGTAATTTGTTTTATTCGTCTCAAGATTTCCCGTATAAATGTACTCTAAAGTTACAGACCATTCTTGAGTAAGGTTAAACCTGATATCACTGCAGGTTATAATGCCGCCTTCATACTCACCTGTTTCTGTTGAACCGTAAGGGAAAAAAGTGAAGTCATAATCATTCTTAAGAGTGTTCTTTATACCTGATTCTTTGGTAAAAGGACACACTATGAGATAATTTGCATCTTCTTTTCTGTTAAGAATCGTAGCCCAGATAGACTTGTCTTTCATTCGAACTCTGAGGTTACCTACTTCTATCATTCATTATCACCTCCTACTGTGTTTATTACTGTTAAAAGGATGATATCAACGGGCAACTTCGTTGCACCTTTGAACATCTTTGGGAGCCAGCTTAAAAAAACTATTAAACAAAGGAGACATATATTATGAAGGGAACAGTACTTGTAAGAATGCCTGCTGAGATGCGGGAGTGGGCAGATCAAGCCGCAAAAGAAAAAGGTATCACAACTCCTGAGTTTATCAGAGTCTTGATATCAAGAGAAAAACAACGCATGTTACGTCCAAAGATTAATCCGTTCATCAGAAAGAACGAAAAGAAGGTCGCCAATCTTTAAGGAGGGAAAAGACAATGTCTAAAGCTGACAAAAAGAAGCAAAAGACCGCAAAAGAAGTAGCCAAGGAAATTGGATACATTCTTCAAGAAAATAATATGGCTGGTACTGTTTACGTAGAAGGTATAGGAGAACACTTTTATGTTGACGTAGCGTTATCACCTTATCACGCAGGAGTACTACATACACGCAGCACTGCAAATATGCAAAAAGACTATAAAAGTATGGGCGCAGAGATTTATGCGCAATTTCGTAAAGGCATGCTTGACGCGACACGTGAATTTGGTGCAACAAGATTGGTTGCTGAGAAAGATTAGGAGGGCAAAGATAATGGCATTGGTACCAATGGTTTTAGAACGTGAGGGCAATGGCGAACGTGCAATGGATTTGTACTCACGTCTGTTAAAAGAAAGGATTATCATGGTGCAAGGTCCTGTAGAACCTGCAATGGCTAACGTCATAAAAGGTTCTCTTTTATACCTTGAGAGTGAAGATCCCAACGCTGATATCACCATGTATATCGACAGTCCCGGTGGTGAAATAGCTACAGGCATGGGTATTTGGGATACCATGCAATATGTCAGTTGTGATATCAGAACTGTTTGCTGTGGTATGGCGGCATCAATGGGATCGGTTATCTTGATGGGCGGCACTAAGGGAAAGCGCTGTTCTTTACCGCACGGTGAGATCATGATCCATCAACCGTCGTCAGGTACACAAGGAAAGATATCAGATATCGAAATATCGTATCGTCACTCACAGTATCTTAAAGAAATGTTACACGAACTTTACGTTCAACATACTGGACAACCGCTTGATATCATCCAAGAGACCATGGATCGTGATTTCTGGATGACGCCCGAACAAGCTCTCACTTTTGGTCTCATCGATGAGATTATAACTCACCGTGCTCTTCGTTAATACAACAACGTTGAAGATGCCATAATAGTGAAGGAGTCAGAAGATGCTTAAGGCAGTAAAAAACCTTGTTGCTGACGCAAGAGCAGGAGCAACAAGGTCACGTTACGGGAATCACAGTTTTGACAAAACGGGTGGTTTGTGGTATTTTAGATATCACGGATCACCCGTTTGCGTTGTTGATCCCGAAAACAAAACAGTACGATATGACTGCTGTGGTTGGGAAGGATCAACGTCAACGAAGAGAACTGTTAACAGCTACGTTGAAGTTTTTAACAGTTATCGTGAAATTCCCAAAGAAGGTTGATACCATGGATAACGACGATCCTATCAAGCTTGTTGACATCTGGAACCAAGGGCCCAATATTTTTCGATGGAAACAAACCGTTAACGAAATTAACAAGATTCTTGATGACGCTGCCAACGGTCTTCTTGATTGTTACAGTGCCCTTGGATTCATTGACAGTTGTCTTTCTTGTCACGGGTGCAGTACTCACAAAACCATAGTAAGAATAGGAGAAGATTGTCTCTTGAACAGTAATAGAGATCTGTCTGCTTCCCGTGATTGTCAACGTTGCAGGATAATCCTTCCTGCCGATATCAAAACTGACAGAGAACAACTTACGTGCTATAACGGTGAACGGTGGATTAAGATTCCGATATCAAAGCCGCCTCCACAAAAGATTGTAGAAAGATATTAGCAAGCGGCAGAATAACGCCGTGAAGTCCCATGACTTTAAGTGTGGGAAGAAGTCAAACCTTAGAATATCGTTTGAAAGAGCAGCAGAGACATTTAAAATCTCTGCTGCTCTTTTTATCAAAGAGAGGAAGATTACAAAATGACTTTTATCAGTATGTCCGTTACTGCTTACGCTACTCATCTTGCAGGCGCTGTCATCGCAGGTATTGTCATAGGAGCAGGAGCAGTTTACGCAGTAACAAAAATGGCAGAGAAGAAGTCCGTTAATATCAAACGGGAAGAACAACCTGTCGTTAAAGAAAAACAGCTGCTTGTTTTAGAAAACAACTGTTGACATCAACGGGCTTCCGCCCTTAAAACAATGCTTGGAAGGAGGTTAGACACACCGTGAATATCAAGACGTTAAAGATTGAAAAAACTGTCAGTACCAAAACCGTTATTGATCTGTTAAATCAAGTCAGTATAGATCTTACAGATATCATGGATGATATTGAGGCCTTGAAAGTTCAGTCTTCTACGTTTTATAACGGTGAAGAAGAAAAACGTATCGTACTTGACAAGGCAAACAGATTGTATGATACGCTTGCTGATCTTTATTGTCGGCTTGAACAGGAGGATGACGATAATGGCTGATATCAAAAAACAAGATTCCGTAACTTGTGATCAGTGTGGTGAAGAAATATCAAAAGATGATGACAGAGTTGTCTTTGCTCTTAACAGAGGTTTTCATCTTTGTTCTGCGTGCGCACAAGAACTTGTTCTTAACTATCGTGAAGCCATAGAACGACACAGGAACGAAAACTCTATTAAAAGAAATAAAAAGCTTACACCGTCTGCCATTAAAGCATTCTTGGATCGTTATGTTATCGGACAAGACTCAGCCAAAGTAATTCTTTCTAACGCTGTTTACAACCACTACAAAAGGATTCGTTACTTGCAACAGCATAAAGACAGTAAAGACTGTGTTGAGATCGACAAGTCAAACATTCTTATGTTAGGACGAAGCGGTTCAGGTAAAACTTATCTGCTAAAAAATATAGCACGTTTTCTTAACGTACCGTTTGTAATAGAGGACGCCAATAACTTCAGCGCGTCAGGGTGTTAGATGCCCACTATGGTCAACTGTTATCTGAAGACCATAGGAAAATAATGCGGAATTTAGCTGGAACCACCTGTAAAGGGGAATCAGAGACCGAAGGTCCTATTGTTAAATAGGCAAGTTATATAAGGTTCATCCGAAATTAACTTGTACTTGTAATATCAGGTAACCAGGCGCAACGCATAGAAGGTGAAATAATCCTTCCAAGAGGCCGCATTACGTTGATAACATTAATACAGACGTAAAAAGATATGCTAGACCGGATCTGAAATAACAGATAGTATCTCTAACAGTAACGTCAAAAATATCAGTTAATGTTAACTGATATTTTTTGTTTAGAGTATGAGAGTAATCTCCGGAAGTATAGAATAAAAAGTCTATACGATAATAAGCCACGTCGTAGGCAAGGACGTAGATCAGATCATACAAGACTTGGTCATGGCTGCTGACGGTAACGATATCACAGAAAAAGTACAACGTGCAGAAATGGGAATTGTCTATATTGATGAATTTGACAAGCTGTCCCGAAAGGGCGAAAGTCCAAGCATAACCAAGGATGTTAACGGTGAGGCAGTACAACAGGCACTGTTGAAACTGATAGAAGGCGGTATTGTTGACGTCAGCGTAACCCGTGGTGTAAGAATCACGCCTACTACCCAGACTGTTAAGGTCAACACAGAGAATATCTTGTTTATCTGTGGCGGCAGTTTTGAAGGCATTGAAAAGATTATTCTTAAAAGACTTCATCAAGGACACAGCGGTATGGGGTTTGGCGCCAACCTTGCCAAAACTGACGAAAAGAAAGACAACATCTTTTTACAGGCAAAAACTGAGGACTTTAAAAAGTTTGGTATGATCCCGGAAATCTTGGGAAGATTGCCTGTCATTTGTCCGTTAGAAGAACTCACCACAGATCATCTCAAGCAGATCTTAACAGTGCCGAAGAATGCAATTGTTAAGCAGTATAACGAACTGTTCAAAATGGAAAATTCTTCTCTTACGGTAACCGATGCTGCTCTTGACAAGATAGCACGACGTGCCATTGAGCGCAAAACAGGTGCACGTGCTCTTCGCAGTATTATGGAAGAAATACTGGGCACAACAATGTTTGATCTTCCTGAACATCCTGAAGACAAGGAAGTTATTATTGACGTGGAAAATGATGAGTTCGTAATTCGTCGCAAAAGTTACGGCAACTTAAAACTGAATCCTTTTAAAAAGATTTGATATCAGAAAGGAAACATGAAATGTCAGATATCAAAATTAAAGTTCCTGACGTTAAACTTTTGAAAAATACACCTGAACACAAAATAGCACGTGTTTTTGCCACAGGTATGGCACGCAGTATTGTATTGGGTACAGAAACCATAGAAGATACTGTCAACTTCCTGAAATCAGACAAGGATAAGATATTGGATAAAGAATTGGCTGCACATTACATTGCCGCCACTCTTGAAGCTGAAGAAAAGCCCGCCATGGCACGCCGGTTCTTGGAACTTTACGGCTGATATCAAGGGGCCTTCGCCCTTAAAACATCGTCAGGCGGGCAAAAGAGGAGGTGGACAGTTACCTTGACAACTCTAAACAGGAATGATATCTTCTTAAAGACAATGGAAAGGGAAATTTTAACAAACAAGATAACTCCTGTCCTTTGTGTTAACAGTATTTTTAACCTCAGACTTGATATCAAAGAAGAAACAGCTGTGGCTGATACTCTTGAAAACATGTTAAAGGTTAAAAATGTAGTTATGGCTTCGTTGTTTAGAAGGGCTTATGACGAAGCTGTTAAAAGAAGGGAGAATCTTTCTTGAAACTTATCGATCTGCTGGGTCCCATGGATCCGAAAATTGTTGTTAACGTTTTTGTCGACGTGAAAAAAGACAAGTATGAGTACGATAACGTATGTCTCTTTGAAGGCATGGCAGGCAGCGTTCCTGTACTGCTGACAAAACTTAAGGTTACTCATATCGGCTTGTCTTCTGACATGACGACTGATGACGATACACCGACAACTGTTCTTACGGTTGACGGTATCTTTACTAACGAAGATGACAGTAATCATTACAAAACCATTATGGGTTAAGAAGGAAGAGGTTAAACATTATGGCTAACAGTGTACAAGACTTAATGCTGCAAAGTCTCTTAAAAGCGGGACGTGCTGCAGAGCAGATCACCGCTGCAGTTGATCGTGCCAAGGCTTATACAGAGCTTGCAAAGGCATGTGCAATGGCTATTCAGACCAAAGAAAAAGACACGGTTATCGAAATGCCCGTTGCGGAAACGCCTAAAGAAATGCCCAAGACTGCCAAACGCAGTACTAAGAAAGCTGCAACTGCTGCACCTGCTACAGAAGAAGAAAAAGCAGAAGAACCTGCTGTTAAAGAAGAGTCTGTTGCTGAGGAACAACCTGTTGCAGAAGAACAATCGCAACAAGAATCTGTGCCTGAATCAAAACAAGAGGAATCTGCACAACAGTCTGAGGAACAGCCGAAAGCACAGGAAAAGACTCCTGAAGAACTTGAAGCTGAAGAATATGATTTCACGGATGAGTGGACACCGAAGGCTTGTGAGATTATGGCTGCAGAGATCGAAGAGATACAGCGCTACTTTAACATGTTCCAAGATGATCCCGCAGCATTCAACGAAATGGTCTCTGCTGCAACCGAAGGTGTCTCTACGGATATCGATACGATAACACCGTTAAACATCAGGATCGTCTTACAGTATATTAAGAATCTTGAAGCTGACAGTTCAGGAGGAGAAGAAAGATGAATTCTTTTAACGTATGCAGTTTTATAGGAAGAGTTCCTACTCATGAGGCATTTAAACCTGTTTATATGCCCGGTGACGAACAGCAACAAAGGCGCGCACGCTATAGCGCAACCATCAGCGTAAGGCGTGATCGTAAAAAAGAGGGAGACAAGTATTATCCCGAAGACTTGATCAGGTTTACAGCTTGGGGTCCCACCGCAGATTTTCTGAACAAGTACGCACCGCAAGGTACTACCATTGCCATAACAGGCTCTCTTAACGTTGACACTGTTAAAGGTGAAGACGGCAGTAAGCATACGTATCATACCATTATGGTTGACAGTGCAAGGATCGTTTATGACAGTAACAGTAACAATAACAGTGAACGACAGAATGCAAGAGAGGAAGAAACAGTACCGCAACAACCGATAAGCAATCCGTTTCAGAAAAGCAAGACAACGAATCCTGCGACTGCAATATCTGGACAATCTGCTACATCTGAAGCTCCCGTCGCAAGATTTAATCCCTTTAATAAAGGAACGAAATGATCTGACTTGGTCTCTCCGTCATTACTGTGGTGATGATATTTTTCCTTTTTAAGAAGACAGTTGCAAAGTTCCCTTCTTTTTGATACAATCTTGTATCGGAAAGGGGGGAACTTTTGTGACTAACGAAGAACTGCAGAAAATCCACGATAACTTATATGACAAGTATGTTACGGAACCTGAAGTTTTTGAACGTGAGATTAAGATAGTTTCGGAAATGGCAGCAAAACAAGCAGTACTTGGTAACGGTACGGTTGAGTTTCAATTTGGCGATAACGTTTTTGTAGCACGTTTGACAGAAGATATCAAACGTTTTTCAAAGGTCATCAGACTTGTGATATCAAACGAAAACTCAAGGAAAATTGCCGGCAACCGTTACATTCCTTACATTCTTGAAGCAGAAGTAGACAACAATCTGTCTTTAACGGAAAATTATAAGACAGTATTTGAGGCTTTTCTGCGGCACGTCAGCGGCGCGATAGAACCTGAAGTTTTGGAATGACGGCAAAGAAAGTTTAAAAAAGCAACACAATACGGTATTCCTAAAGATAGAAGTAAAAATAAATTACAGAAGATCTGGAGGAATACAAAAATGAACGTTAACAACAACACACTAAAACTTGCAGGTACCATTAAGGAGATTGAGCTTGCGTACACCGATGAGGACAAAGGCGAAAAGTTCTATCGCATTTTCCTCAAAGTCGACAGACTCTCTGAGAATGTTGATACATTGCCGGTCATATGTTCCGAAAAGCTTCTCTTTGACGTAAACCATGAAGTGGGTGCCCGAATATCCGTTACGGGATATATCAGAACACGTAACTATAATGACGAAGAAGGTAAAAGCCATCTTGATGTTTTCGGTTACGTTCACAGTATAGAAGGTTTAAGTCCATATGACGAAATTGACGCAAAGACAAACAACTTGGTTAAGATATCGGGGTATATCTGCAGACCTGTAAGAAACAGACAAACTCTTAAGACGAAACGTGAGATAACAGATCTTGTTCTTGCAGTTAACAGACCTTACGAAAGACGTGACTACATACCATGCATAGCTTGGTCGCGCAACGCCGTTCTTGCTGCAAACAGAACAATGGGTGATTATGTTTACATTATTGGCAGATTTCAAGACAGACAGTATCGCAAGAAGGGCATGGAAGGCACCCTGACCACTTACGAAGTTTCTGTTATCGATCTGCAAGTCTTGGAGCCTGACGTTCAATCGGAAGTAACAGAAGAACCTGAACATCCGGAACAGCCAAAAGAAGTGCAAGTTCAAGAACAAAGTGAGGTCACAAACGATGAATAATGACTACCCTATTCGCGAAACAGGATACCGTCTTACTGTTTCAAGCTTTGGAGAGAATAACGAACCTTCCGTCTATGTTGATGTCCGTAATTCTGAAGGAACCATTGTTGACAGAGCTATTTTAACAGTTCCTGTTGACGAAAATAATCAACCACAGTTAACTGTCTTCAGAATGGATAAAACAGCAGAAACATATGCTAATGACATGGTTGTATAAAAATAAAGGTAAAGATAATGACAAGACAAGAAGTGCATGACGTTTTATGTTCATGAGCACAGACTGTCAAGATTACGTGTCAAAAAATATTACGACATACCAAAAGAAGAGATAAACGATGGCTGACGTTAACGTTGAAATACGGCAAAGTCTTGTACAGTTCATTGGGGCACTGTTAAAAAACAGCAGCTTTAAAGGTGCACAAGGAAGACAAGTTGTTTGTGCTGCACTTGCAGAAGAAGCATTAAAACTTGTTACTGTTAACGGTAAGGTAGAGATCTATTCTGCAAAGCCCCTGTTAAGAGCGGCAAGCATTGTATTGCAGAGCAGAAAGAAAGAGTATGAAGACATGCTCAATGACTCTGAACATAGAAAACAGATCCTTGCAATACTCCATGAACTTAGATCTGCAATAAAAATGATGTCTGTTATTACTGAGGAGGATACAAACGATGGAAGTAAAAGCTAGAAATACCGTGATATCAGTTACCATAGAAGCGTCACCTGAAGAACTTAACGATCTTGATCGTGAGTTTAACAGAATTTACGAAGTTGTAACTACTAACGGCAACGAACAGTTTCGTAAAATTTGGGAACTCAAAGACAAACTTAACATAGCTGTAAAGGGCTGATAGCACATGGCTAAGGTAAAAGATACAAAACCTGTTAAAACAGAACAGACTCTTGCAGAAAAGCTCAGTCTTATTGACAAGATATCCAAGGAAGTTAATGAGAAAGCAGGAAAAGTTATAGTTGGCAGGCTCAGTAACAGTCCCGAAATAATGGACAAGCTTACCATCAAATTTATCCCCAGTGTATGCTTTGACTTTAACGAAGCAACAGGCGGCGGTTATCCAAGATCCCGTTGCACATTGATATCGGGAAATCCCGACAGCGGTAAAACTGCGCGCTGTTTGGAAGATATAGGATACAACATGAAGGACAAAAGCTTTACTGCATTATGGATAGAGTCAGAACAGTCACTGGACAAACAGATGGTATGTGACGTTTTCAAAATCGATCCTGAACGTTTTGTTTTTATTAACTATGACGCAAACAAGGGTGCTGAGGGCATTCTTGACATCCTGTACGGTTTTATGACTGCTGTTAAGTTTGACATGGTGGTCATTAACAGTTTAAAATGTTTGGTTCCCACAAAGATTCTTGAAGAGGCAATGGACGCACAGACACCTGCAGTTCAGGCACGCTTATGGTCAAGAATGGTGTCTAAGTTTTTGGCGTTAGTGGCGAACAGTGAGACAGCTTTTATCTTGATAACTCATCTCTACACAGGTATAGGGACTTACGGTTCTCCACAAGTGATATCAGGTGGCAGCGCAATCCGTTACTGGAGCAGTTTGACTCTCTCTTTTGCACAGAAAACTATAGGTGCAGGAGAACCCATATCAAAGGAAGAAGGAGTTCATATTGCTGTCTCCATCAAGAAAAACCATTGTGTACCTGACAGGTTACCCTACAAGAAGTTTGACTACTACGCCATCTTCGGAGAAGGTACAGAACGTATCTTAACAGCTGTCAAACTCTTGGTCACAGCAGGAATAATGTCTGTGTCAGGATCAAGTTACGTTATTTACAACGAAGACGGCAGTGAGTTTAAGAAGTTCATAGGAAAAAACAAGTACAGACAATTCATGATTGACAATCCTGATATCTTTGAAGAGCTTATGAAACGGTTACAATCTGTAATACCGGTCATCTCAACCGTAACAGATATGTCTGACGAAGAAGTAAGCAGTATACAACAAGAAGAAGAAGAGATTCTTGAATCAGTTAAGGATCTTCAACTGGTCACCACCGTGGAATCCCCCCGCCTTTAGATGTGTGGAGGAAACGGCAGTGTTATAAACAAAAACACTTGACTTTCAGCAAAACTAATGTTATCATATGTTTTGCTGAAAGTTGGTGATAAAATGAGTATTATAACAAAAACAGTAAAAATACAATTCTTTCCTACAGAAGAACAAGCACAGTTGTTGCAATCTACAATGGAACAATATAGACAAGCTTGCAACTACG
>Ga0247609_10006302_pt1 | contig 11451 bp, 12 predicted proteins | sample 172DNAGHGlowgp2_FD_193487 | JGI IMG/M metagenome (GOLD analysis project Ga0247609, IMG submission 193487) | Sheep rumen microbial communities from Palmerston North, Manawatu-Wanganui, New Zealand - 1728 DNA GHGlow gp2 | ecosystem: Host-associated > Mammals > Digestive system > Stomach > Rumen ... | reverse complement strand
AATGAAGAAAAAAAATTATTGCAGAATCTAATTAATCCGATTGGAAATATCGTATCTGCGACACCTATGGTTGCAAAACGCTTGCGCAATAAAATAAATAGTGTATTATCTGATATAGATGTTATAACCGTCCGCGGATCAGGTTATAAAATAGTAAAAACAAACCAATAGGACAAAAATATGAAAATTGTACCACGCAGTTTTTTAACCAGAACCATTTTAATGGTGCTGATTCCATTGATTATTGCTTTGTTAATTGTCACCAATGCATTTTTCGGCAACCATTGGAAACGTGTTCATGCCACATTAACTCGCACATTAGCTGGCGAAATAACGACCATGATGCATTTTTTGGACACAGGGGACACAAAAACTGTACAAACATTGGCACACGATATTGGAATAAACGTATCTATTAACGAAAAACTTAACAGACCAAAACATAACGACAATAATGATTTAGAAGCAGGCGAATTAGCGTATTATTTACATCGTAATTTAAAACAGCCTTCAGATATTTATATCGACCGCGGCAAAAGATTGGTTTTTGTAGATGTTCCAACCAAAGATCATAAAATTGCAACATTTGGAACATCTATGCATCGGATTTATTCTACCAGTGCAGAAGTATTTTTAATTTGGGTATTGGGTGCAATTTTAATTGTATCTTTGTTAACGACACCATTTGTCATAATGCACACACGCAGTATAAGACGTATTGCCAAGGCGGCTAATAAATTTGGACGCGGTATGGATGTTCCTGGTTTTAAACCCAGTGGTTCGTCTGAAATTCGCGAAGCTGCTGCTGCTATGATTACAATGAAAGAACGTTTAAATCGTTATAATAAAACACGTACAGATATGTTAAATGCGGTTGGTCACGATTTAAAAACACCATTAACACGTATGCGTTTGGCGGTGGAAACAGATTCTGCAACCAAAGAAGATTTATTACATAATATTGACAGAATGACCGAAATGGTTAATGGTTATTTGGCTTTTGCACGCGGTGAAATGCCTGAAATAGAACAAGCGATGGAATTGCCAGCCATGTTAACACGAATTGCTCGTGATGCGGCACCTAAAAAGAAAATCATTTTAGATTTACCAAATCAGCCAGTTCAATTTTATGCACGTCCAAACGCATTGACCAGTGCATTTACAAACATAATTGAAAATGCGGCACGTTACGCGAAAAAGACTTTGAAAATAAGTGAAATAGATTCACCAGAATCTGTTACTGTTATTATAGAAGACGATGGTCCTGGTATTCCAGACGACAAAAAAGCTTTGGCTTTGCAACCTTTTGTTCGTTTGGATGAATCACGCAGTGAATCAACCGGCGGAACAGGTTTGGGGTTATCAATTGCACAAACAGCTATTGAAAATCACGGCGGTGAAATATTCTTGGAAGACAGTGAATTGGGTGGATTACAGGTTCGCGTGGTATTACCTTTGTAAAATAAAAATGGGATTGAATTATGAATTTATATAAATATGTGTCTGATGAAATAAATAAAAAATTGGGGTTAACAGCAAAACTGGAAACACCAAAAAATCGTGATTTTGGGGATTTTTCTACAAATGCCGCGATGGTTGGTGCTAAATTGGCAGGCAAAAATCCACGCGAATTAGCAAATGATATTTTACCAAAATTACAAGAATTAGATTTTATTGAAAATGTATCTGTTGCGGGTCCTGGATTTATAAACATTAAAATCAAAGACGATTTCATTTTTCAAAACGCAACTACACCAAAACCGATGAAGGCGGAAAAACCATTAACCATAGATATGGATTATGGTGCATATAATGTCGCAAAATCTTTACATATTGGACATTTACGGACTTCTATTGTTGGGGATACATTAAATCGTATATTCAGATTTATTGGTCATAAATCATTATCTTGGAATCATATTGGCGATTGGGGAAAACCTATGGGGTTAATTATTGCTTGGATTGAAAGATTACACCCAGAATTGCCTTATTTTCAACCTGATTTTGATCCAAACAAACCTGTGGATTACGAAATAAATGCATCCGAATTAAACACTTATTATCCAGCAGCTTCTGCGTTAGCAAAACAAGACCCGGTATTTCAAGCACATGCTCAAGAAATCAAGGCAAAGTTCCAAGCAGGACACCCAGGATATTTTGCTTTGTATGAAAAGTTTTTAAACATATCTTTGCAGATGATGAATAATACTGTGAAACGTTTGAATATTTTGCCTTTTGATTATGATTTAGGCGAACGCAATGCCGCAAAATATTTATCAGATGTCGAAAAAATATTAAATGAAAAAAATATGATTTATGAAAGCGATGGCGCAATGGTAATAAATGTCCGTCGCGATGATGATAACGCACCAATTCCACCATACATGTGGCGCGATTCCCGCGGGGCAGATACTTACGATTCTACTGATTTGGCAGCGGTATATTGTCGTAAAAAAACAGACAACCCGGATAAAATCATTTATTTCACAGACCTGCGTCAATCTTTGCATTTTGAACAATTATTCCGTGCGTCCGATATGTCTGGCATTTATCCGTATGATAAATTTGAACATATTGGATACGGCACAATAAATGGCAAAGATGGAAAACCATTTAAAACACGTGATGGAAATGCAGCTGGATTAGACGACATCTTAGACATGGCCAACACAGCAGTCCAAGAACGTGTTGCCGAATCTGGCAAAAAATTAGACAATGAAACAATTACATATATTGCATTGGCTGCGGTGAAATTTAATGATTTGGTTCACGATGTAAAATCAGATTATATATTTGATCCAACGTCTGTCACCAGTTTCGAAGGAAAAACAGGACCATATATATTATATACTGCAGTTCGATTAAATTCTGTTTTGAAACGCGCAAACGCAAACATTGTAAAACCAGAACATTTTGATTTATCAATTGAAGAACGCAATTTGTTAATCGAAATTATGGATTTTGAAAAAACAATTTTAGATGCATCTGAAAACAGGGCACCTGATATGATTGCAAATTATGCATACGATTTGTGTCAATTGGCAAATACTTTCTATCATAATTGCCCGATTTTGCGTGATGATATTGACGAAAAAACAAGGGCAGGTCGTATTTATATCGCAAAATTGGCATTTGACACATTATCAACAGCAATCGATTTAATGGGATTAAAGATACCAAACGAGATGTAACATGATAAACAAAGAAAAACATATTGAATTATTAAAGCAAGTTCCATTTGAGTGTTTTTATTACACAAAATATGTAATAGAAAGAATAAAAAACAATCAAGATATTTCAACCAATGATATTATGTATTGTTATTCTGATGTAGCACGCTCTTTAACCAACAATCAATCTCTCAGACAACCGGTGTTTGTTCCAAAGGTCTGTGACATCGGTAATTGTTATACATTTTTAGATTATATTAACCCACGTCGAAATCACATTTATGGGTATATATTTAAGAGTAATTTTTTATTACCAAAAGTATATAGAAACGCTATTGTTAACAAAACACCATCAAATATCCCTGTTTATTGCGAACCCAAAATTGCTGTTAATCGTGAAGCAATGAATAAACACAAAAACAAATTTATTCGCATTGCCATTGTAAACAAAGAAGTTGATAAAGATCAATATTTAATAGATTGCTATAATTCATTGAAATATTTGATGAAGATTGCAGATTTTGTTCCTAACAAAAAATTTGGTACCAACGCAGGTTCTGTTGTTTTGCGTGAAGAATTAATTGATTTGTTTTACAATCAAAACATTATTCGTGACGCTTCCTTTTTGGCACATTATCCGACACACGAACGCAAAGATATTGTAAAAGACGTAATTCAACACAAACGCGCAATGTTCAATAAATTGCAAAGATAATATTACGGTAATATAATACCATATTGATTTTTCTTGACTTTTACGCGGGTTTGATTTATAATACCCGCGTTAATTTTAACAAACACAAAAGGTAAAAAATATGACAACGACAAAATCGTTAAAAAAGTGCGAATTAGAAGCCAAATGGTATCTGATTGACGCAACAAATTGCACGTTGGGTCGTTTGGCTGCATTCACAGCTAACATCTTGCGTGGCAAAAACAAACCAACATGGACACCAAACATGGATTGCGGTGATCATGTTATTATTATCAATGCTGACAAGGTTGCATTAAGTGGACACAAAGATGAAAAAACAAAATTCTTTTGGCATTCTTTGTGGACCGGCAGTATCAAAGAAAGAACTTTGGGACAAATGCGTTCTGAAAAACCAGAAAAATTGGTTACTAATGCTGTAAAACGCATGATGGGTCGTCGTACTGCTGTTGCATTGGCAAATAAGCGTTTGACTAAATTGCACGTTTATGCAGGCGCAGAACACAAACACAGTGCACAAAATCCAATCGTTATTGATTTTGGTGGTTTGAATCGTAAAAACAAAAGGGGCGAATAATGGCAGAAGCAAAGAAAACAACGGCAACAAAAAAGACAGCCGCAAAAACAACAGTTAAAAAAGCAGCCCCAGCGAAGAAAGAAACAGCCGCAAAAACTGCAACAAAAGCTACAACAACAGCTGCTGCTGCAAAAACAATTGTTGCAAACGCAAAATTGTCTGGTGCGGTTTATGCAACTGGAAAACGTAAAGATTCTGTGGCACGCGTTTATTTAATGCCAGGTAAGGGCAACATCATTATTAACGAAACACCTATGACAACATACTTCAAACGTCCAGTGTTGCAAATGATTTTGGTACAACCATTTGGTGTTACAAAACGCGAAGGTTCTTATGACGTTATTGCCATGGTTTCTGGTGGTGGATTATCAGGTCAAGCCGGTGCAGTAAAACACGGCATTTCCAAAGCTTTGGAAAAAGCAGAACCAGATTTACGCAAAGCCTTAAAAGCTGCTGGATTCTTGACACGCGACAGTCGTGTTGTTGAACGTAAACACTTTGGTTATCACAAAGCACGTCGTTCTACACAATTCAGCAAACGTTAATCGAATTATTGCGTATTGCAAAATTGTTTCAAACCGCCACTTGGCGGTTTTTTTGTCGTTTTTGTTGACAAGTATATTTTTGTGTATTATTATATGAACTTAATAAAACATAAAGAGACACATCCGTGGCACAATATAATTACCTGGCTTATTTTGGCGAAAACCATTTTATACAAGACTCAAAACAACAAGGAAAATTTGTTAAACCATCTTTGGATTATATAAAATTTAAACAACATTTTATTAATACTGATGCATTTGATTTAACCGAACAAAAAAATCAAGAAAAATTTCCATTTGCATATTGGATACTCGCTGTCAACCTTGACACACATCTTTATCCATCAGATTTAGATTATTTACAAAAAGAGATTTATAAAGACCCTATATTCAATCTGATTTATCCGAATTTACAACAATATCACTTCTCTCGGCCGCTGGCATTTGTTCATAAAGAATTTCGCGACACTAAAAATCTACCGTGGAGTTTATTACAGATTTTTTGTCATATTATTGGTGATTGTGAAGAACGTTTGTCACCCAACACAATACAATATTATGACCTTATGTATCAACAAGCTTTTGAACAAATCAGGCAACAGCAAAAAACATATTGAATTCCGAAAAAAATGTCTGTATAATCAGGCTCAGTTTACTATCCAAAGGATTAATTATGTTTACAAAAGAAAAAATTAAAGATTTACATTATTCTGTGTCTGGCAAAATTGCTGCAGACGACGTGCAAAAAATTGCTGATGAAATTTTAATAGAACACGGCAAAACTGCAAAAATGCCTGGGTTCCGTCCGGGACATATTCCATTATCTATATTACGTCAAAAATATAATGTTTCTGCATGGGGCGAAGCGATTGACCGTGTCATAAACAGTGATTTACAAAATTATGTAAATGAAAAAAAATTACGTTTGGCGGCACAACCACATGTTGATTTATCTGGCTATCAAATGGGCAAAGATGTCGAATACACAATGGATTTTGACATATTGCCAGAATTCCCAGGTGTTGATTTAGAAAAAATTACTGTAACAAAAAAAGTCGCCAAACTGGACGAAAAGGAAGTTGACACAGCATTGGAAAACATCCGTAAATCACGCAGTGTTGCTGAAAAACAAGATGAAAAATACAAAGCAGCCAATGGTGATGTTGCCGTTATCGATTTCACTGGTTTTATTGGCAAAGAAGCATTCGAAGGTGGTGCGGCAACTAAACATCATTTAATTTTGGGTTCTGGTGCATTTATCCCAGGGTTCGAAGATCAAATTATCGGTCACAAAAGTGGCGATGAATTTGATGTAAATGTCACATTTCCAAAAGAATATCATGCAGAAAATTTGGCTGGAAAAAAGGCAAGATTTGCCGTCAAAGTACACGAAATTCGCAAACATAAATTGCCTGAATTAAACGACGATTTGGCCAAAGAAGTTGGTCATGAATCTGTTGAAAAGTTAAAAGAACATATTCGTAAAATTATAACTGAACAATATGCTGCTGCTGCACAACAAGAAATGCGTAATGAATTGTTGGATGTTTTGGCAGACAAAGTAAAAATGGATTTACCAGAATCTTTGGTTAACCAAGAATTAAGTATGGCAAAATCTGAACACGATGCCCAACATCAACACTGTGACGATAAAAAATGCAAAGATCATAAGTGGGATGAAAAGCAAGAAAAGAAAGATGCAGAACGTCGTGTTAAATTGGGTTTAATTTTGGCAGAATGGGGCACACAAAACAAAGTCGAAGTAACCCGTGATGATTTGCAACAAGCAATTTGGGCAGAAGCTTCACGTTATCCAGATCCAAAACAAATCTTTGATTTTTACAACAAAAACCAGAACGCATTGACGATGTTGCGCGGTATGATTTTTGAAAGAAAAGCTTTGGATACTATGTTAACACATGTAAAGCAAAAAGAAAAATCTGTGCCTGCGGATGAATTGTTTAAACAGGCATCTGTAAAATAAAATCAACCGCCCATCTGGGCGGTTTTTTGTTGACAAGAAAATTCATTTTTGTTAAAAAACATTTTGGACAGGACAGGGGATGCAGGAAAAAAAATGAAAGGAAATTATTATGAAACAGTATCTCGACATTCTGGACAACTGTCTGACATCCGGAACAAAATCTGATAATCGCACTGGCATTCCAACAATTCGTATTCCATGGGGTGCAACATTTACACATGATATGAAAGATGGCTTTCCGTTAATCACAACTAAAAAAATGCCACCAAAGACTATTTTCACAGAACTGGAATTTTTTATCAAAGGTATTACCGACAAACAATGGTTGTTGGATCGCAATTGCCACATTTGGGACGAATGGGGAAATATTGATGCATGGAAACCTGTGTTTGAAGACAGAAAATTCAAAGAAATGAAAAAATTGGGTCATCGTAATATGACCGCTGAACGCGAAACAGAATTAAAAAATCAGGCGATGAATGAATGTCGTGATTTGGGGCCTGTGTATGGTTGGCAATGGCGCCATTGGAACGGTGAATATAAATTCAATCCACAGAATCCTTTGGATAATTTTAATCCAAAAAATCCAGGTATTGATCAATTGAAAAATGTTATAGATACCGCAAAACGTGATCCGAATAATCGCCGTTTAATTGTTAATGCGTGGAATCCAACTTATGAACACAATATGGCATTACCACCATGTCATTATTCTTACCAAGTGTTAATCCACAATAACAAGGTTAATTTAATATGGAATCAACGTTCTTGCGATATGTTTTTGGGTGTACCATTTAACATTGCATCATACGCCATGTTGTTATTGTTGTTCGCCAAAGAATTGGGTTACGAACCAGGTGTATTGCGTGGCAATTTGGGTGATGTTCATATTTATGAAAACCATATTCCACAGGTTCGCGAACAATTGTCCAGAAAACCAAATAAATTACCAACAATGGAAATTCAGGACAAAAACTGGAACGGGTTGCTGAACTGGTCAGCCAAAGATGGATTTACATTAAAAGATTATATTTGCCATCAAAAATTGTCTGGCGATGTAGCACGTTAAATCAACCGCCCATCTGGGCGGTTTTTTTTGTTTGATTTTGCTTGATTTTCAATAAAAACATCTATATAATATGCTGGATTTCGCGGGTGGGCGCGATTTCAATCCGATTAACCCCACAAGACCTTGTCTTTTTTTATTATGACAATGGCAAACTTTGTTATAAATACTTATGAAAGATTTATCCAAAGATTTATTTAATCCATTATCTGGCGAAGATTTCGTTCAGATGTTTGATAAAAATTATGGCACCCAAGAAACTTTACAGGGTTATGCAACCAAAGGTACAGTCAAAGACATCCGTGGCGATTTTGCTATGGTTGACGTTGGCTTGAAATCCGAAGGCCGTATCCCATTAAAAGAATTCGGTGCATCTGTCCCATCTGTTGGTGATATTATCGACGTTTTTGTCGAAAGATATGAATCCCGCGAAGGAACAGCTATTTTGTCTTATACCAAAGCACGTGCAGAAAAAGCATGGAAAGATTTGGAAAAAACAGTTGCCGAAGGTATCGATCCCGAAGGTACAATTATCGATGTTGTTCGCGGTGGTTATACAGTGGATATCAACGGTGTGTTCGCATTTATGCCTTCATCCCAGGTTGATCATAAACCTGTACGCGATGCAAAATCTTTGATTGGTTTGAAAGACAAATTCCGCGTATTGAAAATGGATGCTTTGCGCACAAACGCAATTGTATCACGTCGCGCAATCCAAGCTGATGCTATTGCTGCACAACAAAAAGAAGCAATGAAAAACATTTCATTGGGTGCAGTGTTGGAAGGCACAGTTAAAAACATCACTGATTATGGTGTGTTTATTGATTTGGGCGGAATTGATGGTTTGTTACACGTTACAGATTTGTCTTGGAAACGTATCAATCATCCACGTGAATTGGTTCATGTTGGCGAAACAATCAAAGTCAAAGTTATCCAATTTGATCCTGAATCCCACCGTATTTCATTGGGTGCAAAACAATTGGAAGAAGACCCATGGGAAACAGCATCAAAGGCATTCAATGTTGGCGATACAGTAACAGGTACTGTTTCTTCTGTAACTGATTACGGTGCATTCATTGATTTGGGCAACAATATCGAAGGTTTGGTCCATATGTCTGAATTGTCTTGGACTAACAAAAACATTCACCCAAGCAAAGTTTTGCAAAACGGTCAAGAAATCAACGTTGTTGTTTTGGATATCGACCAAGAAAAACGTCGTATTTCATTGGGTTATAAACAATTACAACCAAATCCATGGAAAGAATTTGCTGAAAATCACAAGGTTGGCGATGTTATCACTGGCCCAATCAAAAACACAACTGAATTTGGTTTGTTTGTTGCATTGACACCTGAATTAGACGGAATGATTCATATTTCTGATTTGTCTTGGAATAAATTAGACGAAGAAGAATTGAAAAAATTCGTTCGTGGTCAAGAAGTTACTGCAAAAATCTTGGACATCAATCCAGAAAAAGAACGCATTACTTTGGGTATCAAACAATTGACCGAAAATGCGGACAGCAATGTTGCCACATTAAAGAAAGGTGCAGTTGTATGCGGAACAGTTTCTGAAATTACACCTGATGAATTAATCTTGGCTTTGCCAGGTGATGTTCGCGGAACAATCCGTAAAACAGATTTATCCAGAGAAAAAGCAGAACAAGATACATCAAAATACAATGTCGGTGATTCAGTCGAAGCATCCGTTGTATCCGTTGATGGCAACAATGTAAAATTGTCTGTACGCGCATTACAAGTGACATTAGAAAAACAAGCCGTTAAAGAATTTGCAAACGAAGCAGATTCTGGTTCTGTTTTGGGTGACATTTTGGGTGCTGCAATCGAAAACAGCAAAAAATAATGTTGTTAAACTTGAATTAAAAATCCCACTTTTTAGTGGGATTTTTTTGTATTTATGGTACAATGCAAATATCCAAAAGGAATTAAATATGACCAAAAAACCAGAAATGATTGTTTTTATGGGTGGCCAAGGTTCAGGCAAGGGCACTTTTGCTAATTTATTATTGAAACAACATAAATATAATTATGTCGAAGCAGGCGCAATATTACGCAACATGCCCACAGACAGCGAAATATACAAAAAAATTACACGCGGGGAATTGTTGGCTGATGACGATTTATTTCCAATAATTGCAAAACACATGAACACAGATAACGATTTAATTTTAGATGGATACCCACGCACAATCGGTCAAGCAAAATGGTTAATAAAAAATTACGCCACAATATTTGATATAAAAATAATATATCTTAATATCAATGAAGAAACAATGTTTGCAAATATTCAAAAAAGAATAAAAGAAGGTGGAAATCGCTTAGACGACAACGATGAAACGGCTGTACAGAAACGTATTGCCGCGTTCAAATCGACCACTATGCCAGCAATACAATGGTTAAGTCAACAACCAAATATTACTTTTTATGATATAAAATTACCGGGTGATGACATAGATATTAATTTCAATTATATATTAAAGCAAATTATGTAAAAAAAAATCGCCAATCGGCGATTTTTTATTTATCTTATTTGTTGTTGCACTTGTCTTTCATTATATTTTTTTATTGCATCTATTTTACGCTTGTTTTCTTTTCCTTCTGCATAAGCAAACAACACACCAGAACCAATAAGCAACCCAAACGTGAGCAATATTTGACCAGCTGTTTTTAATTGATCTTTTGGTGTGATTTCTTTTTGTTCTGTTTTTTCAACTTTTGCTTTTGGTTTACCTGTTATAACATCATGACCAGTATTTCCATGTGCATTTAATGATATTAACAACAAAGCAACCAATACTAATTTTTTGCCAGCATTAACCAACAAATTATTCATATTTTGTTTTTTCATAAAAAACTCCTTTGGTTTTATACTTATATAACACACAAATCGGCGATTTTTTTTTATTTTTGACGACGCTTTGTATCAAAAACAAGATCCCAAAACTTTGTATCTTTAAGTACTTTTTTCTTGATACCAAGCATACGACGACCTTCTTTGGTCAGGCGAACTTTACCACCAGATTCGCCGCCGATTATATAAAAACCTTCTTCATAAGCATTGTTTTTAGTCATGCTTTACCTCCTTTGGTTATGTTGTTTAAACCAAATATAATACAAATTTATAAATTGTCAAGTATTTTTTATACCGAATCAAAAAACTCGTCTGCGGGCGACAGTATATAAACCGTATCCTGTCAACAATATCATAATCGCAATAAATATTACCAATGCTGTGTGTGAATGTTCTGCATACGGCAAATCCATATTCATACCATAATAACCAACAACAACACTGGGCACCATCAAAACAATGTTCCAAATGGTCAAACGATTAATGTAAGTGTTGGAATCAATATTAATAACACTTTCAAATGTTTCT
>Ga0247609_10006301_pt1 | contig 11452 bp, 6 predicted proteins | sample 172DNAGHGlowgp2_FD_193487 | JGI IMG/M metagenome (GOLD analysis project Ga0247609, IMG submission 193487) | Sheep rumen microbial communities from Palmerston North, Manawatu-Wanganui, New Zealand - 1728 DNA GHGlow gp2 | ecosystem: Host-associated > Mammals > Digestive system > Stomach > Rumen ... | reverse complement strand
CGATACCAGCATCATTCCGATAAAAAATCCATTTATGCCAAACAATAAGCCTAAAATCATCGGTATCAGCAAATAAAATCCAAAATCCTTGCAGAATGATAGCGAAATTGCTATTTTCATATGTCCGCTTATTTGATAATACGTCATGAACAGGTAAATCAACGAGATAAACGGCATTGAAAAGCCTATTGCGCGTATTGCAAAGACCGTTTCGCCTAAAATTTCGTCGTTAATGCTGAAAATTCCCGCGATACCCTCGCCGAATAGCAAAAATATTGGAATTATCGCCGCTCCAGATAAAAACGCCGCCTTTGTCGCGATTTTCATTACTTTTTTTACGCCGTCGAAGTTTTTTTCACCTAAATAAACATTTACAAGCGGTTCAGATGCCTCCGCTACGCCTCCAAGGAAAAGTCCGAACTGTAAAATACTCACAATGACCGATAAAACAGGGAAATTTTGCTCGCCGAACGTTTTCAAGAAAAATATATTCAAAATTATGTTGCCTAAGCTGACATAAAGATATAACGACGCATAAACAAAGCTATATTTTATTACTCTGACCGTTTCTGACAGCGAAATATATAAAATCGGCTTCAAAGTCTGTGATTCAAAGAAAATCCACTTTGCAAACACAAATATTGCCGCAAAAATTCCTAAAATCGTCCCAAAAGCTATTCCTGCTATTCCAAATTTCATTCCGAATATGATCGACGCTATAGTATTTACTAAAAAGTAAGAAAAAGTTGCCATAACGCAATTTTTTCCGCCACCGTCATTATAAACTATAATCTGCATTAAAAAAAATATTGGATTTATAGCTGTCGCAAGAAAAAATAACGAATAATATTCCCGTGCAAAGATTTTTATCTCTCCTGTGACTTCAAAAAGTGAAAAAAATGCCTCTTGACCGAAAAAAAGTATCACTACAAACAAAATTGATAACGTTACGGCTAAAATTACGCCTTGACCTACAAGTTTATTTGCATTTTCACTCCGAAATGCTCCGATTTCAAAAGAATACAGATAAGCCGTGCCGATTGCAATCGATGATGAGAAAAAAAGTACAAAACATGAAAGCGGCATAACTAAACTTACTGCCGCCATTGCATTATCGCCAAAAATCTGCGCCGCTAAAATATAATTAATGATGTCTGATAAATTTTCAGCAAACATTATCAGCAGTGCTGAAAAAACCATTTTTTTGAATTGAAAACCGCAAAAAGTATCATTCATAATTTAAAACCTCACAAATCATATATCTTGCATGTTAATTTAGAATAAATCAATGCAAATGTCAATTTTGGAGCCTTGCTCTTTTTTATTTCCGCGCTTTGTGCTAAAATTATTAAAAATTTTTATGGAGGTGCGCTTATGGTTAAAAGAATTTATGTTGAAAAGCGTTCCGGCTTCGATATTGAGGCTAAACAGCTGCTAAACGACTTTAAAGATACGCTTGACATTAAAATTTCCGGTTTGCGGCTGTTTGTTCGCTATGATATTGAAGATTTGAGCGAAATTGATTTTAAAAAAGTCCGCGATATTGTTTTTAGTGAACCAAATGTCGATAATTTTTATTTTGAACTGCCAAATGACATTGATTTAACTAAAACTTTCGCGGTTGAGTATTTGCCAGGTCAATTCGATCAACGCGCCGACTCTGCCGCCCAATGTGTTCAGCTTGTGACGGAAAAAGAGCTTCCAATTATTCATTCTGCGCGGATTATTTCAGTTATTGGCAATATTTCGGCTGATGACTTCGCAAAAATTAAATCATACTCGATAAATGCGATTGAATCACGAGAAGCAAGCTTTAAAATACCTGCGACGTTGAAAATTTCCGCCGAAATTCCGCCCGACGTTGAAATTTTAAGCGATTTTAACAGCTTAGGCGACAACGAATTGAAAAATTTTATAAATCTGCGCGGTTTGGCTATGAATCTAGACGATTTAAAGTTTTGTCAGAAATATTTCCGCGAAACTGAACAAAGACCGCCGACAATTACCGAAATTAAGGTTATTGACACTTATTGGAGCGATCATTGTCGCCATACGACTTTCACGACTGCGATTGACAGCGTAGAAATTGAATCCGACGTTATCAGACGTGCTTTTGACGAATATTTAGCTATTCGCGACCCGAAAAAAGATATTTCGCTAATGGATTTGGGCACAATCGGCGCGAAAGTTGTTAAACCCGCAAATCTGGATGTTTCAGAGGAAATTAACGCCTGTTCGATAAAAATTACTGCGAAAATCGACGGGCGCGAAGAAAATTGGCTTGTAATGTTCAAAAACGAAACGCATAATCACCCAACAGAGATTGAACCGTTCGGCGGAGCGGCGACTTGTCTTGGTGGAGCAATTCGCGACCCTTTAAGCGGGCGTTCTTACGTTTATCAGGCAATGCGCGTTACCGGCGCGGCTAATCCTAATAAAAAATTCGCTGAAACATTGCCCGGCAAGCTTCCGCAGAAAAAAATTACACGCGGCGCGGCAAATGGCTATAGTTCATACGGGAATCAAATCGGTTTGGCAACCGGACAGGTGCGCGAAGTATATCACGAGGGCTATTTGGCAAAAAGAATGGAAATTGGCGCGGTAATTGCGGCGGCTCCTGCTGAAAATGTGGTTAGAAGTCGACCAAAAGCGGGAGATAAGGTTATTTTGCTAGGCGGAAGGACTGGACGCGACGGAATTGGCGGTGCGACCGGCTCAAGCAAGGTTCATACGTCCGAATCTTTGACGAAAAGCGGCGCGGAAGTTCAAAAAGGCAATCCACCGACAGAAAGGAAGATTCAGCGGTTATTTCGCAATAAAAATGCGGCGAAATTGATTAAGCGTTGTAATGATTTTGGCGCGGGCGGCGTTGCGGTAGCAGTTGGCGAGCTTGCGGAGGGTTTGAATATAAATTTGGACGCTGTACGCAAAAAATATGACGGATTAGACGGTACAGAGCTTGCAATTTCTGAATCTCAGGAGCGTATGGCGGTTGTTTTGGATAAAAATGACGTTGAAAAGTTTATTTCAATGGCTGAAGAAGAAAATTTAGAGGCATATATCATTGCAGAGGTTACAAATAGCGGAAAATTGATAATGAATTGGCGCGGAAAAGAAATTGTTAGTATTAGCCGCGAATTTTTCGATACTAACGGAGTAAAACGGCATATTACAGCTAAAATTTCTGCTCCAAAGCAAATTTCTGCGCAAAAAAATAAAAAATTCCTTGAAAATCTGCGCGGATTAAATGTTTGCTTGCAAAAAGGGCTTGTTGAGCGATTTGATTCGACAATCGGAGCGGCAACGGTGTTAATGCCGTTTGGCGGAAAGAATCAACTTACACCGGCTGAAGGAATGGTTGCTAAAATCCCTTGCGAGGGCGAAACTTCGACAGCAACGGCTATGACGTTCGGATTTGACGCGGAAATTTCGGAAAAAAGCCCGTTTCACGGCGCGATTGACGCAATAACGAGTTCGCTGGCAAAATTAGTAGCAATCGGCGCGGATTTTTCGCAAGCTTATCTTACTTTCCAGGAATATTTTGAGAAACTGGGCGAAAATCCTAAAAAATGGGGAAAACCTCTTGCGGCATTGTTGGGAGCGTTCATTGCGCAAAAAAATTTCGGAGTGGCGGCGATTGGTGGAAAAGATTCGATGAGCGGGACATTTGAAAGCTTAAATGTGCCGCCGACGCTGGTAAGTTTCGCGGTTGCGGTCGTTGACGCGGCAAAAGTTATATCGCCGGAGTTCAAAGCGGCTGGAAATAAAATTTATCTGGTAAAATGTCCGCGAAATGTTGACGGCGTGCCGATTTTCGACGTTTTAAAGAAAAATTTTGCTAAAGTGCATGATTTAATTAGTTCTGGTAAAATAATTTCTGCAATGAGCGTTCAGAGCGGCGGAATTGCGGCGGCTATTGCTAAAATGGCGATTGGAAACGATATTGGCATTAAAATCTGCGCGTATGATGATATTTTCGCTAAAAATTACGGTGATTTGATAGTTGAAGCGAATTGCGAGCTTGATTTTGAAATTTTAGGCGAAACAATTTCAGAACCGTTTATAATTTACGCTGACGAAAAAATTTCACTTGATGACGTTAAAAAATCGCTTTCCGAGCCGCTTGAAAAGATTTTTCCGACAAAAATTAGGGAAATAGGGAAAAATGGAAGTATGGAAATAGGAAATAAAACTTTTACTACTTCCCTACTTCCCTACTGCCCTACTTCCCTCAAAACTAAGCCGAAAATTTTTATTCCGGTCTTTCCTGGTACGAATTGCGAATACGATAGCGCGAAATGTTGGAAAAAAGCGGGCGGAGAGCCTGATATTTTCGTTTTGCGCAACCTTACACCGTCCGCAATAGCTGAAAGTATTGATATTATGGCGAAAAAAATCCGTTCCGCGCAGATAATTATGATTCCGGGCGGATTTAGTGGAGGAGATGAGCCTGACGGGTCTGGAAAATTCATTGCGGCGACATTTCGCAACCAAAAAATCGCGCAAGAGGTTATGAAGCTGTTAAAAGAGCGCGACGGGCTGATTTTAGGCATTTGCAACGGTTTTCAAGCGTTAATCAAGCTTGGATTACTGCCTTACGGCGAAATTCGCGACTTAGAAGAGGATTCGCCGACATTAACGCACAATTCTTTAGGTCGACACGTTAGCCAATACGTAAAAACGCGAATTACAAGCAATTTATCTGTTTGGTTGTCGAAAAATAAGGTTGGAGACGTTCATTCAATCCCGGTTTCACATGGCGAAGGGCGATTTATAGCTAATAATGCGTGGTTAAAGCGACTTTCAGACGCGGGGCAGATTGCAACGCAGTACATTGACGATAAAAATAATCCGACAAGCGAACTTCCATATAATCCGAACGGTTCAGCATGGGCGATTGAGGGAATAACGGACGCTAGCGGGAAAATTTTTGGGAAAATGGGACATTCGGAGCGAATTGGCGATTATGTAGCCAAAAACATTGACGGAAATAAAAATCAGCTGATTTTCGAGGCTGGAATAGAATATTTTTCGTAAAAATGGAGTATTTAGCATGGAAAGTTTCAAAAAAGCGTTCGGCGAGCTATTTAGTTTGCATGAAGATAGCGCATCAATGGCGGAAATCGTCGAAAGAATAAAATCTGGCGGCGTTTTGAAGGGTACAAACATGTGTATCCTAGTTTTAGCGATTTTTATCGCGTCAATCGGGCTAAATATGAATTCGACGGCGGTAATAATCGGCGCAATGTTAATTTCGCCGCTCATGGGCAATATAACCGCGTTAGGCTACGGAATGGCGGCATATGATACGCAATATGTCAAAGAATCGTTCTTAAAACTGTCATTTCAAGTATTTTTATCGGTTTTAACGTCTGCAATTTACTTTTCTTTAACGCCGATAACGACAGCATCACCCGAATTGATAGCGCGAACTGCTCCGACGATTTGGGACGTATTGATTGCGATATTCGGCGGGACGGCGGGCATAATTGGCTTAACACGCGAGGAAAGAGGCAATGTAATTCCGGGCGTAGCGATAGCAACAGCGTTAATGCCGCCACTTTGCACGGCGGGCTATGGAATTGCGACGCATTCGACAACATTTTTACTTGGTGCGCTATATTTATTCTTTATAAACAGCTTTTTTATCTGTTTATCGGCGTTTGCAGTGCTAAAAATCCTGCGTGTACCGGCAAAAGAGTACATTTCAGAGAAAAAATTTCGTCAGCAGAAGATTTATTTGATAATTTTGGGCGTGATAGTAATTTTGCCTAGTTTACGCATGGCGCACATAAGCATTGAGGAAAATTTAGAGAATGTACAGACGAAAAACTTCGTTGAAACCAAATTTAACACGCAAAATCGGCAAGCGGTATCGTATAAATTGAATTCGCATGAAGAAATTTTAGAAATAATATCTGTCGGACAGGTGACAAGCGACGCGGACATTGATTATTTGCAAAAAGAAATGAAAGATTATTCGTACCTGAAAAATTATCGGTTAAATGTGGTGCAGAATGAATTTCGCGAGGGAATGGACGAAAAAGCGGTAAATGAGCTACTGCAAAACACATTGAACAGTGAAAAATACGTAGGAATCCGCGAACAGGAGACGGCGGAGCTAAAAAAATATAAATCGCTAAGTGCAACGTATTATCCGATATATCAGCGGAATTTAGAGCAAAAAAAGCAAATAGAGAAGGTAAATCAGCGAATAGCGGCGGCATTTCCTAAAATAATTCGTGTAGAGGGCGGAGAAATTCTATTATCGGAAAGATTTATGATAATAATTTACGTAAAAGAGCGCGTAACGGCGGAAGAAGCCGGACGAATTAAAAAATTCCTTGAGGCGGAATTAGAAACGGCGGTTACGCTAAACATACAGCTTGATTCAGCAAACGCGAGCGATTTAATTTCCGGAAATGGTATAGCATGGTAAAAAAAGTTTGTGTATTGCCATTATTGCGTTCGCGGATTAAAATTAGGCGGCGCAATGGTATTTCATTTAGCGCAACTGTTATTCGGGGAAGGTGAACAATATTAACTTACAGAAATTGACTTGCACGGATAAGCCGACGTTTGATAAATATTTTGGGTCGCGTTACTGCGAACATTCAGGCTATACGTTCACAAATTTTTTTATGTGGCGCAAGATGCGCGATTATCGCTGGACAGTTGAAGATGACGTGCTTTATATTTTCTCTTCCGATGAAAAAAATTTATCGGCGTGGCAACCAATCGGGGCGCAGGAGAAAATGCAGGACGCGATAACAAAAATTTTGCAATTTGCGAAGGAAAATCGCGGAGAAAAGCAATTTAAATTCGCTGTGGTGGAAAAAATCTTTGCCGATGAGCTGGAAAAGTATCCTTATGCGAAATTTAACATCACGGCGGAGCGCAATAACTTCGATTACGTGTATCTTGCGCAGGATTTGATAAATTTATCTGGCAGAAAGTTTCACAGGAGGAAAAATCATTTAAATGCATTCAAAAAAGAGTATCCGAACGCAAAATATTTGCCGATAACGGAAGAAATTATTCCGAAGTGCCGCGATGAGCTAAATATTTGGTTAGAGAGGCATAAAAACGACAACAACCCGTTTATAAGCCATGAGCAAGCCGCGATTCACGAGATATTTGATCACTTTGCCGCCTTTAAACTCAAGGGCGGCGCGATTTTGATTGATAATAAGGTCGCGGCGTTTACTTTTGGAGAAAAATTGAACTCTGATACCGCAGTAATCCACGTTGAGAAGGCAGATTCAAATATTCGCGGGATTTACACGGCGATAAATCAAAAATTCGTTGAAACCGAGTGGTCGAACATGATTTATATCAATCGGGAAGAGGATATTGGCATTGAAGGCTTGCGACGGGCTAAAGAATCCTATCGCCCGATAAAAATGATTGAGAAATTCAACGCGACACTTGCATAAAAAAATTAGAGCCGCTCGAAAGTTGAACGACTCTTTTTTATTGCGATTTTTGATTAGAAATTATTTTTGAACAGCCATAGCCGCCGCGATAGCCGCGCCGAGACCGGAACCGCCGTTGTCAAGGATTGTATCGACCTTATCGGCGTCGTCTTCGAGGAGTTCAGCCATTGCCTTAACAATATTTTCTTTGGCGAGCGGCATTTTCTCATAAACGGAGCCATCAACCGCAACATGCTGACGAACAATTTTGCCTTTACCGGCGCGTTGCCAAACGATAGCGACAAAGGACGCCGCCGCCAAACGCGCCGAACGAATCACGATAGCCGAAGCCAATTTGCGAACTTTTTTAACGTCTTCAAATTCCAATTCGCGCCCAACCTTAGCCATGATAATATCAGACGCCCTTTGAAGATTTTCCGAATCGTCCAGAATCATCATCGACATATCGATTGAGGTTAAGCCGTATTTCTTGCCCTTTTCGTCCAAAAGTTCAGCAATCGCCATGCCCAAAAGCTCGCCCATGTAACGACCGGAGACCATTTTTTCAAAACGCTGTTCGCCGGGCTTTTTGGAGCCTTCGTCATATTCTTTATCGAAACGATTCGGAATAAGTTTCATAAAGTTTCCGCACTCAAGATTTAAAATCATGCCGCCCGCGCCAAAGCAATTCGGATCGTGAATACTCGGCTCAAGATAGCAAGTGTTATGCCCCGTCGCGTAAATCGAACCGATAAAAATATCGGGCGTCTTGTAAGCCGCGCTCAAAAGGACGGCAACCGTATCATTGAGGACGGCGACAGGCTCAACGTTATTAACGCCGCGACGTTTAAGGGCGGCAAGAAGTAAATCGTTAGCAACTTCGCCTTCAACGCCTTGCGTAGCAAATTCTTTTGTCCATATAATCAGCCGCGCATTGTTCAGATTAGTTTGCGTTGACGGGAAAGAAAACGTATGACCAAGATAATATTTATGTTCGCGGTCGCCGTCAATCGCTTCGTCAATCAGTTCGGCGATAAAGTCAAACATCTGTTCGGCGGTTGCGTCTTTGCAAATGTAATCGTATTCTCCGGGCACAATCAGCGGACGCCCGACGCGCTTAAGAATTTCGTATTTGCCGCCGCCGTCGAGACGAATTTTGGAGACGCGAACATTAGTTCCGCCGAAGTCCAGCGCGATATATTCGCCCGTTTCGTTGCCGCTCGGCAGTCCGACATAAGATTTCAACATGCGCATTGACGATTGGGACACGTCGCGCAGACCTATTTGCAAATCATGACGGAAACTCGCCGCAATTCCGCGCAAGCGGTCGGTATCAATTGTAAATTCTGAAATAATTTCCTTGAATTGTTCCTCATTGAACGCCATTAAAAATTCCCCCTCAACATAAAAATTTCCCACGCGGCGATTATAACACGCGGGAAAAAAGTTTTCTACGCTAACAAAAAATTTATCTTGTTGACGTTGTTTTTATATTCGTGCGAATAATTTTGCGCAAGCCCTTTTAAAATTGTCGCGCTCAAATTTTCCTCGTCGAAGTCCTCAAAAATTTTATCAAGCGGGTTGTAATTCTTGCCCGCGCAGGTAAATTTTATCTCAATGTTGTTATCAACTTCGGAGTACGTCACGTCCAGCGAAATTTTAATTTCCTCCGCGCAGGCGTTCTCCAGCATTTCATAAATCAATTCTTCGCAACAGAGCTGAAGGCGATTTGTCCGCCGCACACTCAAGCCGTATTTCTCCGCGAAAGTCTGAATGCCGCCTTGCATTTCCATTAAATCAAAATGGCGTTCGGTAATTTCGTAGGAGAAATATTTTTGTTTATGGATAAAGGCAACGGTTTTAGGGCGTTTTGGCGCGTCGAAAATTTCGGCGGGCGTGCCCTGTTCGTAAATTTCCCCGTCCGCAAAAAATAAAATTCGCGTGGCGACTTCGCGGGCAAAATTCATTTCGTGCGTTACAATAATCATTGTTAAATTCTGTTTGGCGAGCATACGGATAACGGCAAGCACTTCGCCGACCATAGTTGGATCTAATGCGCTTGTTGGTTCGTCGAAGAGAATAACTTTTGGATTCATCATCAGACTTCTGCAAATGGCAATTCGCTGTTGTTGTCCGCCCGATAAAAATTCGGGATAAGCTTCCGCCTTTGCAGTCAAGCCGACCTGCGCAAGGAGAGCTAAAGCTTTTTCGCGGGCGGCGTCCTTTGTCATGCCCAAAAGTTTTATCGGCGCGACCGTCAAATTTTCCATAACGTTCATATGCGTGAACAGATTAAACCTTTGCCAAACCATTCCCATTTTGCGGCGGATTAAATCAATATTGACATTTGGCGCGGTCAGCTCTTCGCCGTCGATAAAAATTTTTCCGGCGTTTGGCGTCTCCAAAAGTTCGAGGCTACGCAGGAAAACACTTTTGCCGCAACCGGAGCCGCCGATAATGGCAATGCGTTCGCCTTCTTCAACGGTTAAATCAATCCCGCGCAGAACTTCAAGCTTGCCAAAAGATTTTTTCAAGCCTTTGACTTCAATAACACTCATTGCCCGCGCCTCCTGTCCGTCCATTGAAAAATTCCGTAGACAAGATAACTAATCACAAGATAAATTATCATGCCGCCGATAATGGTAATCATCGGTTGCATTGTGCGCGAGGCAATGTTGTTTATCACGCGGGTTAAATCGGTTATCGTGACGTAGCCGACGACGCTTGTCCATTGAATCAGATTGACGACGGTCGATTGATAAACGGGCTTGGCGATTCGCGAAAGTTGCGGTAATGTCACGAGTTTAAACGCTTGCACCTTTGAAAATCCCAACGTCCGCGCCGCCTCAATTTGTCCCCTGTCCAATGCCATTAACGCCGAGCGCAAAAGTTCTGCAACGTGCGCCGCCGTATGAAGGGAAAAAGTTATCACTGCTACAGTAACAGGGCTTAAGCCTTGCTTAGCTAATACGCCGTAAAATAAAAGCATTAACAGCATTAGCACCGGCGAGCCGCGAATTATTGATATATAAATCTGCGCGGCGATTTGTAGCGGCTTTATCTTCCCTACACGAAAAAAACACAGCAACGAGCCAAACAAAGTTCCGAACAGGAGCGACAGCGCGGAAATTTGCACCGTCACCCACAGCCCGTTTAAGATTGTCAGCCAGCCGCCGTCTTTAAAAAAAATCTTATAAATTAAATCTGTAAGTTCCATTATTTTTTCTCTTCAGGTTTAAAAATCATATGGACAACTTTATCCTTGTAATAAGGATCGCTTAAAATCACGCCTTCGGGTTTGTCGCTGTCAGACGGAATAATTTCGCTAACGGGAACAATCGCCCAAAATACAACGTCAACTTGATTTGAAGTCAAAGCCGCCGCACGTGCACCGCCTTCAATTTCGACAAGCTCAATATTTTTCAACATACGCACAGAAATTTCTTCGAGAACAGCGGTATTAAATCCAGCAGGTTTACCGTCCGCACTTATAAAATCCAAAGGCGGCAGGTCGCCCGTTACCGCAACTTTAATCGTATCTGCGCCGTCAAAGTGCGGCAACTCAACGGCGGGCGGCGCGGTCTCAGCGTTTATATCGGTTATGTATTCTTTCGTCAAGCGGTCAAGCGTGCCGTCCTCTTGCATTTCCTTAATAACCATGTTCAGCGAATCGCGCAATTTGGCATCGTCTTCGCGCAGAGCAAAGCAAAAAGAATCGATAAACTCCAGCGAATGATCTTTCAAGACTTCAAAGCGCGGGTTTTGGGCTATCATGTAACGCGCCACGCTCCGATAAGTACTAATTTCGTCGATTTGTTTAGCCTGCAAAGCCATTTGCATTGCGTTTAAGCTGTCGAAGAAAACTGGCGTATGCGAAGAAATTTTAACGTCGAGAGTTTCCTCAACCTTTTTCATGAATTCGCTAAAATTTTCTTCGCTAGCGTTCAGGCGCGTTATCATGCCCAATTTAATTTTTCCTGCGTCGTCGGAAGCTTTTTTCTCTTCGCCGCCGCAACCCGCAAAAAGCAATGTGCAAA
>Ga0247609_10006300_pt1 | contig 11452 bp, 9 predicted proteins | sample 172DNAGHGlowgp2_FD_193487 | JGI IMG/M metagenome (GOLD analysis project Ga0247609, IMG submission 193487) | Sheep rumen microbial communities from Palmerston North, Manawatu-Wanganui, New Zealand - 1728 DNA GHGlow gp2 | ecosystem: Host-associated > Mammals > Digestive system > Stomach > Rumen ... | reverse complement strand
GTCAGGCCGATGCCGCATTAAATTCATTTGGTAAAAGTGAAGATGCAGTAGACTGGAGACGATTAACACATGGCTATCTTAATGGTTATGTGGAAGGTCAAGATGTTTATGATTCTTCAGGAATTTTGTTTGAACAAGTTTTCAATTCTAAAAGACAAAGAATTAACTGGTATCGTAATCTAGCATTATATCCATTCGTTAGAAAATGCTTGACTATGATGGCCGACGAAGCATGTTGCGAAAATGCTTTGGGTGAAGTAGCCGTATTTGATATTGACAGAAGTGTTAAATCAAAATTCACTGAAACCGAGTTAATGACTTTGCGTGATGAATTTAACTACATTATTAACCAGGTATTTGGTAAAGAACAGTTATGGTATTACTATTATAAATGGTTGGTTGATGCCGAATTGTTCCTAGAAATTTGTTTGAATACCGAAGGTGATAGAGTTGCTGGCGTTAAATGTTTGCCACCATACTGCACAATGTGTGTTTATGACGATGGTATATTACACGGGTTCATAGAAGATGTTAAGTTATTAAACCCTGACTACGATGAAGATGCCAAAACATTTACAACAAACCAAATTGCTTATGCCAACTATGGGTTCTGGGGTAATAACAAGAATGATATACGCGGTCACTTGGAACCAGCCATTAGACCAATTAACCAATTAAGAGCCATTGAAGATGCTCTAACAGTATATCGTATCACCCGTGCCCCTGAAAAGAGAATTTTCAAAATATACACAGGTAAATTACCAACATCTAAGGTTCCTGAGTATATGCAGGAAATTCGTTCTAAGTATCGTAAGCAGTTGACTATTGACCCTGTTACTGGTATGATACAAAGTAATAACAATGTTCAGGCTTTCGTAGAAGACTTCTGGCTATCACAAGATGCTGATGGTCAGGGTTCTAGTGTTGAATCATTCAAGGGTTCTACCGAATTTAATGGTCAGTTGGACGATGTTAAAATGTTCCGTGAACAAGTTGCTGACGCATTGATGGTACCTCCTTCTAGATGGCAATCTGCTGAAGGTGGTGGTTCACCATATTCACAGGGTGTAGAAGGCTTAACATTGGAAGAAGCTTCTTTCCAAAAACTCAATAAGAGATTGAGAAGAAAGTTTGCCGATATTATATACCAGGTCTTTATGGTACATTTACAGGTTCGTGGATATGATAGTAAGTATCTTGATAAAACCATTTACCATATTGATTTGATTCCAGCTACCGACTTTGAACTCATGCGTGCTTTATCAATGTGTGAAAAGAGAGGTGGTGTAGTTGGTTCATTCTCCCAGTTCTTACCAACATTGAACAATGTTAAACCTGGTTCCGAAGAAGCTCCACCATTGTTCTCTCGTCAATTCTTCCTAGAAGATATTTTGGGCTTAACTAGCGAACAACGCATTAGAAATGACCGCTTAATTGAAGAAGAAGCTCAATCTATTATGGCAAAAGCTGACGCAGCTAAAGAAGAAGGTGGCAGTGAAGAAGAAGGTGAAGATGAAGATTTAGGATTCTAAATTTACACACTATAATATAATAATCAATGGTGGTTTCTGTAATGAAGCCACCATTTTTTATAAATACATTATAATGGGAGATAAATTTATGGAAGTAGTAATGACAAAAACAGCTCCAGCAGATTTCTTAACATTTTTAGCAAGCTCACAAAATAATGAAGTAGAAAAACTCTATTCTTTTGCAGTTGATTCTCTCGTATTTGCCGATAAAATTAACATTTATCATTGGCAGTGCGAAAGTGGTTTCCAACATACTCAATTTGAAGCACTCTATGATGTTATTCGTGATTTTGGTGATAAACTTGTAGAAACAGTTCTTTCTATGGGTATTCCATTCAAAATGACCAGCAAAACATATAACATAAATGACGAATTATTTGATTTGAATGGTGCTTTAATCAAGATAGAAGCATTTAGAGATGAATTGGAAAATCTAAAAAGAGCATATAGCACTAAAATTAGTCTTGAAAATTTGTTTGGTGATACCATTGAACAAATTGATAAAATCGTTGGTTTGTTAAAGAACTTCAAGTAATGGGGTGAAATTATGAATTTTAATGATTACATTAAGCAAGAATTTAAGAAGGTAACACCTGTTATCAATGAAAACATGGCTGAAGCAGGTGATACTGATGCTTTTGAAGGTTCTCAATGGATGGGCCCTCACCATCACAAGTATGTAATTTGGGATAATCAAACTGGTTATGGATATACCGGTGATGTTCTTATGGATAACCCAGACCATAAAGAAGGTTTAGCACCTTGTTGTGACCACATCCATTTGATTATGAATTGGGAAGTATTGCCATTGGGTGATATGCACTCACACAAATTATTGAAACCTGAACAAGTAGCAGTAGATACAGATATTGGTAGTGTTCCTCGTCAAGAAGTTGGCGTACTCCCTTATGTTCGCCCAAATTCTGCCCCTATTAAAAACCAATAACTAGCCTAAGTTCATAAATACAATAAGAGAAAATTTAGGAGAAATTAAATATGTCAATGAGTAACAACATGTCTGTATTCACTACTAGCATTAAGAACCTACCTGATTTGGCAAAGAACTATCTTTACCAGATCATATTTGAATATGAAAGTGGTTCTGTTTTGGCTAATGTGATTGGAACAGACGATTTTATGCTTCGTGCTAAAACCGCTTCTATTCCACAGAAAGATTTTGGTGATTTGAGTACTGAATATATGGGAACTAAACTCGTATATCCTGGTAAGGCTACAATGGCTAACACATTTGATGTAACATTTGACGAATTCCAGGATATGTACATTTCTAAGGCATTACATAGATGGCAAAACTTGCTATTCAATGGTGGTTTCCAAAACGATATTGATGTTGGTGGTATCACTGGTGGTGCTTCTTCAAACTATCTTAAAGATTATTGTGCTACAGTTCGTGTAGTTCTTTATGATTCTGCTTTGAAGAGTAAACTACCTGTTGAATATAAGTTCTATTATGTTTGGCCGAAGACTGTTGCTTCTGTATCTTTGGGTATGGAATCAGCTGAAAAGGTACAACGCCAGGTAACATTCCAATACTCTACATTTGAATTGGTCGCTACAGGCGAATAATCACATCAGTTTATACAACATAAATAAGAGAACTCGTATGGGTTCTCTTTTTTTAAAGTGAGAAAAATTAGCCCAAAATTTTCATAAATACATAGTGTATAACACAAAATAGTTCATTAGTAAATTGGAGGAAAACCAAAATGGATAAAATTCTTGAAAAACTTGCTGGTGTTTTGACTGCGGAAGATTTGCAGGAAATCAAAGAATCCTTTGAATCAGCCGTAGAAGAAAGACTAAAAGTAAAATTAGAAGAAGAAAAACAAGCCATCGCCAAGAAAGCTGATGAATTTTGTAATCAAAGAATCAAGGAAGAAGTTGAAAAGAAGACTTTGGAATTGGAAAATCTCGCAAATCAGTATTGTGAAGAACGCTGTGCCAAGATTACTGAAAAGGCACAAGAAAAACTTGATACCCAATGTAAGAAATTGGAAGAAGCTGCTGAACAATACATTTACGAATACTTTGATGAAAAATTCACAGAAAAGTATGGCAAAGAACTTGAGGCTCTTGAAGAAAAAGTTATTACTGGTTTAGATAAGTATTTGGAATACAACATCGCTGAAAAGATTAGTGATAAACTCATTAATAAGACAGCTATGACTGAAACATACGCTCCAATCATTGAAGGTATTCAACACCTCTTTGAAGAACAGTATGTTCCAATGGATTTGACCGGTTCAAAGAAATTGCGTGAAGCAAAAGCTGAAAACGCAGAATTGGAAAAATCTTTGAAGAAACAACTTGCTGAAAATATGCGTCTAATTGACCTTGTTGAAGATTCCACAAAGAAGGCTACTATTGCTGAAAAGACCTATGGACTTGATGCTACACAGAAAGCAAGAGTACAGAAATTCTTTGAAAGCAAATCACTCAGTGAAACAAAGAAAGACATTGATGACTATGTTGAAATGATTACTGAACAATCTATCAATATGCGTAACAATCGTGCTAATTTGTTTGAAAAGAAATCTCGTCCAGTTTCTCGCTCTGCTAAAACAGAACAAGTAATTGAACAAGATAATACTATTATGGAAAAATACAAGAAATCCACACCATCTAACCGTTTCCTAGACGAAGCTGCTAGATATATGGAAGAAAATTAGTAACAAATTCACAGACAAAAAAATTATAAATACAATATATAAACAAAAACTCATTTATATAGGAGAATCAAAATGAATACAATTAAAAACACATTGGTAGAAAACTTGGCTACTCAGGGTCAAGAACGTCTATCAATCGCATCTATCAAAGATAAGTATATTCGTGAAAACATGAAGAAGCTTATGGAAAACCAGATCCGTCAGGATGTTGGAACCGCTTTGAACGAAGACTTCACAATGGGTGTAGGTGCTCCACTTGGTGCTGACCAGGGTATCCCTCATGGTGGTGATGCAAAGGCCGTCTTTGCTCCAATTTCTTTGGCACTCGTCCGCCGTGTATTCCCACAGTTGTTTGCTAACGTACTCGTTGGTGTTCAGCCTCTTTCCGGCCCTGTTGGTTTGGCTTTCGCCCTTCGTTATGTTTACAAAGACGCTGCAAATCCTGAAAAATTGGTTGAAGCTGCTTGGAAGGCTGTTCCTGAATATTCAGGCTTCTCTGGCTCTACCGCTAACACAAGTGGTGCTCCAGACGCAGGTACTGGTGTAGATACACAATCTGCCGAAGCTTGGAAGATTACTGGTCAGTATGGTGAAGTACAGACTGCTAACGATTTCCAGACCGGTCTTCGTGGTAAAATTCCTGAACTTGGTTTGATGTTCTCTCGTCAGTCCATCGTTGCCAAGACTCGTAAACTTGCTGCTTCCTTCTCTCTTGAATCTGCTGAAGATATTAAGAGAATGCAGGGTGTAGAAATGATGCAAGAAATGGTTAATGTTCTTCAGTACGAAATGACTGCTGAAATTGACCGTGAAACAATCGCTCGTTGTAAGAGTATCACAAAACCAATCATTTGTACCGCTGGTAAGGCCACTGATGTAAGTGATGGTTGGGTTGGCCGTTGGTCTCAGGAAAGATATTCTCGTATCGTAGGTATCATTGTTAAGACTGCTAACGATATTGCTACAGCTACTCGCCGTGCTGCTGCTAACATCGCTGTAGTTTCTCCAGATATGGCTTCTGTCCTTCAGCAAGCTGCTCCATTCTTCAACAAAGTAACTGGTGAAGTTAATGGTTCTACAGCAACACCTGAAATTGGTACATTGAATGGCTCTATCAAGGTCTACCGTGATAACTATGCTGTAAACGCTTTCACTGGTGTTGACAATGGTGAAGTTCTTCTTGCCTATAAGGGTACCGGTGTTTCCGACTGTGGTGTAGTATTCTGCCCATACGTCACTGGTGTTGTAAACCAGGCTATTGACCCTAACGACTTCTCACCTCGTGTTGGTGTTATGAGCCGTTATGCTTTCGCCAATAACATGCTTGGTGCTGACAACTATTACAGATTGTTGAAGTTTGATACTGGTGCAATCTGGGCTAAAGCTGGCGAAGGTTTCACATTCTAATTTAAACTGGAAGATATTAACAATTTAAATTTTATAGGAGAAAAGAATAATGAAATTCGCAACAAGTAATGGCAACGATTTGTACCAAATTGGTAATGACTATCCACAGGGTCCAATTTCTGCATATTTTGTAGCATCATCTTATCACGATGGTATCTACACAGAATTGAGTGATACTGCTAAGGAATACACAGAAGTATCTGGTGTTGATGGTTTTGATAATTCCTTCTTCAATCTCAAGACCCCATCTGGATTGAATAAGAGAGTTCTCAATGTTCCACAGAAGACTTGGGATGATGTAACTACTGCTGATGTCCTTGGTGAAGTTTCCGCTGTATCCGGCGAAAAGATCTTCTCTAATGACTATGCTACTGCTGAATTGAGTGCTTTCCCAGAAGCCTAATCAATAGTTAGTACAAACGAAATTACAAACGGTACCTTAATTGGTACCGTTTGTTTTTTGCATATATAAATACAATAAATTAACATTTACAGTGAGGTGAATTATGCAGTCAAAGAAAATAGAAGATACAAACTTGCCACAACAAGGTGGTGATATGGCTCAAATTGCTATGGTATTAGCCAAACAACAACAGGATAATATGATAGTATTGAACAAAGATTTGTTGCCATCAAAGGGTAAATTCTATCCACAAGATTTGCGTGTTAAGAAACTATCTACTATTGATATTAAGAACTTATCTACATTAACTGCTGATACATTGGATGGTACAATGAATAGTATTATCGCACACAATGTAAAGGGAATAAATGTAAACGATATTTTGGTTGGTGATAAATTTTGGTTCGTTTTCTATTTGAGAAACTTGACCTATAACGATTACCCATACAATATCAAGTATAAGTGCGATAATTGTAATAAGTATTCCATTTACAAAATGCAGCAGAAAGATGTATTAGTAAACTATTTGAAGGACGATTTCAATCCTGAATTTACAATGGATAATGAAGATAAAATTGAGATTTCATTCCCAACTATCGGTACTGAAGTTCAATGTAATCAGATTTTGAAAGAACCTGAGAAGTATACAATAGATGGTGTTATTGACGAACAGATACTCAATATCGCTTGCTACATTAACACAATCAATGGTTCTAAAGTATCACTAATGAAGGCTTATGATTATGTTTGTAATCTTGATGCTCTATCATTCACTAATTTCGGTAATTATATGGCTGAAATTGATTTCGGTGTAAAACCATACATTGAAATTGAATGTGAATGTAAGAATAAGATTACTGTTCCAGTCTCATTATCACCAGAATACTTTATGCCAAAGATTACCAATCCAAATAAATAATATATGAATAAGAATTACACACGAATTACATATCAGCAAATGCTGGAAGATTTCACAACGAGAATGAAGAATGACCCTCGTTTTAGAAACATGTCTTCAGCTAGCATTTATAATTTGTTCATAGAAATGCTTACCGCTACTATGGATATGACTAACTATTATATGGAAAGAACTGCCGAAGAAGCATTTATTGACACTGCTAAATTAGATAGTAGTGTTATTAAGCACGGTAAGAATTTGGGTTACAATCCAATTCGTAATACTCCAGCAGAAGCGGAAATTGCGGTTGTAATTCGTGGACCTCTACCAGCATCCATTCCTGATACTGGTGCTACAATCTATTTCCCACAAGAAGAAATGGAACTAACTTATAATGGTAAGAAGTATATTCTCATTACAGATTATTCTTACACACTAACCAAAGAAGATATGGAAGCAGGTAGAAGTTCTACTTGGTCTAAAACATTGTATTTCTCTAAACCAGCAGATTCTGTTAATTACATTGAAATCTCAGGTGAAAAGTTATTCAATGATGCTACATTGACCCCAATTAGAGTATTCCAAGGTGAAAAGAAACTTGAAACTATCTATGGTGTAAACAATACATCAAGATTAGGTAAATCATACCAGTTCTATGATATTGATAATATCAAATTCTCTAACTGGTATGGTCGCCGTGACCCTAATGGTTGGTATAAAGATACATTTAAGAAGATAAACTCCTGGTGTAAAGTTGGTATTGGTAAGACCGAAGAAGAAGCTATGTACATTGAGAACTTGTTTGATATTGAAGATGTATCTATTTTCTTGAACCAAGAAGTTCTTAAAGATAAAGTTACCAACGATGTTACTACACAGAAAGTTTGTTCATTAACAACAAATAGTGATAAGACCATTCGTTTAAGATTTGGTGATGGTATATCAGTTGCTAATGGTTTGAATAGAGAAGATGAAAACATTTACATTCAGTACATTGAATGTGATGGTGCCGATGCTAATAAGGTTGGTACAACTGGTTCGGAATTAAAGATTAACAATAGTGTTTGGGCTACATTTAGTGGTGGTACACCTGTAGATGTGACCGCTAATGTTAAGTTGTTGTTCAATAGTGATATTGCTAATGGTGTAGATTTTGAGGACCAGCAATCTATCAAAAATAATGCTCCATTGTATTTCTCAAGTAATAACAAACTCGTTACAAAGAGAGATTTCGTATCTTATTTCAATGGCTTAAGTTCTCCAATTCGTGTTAAGAACTCTATTGCTTGGAGCCAGGACGAAATTGAAAACTTTGAAGATGGTGGCGACACTACATACAAATACATTCAAAACTGTATTTGTTATTGTATCGCAGCTAGTTTGTATAACACAAAATCCACAGTCAATGGTTGTATAAATGTTCTTACAGATAGTTCAACAAACCAATCTGGTGTGTTCTCTGTATATGGAACTTCTAATAGTTACCTAGACCATTTAACAGATTTCTTGAAATACTTGTTGAGTTATGATTCATTCCATAACACACAGTATATGCAGAACCCAAGTGCTCAATGGTTAAAGAACATTAAGACCATTCGTGAAAATGCTGAACCAAGAATGATTATGAATAGTAAACTCTATTCATTCCCACCTATTGTTCAGTATTATGATGTTGTTGGTACTGTTAATGTAGATTCTCTATCAAAGATTCAAGAATACAAACGAGAAGTAGAAAACGAAATTTACCAATGGTTAGATAATAATTGTTCTTTTGGAACAAAGATTTTTAAATCTGATATCGTCAAGTTCTTTAACAAAAGACCTGAAACTTCTTATGTAGATTTGGATATTCGTGTATCTGATATCATTAAAGCACAAGATGTTAAATACATTTATTCATTACAAACTACAAATTTACAGAATGTTTTGTATTACAACATTAACAATGATAAAAACAAGACCGCACAAGATACAAGTTATATGTACTATAACTGCTTGAAATTGCCAAAATCTGACAATGCAGGTTCTACATTGAATGTTGATTCATTGAAGAATAAGACTATTAGAATTATCTTGACTGATAATGGTGTGGATAAAATAGACCAAAACATTTTTACAAACAATGATGTATTTGAAACTGAATCAAATGTATTCATTAACTTTAATGGCTACGAAAGAATCTTAAAATCACAGGCTACATTGAGTAATAATGCCACATTGAAATTGTTGGTATCTTATGGTGAAGATTTCTATTCTACATCTAACTATTCATTGGCTAATGCTTATTCTTATGGTTTGACTAGAACCAAAGCCGCAAATCTACAAAGTTTTGTTAGTAATTGGGTTAAAAAAGCAACAGCCGTAAGAGATGTAAATCGTGCTATTCCATTACCATATTTCATTAGTGTTTTAGGACAGAACACCCGTGAAGAAACAATTTTGCGTAAGGGTATTCTCCAAAATTCTTATGAAACACAATTAACAGAAAAAGCATTTTGGATGTATTTAATTCCAACTATCATTAAGACTTACTATCCAAACATTGATTTCAGTGAAGAAGAAATTAATGGTGAAGCCTGGACACATGTTGACAACTTGGTAAGAGATTTATATACTCAGTTCAAAGCAACATTTGCCGATAGTATTTTGGATGATAATAACAACATTGTAAACTTCTCTATGGATAATGAATTACCAGTAGTAAGATTGAAGATTACATATAAGTATGGTGTATAATGGCAACATATAGTATAAAAGAAGATGAAAATTTCCCTTGGGTTAATCTAATCACGATTAACTCTAACAGGGATATTGATATTAGTAATGAAGTCTTTAACATTACTGTTAAAGACCAGTTAGAGTATTTCGTTGCTGACCATATTAAAGAAGGTTCTACATTTGAACTAGAAGAATTGTTTAAGAAAGATACCATTCCAACACTTGAAATTTCTAACAACTCTACAGTATATGAACAACAAAAATGTTTTGATTGTAATGGCAAAGGTTATGTTACATGTTCAGCATGTGGTGGTTTGGGTTATTACTATGAACCATTAGCCAAATATAGAACATTGTGTACTGCTTGTGGTGGTGAACCATCTGGCACGGGTTATCCATCGTGGGTTGGTAAAAAAGGTAGTGGTTTAGTATATTGTGAATCTTGTGAAGGCACAGGTGAAGCATATACAGTATGTGAACCAGTTCAACCAATGTACACAGAAGTATACAAGAGTAATGTATCAGGATATAACAATTCCGATTACGATTCATTAGTTCATAATGGTATTCAGTTTTGGGTTGATGGTGTAAACAAGAAAACAATGTATATTCGTGTTGTGGCTAAAGGAAAAAGCACTTCTAACACAGCTGGATATGTTCAATGGTCTCCAGCATCAGACCAGTATTTCTCTGCTGGTTATGTTGGTTTCACTATTGCTAATTTCAATATCACTTTGAATACATCCGAAAGATTGAATTTCAATTCTTTCAATATCCCAAAGATTGTTATGGGAACTCCTGTACCAGATACAGATGAATATAATCCTGAAACAGTTAGTTCTTATGACGAATTAACCGGTCATATTATTTCAGGTGCTATAAGAACAAACTATGACTGGAATGACGATTACCACGGTATTGATAATTTGTTTGTGAATTATACCACAGAAGATATGGAAGGTAATTCAGCTAATGAGTATTCTCAATATCCATTAGACGATGACACATACAGTGCCCATTGGAAAACATCTGCTCATATAATTACACCACCAAAATACTTACAAAGAAAATACATTGTAAAATCTTCTGCTTATTTGAATGATTATCTTGTTAGTGGAATAACCGAAGATTTGTATGATACAACTTCTACTGCTGATGTTGTTACAGCATGTCGTGGAATGAATTTTACATCTGCTAATGTTAAATCATATTTGAAGGATGAATATACCAATAAAAAGATACTCTTACCATACGATATGACTACTACAAAAATTCCTAATTTTAAATACATTGACTCAAACAACCAATGTATTTCCGGTGATTTGTATTGCTACGAAATAATCCAAAGCATTGAAGATAGTTCTTGTAGTGGAAAGATTAGAAAGAACCAAGTTAAATTAGAATTGGAGATTTAAAATGGCAAAAGATTATATTGAATTTGTGAATGAAACTGGTGAAGAATTTATTGAAGATATTAACAACAGTAATAGCAACAAGTTTATTGTTCGTTTCTCCAATTTCCCTAATTTCACTGGAACAAAATTGAATGTTAATAACCTATTGAACCAGTATCTTGAAAGTATTACTGTACCAGATATTTCTATTCCTATGCTAACTTCAATTTATGAACACGAAAGACAACTCCACCCAAGCCCAATAGGTCAAAGAGATTTACAAACCATCACTATGACATTCCAAGTTGATGAATGTAGAAAGAACTGGTATGCTTTCTATTCGTGGATTTGGTATATGCGACATGGTATGACTTGTGGTAAAAAGAGTTTGATTGGTGAAGAATTGTTAA
>Ga0247609_10006298_pt1 | contig 11454 bp, 8 predicted proteins | sample 172DNAGHGlowgp2_FD_193487 | JGI IMG/M metagenome (GOLD analysis project Ga0247609, IMG submission 193487) | Sheep rumen microbial communities from Palmerston North, Manawatu-Wanganui, New Zealand - 1728 DNA GHGlow gp2 | ecosystem: Host-associated > Mammals > Digestive system > Stomach > Rumen ... | reverse complement strand
CCGTATCCTCCCTCGCCGCGCTCCGTAGCGTCCAGCTCTTCCACCACGACAAACTCCGCCTGCTCGTGGCGAGCTATCACCATCTGTGCTATGCGCTCACCCGGTTCCACTGTGAACGGCTCGTTAGACACATTCACCAGCACCACGCCGACCTCACCACGATAGTCGGCATCGATAGTTCCGGGACTGTTCAGCACCGTTATGCCGTGCTTCAGAGCCAGTCCGGAGCGAGGTCTTACCTGTGCCTCGTAGCCCTCAGGCAGCGCAATTCGTAGCCCCGTAGGGAACAGATGGCGCTCCAATGGCTGCAGCGTAACGCTCTCCTCTATGTCGGCACGCAGGTCCATGCCCGCACTCTGCGGCGTGGCATACTGCGGCAGAGGTTGCTTGCCAGTGTTTATTACGTTTATCTTTATCATCGTTCTTCTTTATATGTCAAAGTATCTGCGATACCATCACAGACTATCGACTCACTGTTTCATTTATAAAATGTCTTCTCAAAGGCGTGGTATTCATCCTGTCCCTTTACGCAGCGCTTCCACCAGGCCTCTATGAAACCGCAGCCGTAACCCGCCAATTGCGTGAAAGCGGCGGCTATACTTATGACGCCCACCTTCAGCGAGCGGTTTCTTATCGTTGCATCGGTGCATATCAGGAACGCATAGAGGAGTATCGGCAGCCACGGTGCGGCGCATAGCCAATACCATTTGTCCACGTCATCGTAGGCCATCAGCACCCTTCCCACGGCAGATATCAGTATCAGTCCCGCCACTCCCACAGTGAAAAGGGCCGGCATGGCATGTACGGGTTTCAGCGTGCCGGGGTGTCTCTTCTCAAGGTTTATGCGCGCGATACCACTGTTATATACCTGTCGGAAGAACTTTTTCAGGTCTGTCCTGCGCTTGTGCCACACCCATGCTGTGGGGAAAAGAGCGGTCTTGAAACCTGCCTCCACTATGCGGTAAGAGAAATCTATGTCCTCGCCGAAGCGCATTTTGCTGAATCCTCCCAACTCCTTATACACCTCGCGGCGTATTCCCATGTTGTAAGAGCGCGGATAGAACTTGTCCAGCGCTTTTCTCTTTTGCTGTCTTGGGGTATCGTTATCCGTATCACCGGCCTTGCCTCCGCGTATTCCGCCCGTGGTAAAGAAGCTCGTCATGGAGTAGCTGATAGCCTTTTGCACCGGTGTGAACGACGGGTGCGACGCATCGGGGCCACCGAAAGCGCCAATCTTCTCGCCTGCCTCAGCTGCCCTTTGCAGTTCCTTTTCCACTGCCAGCAGGTAGCCATCAGGCAGCACCACATCGCTGTCCAGAATGATGAGCCACTCCCCCTCTGCCCGCTCCGCACCGTAATTGCGGCTCTGTCCCGGCCCGCTGTTCTCCTTATAATAGTATTTCAGGGGCAGCCGGTCGGCAAAAGCGTCGCAAATCTCCTTGCAGGGGACATCCGAACCGTCCTCCACAACGATGACTTCATAGTCAGAGAAGGCCTGACGAGTAAGGCTCTCCAAGAGTTCCTTCACCTCGTCAGGCCTGTTATATACCGGTATTATCAGCGAATAACTCATTCCTTCATGCGCTGCAGATAACTACCGTCACGGGTGTCAACCTGCACGAGCTCACCTTCCTCAATGAACAGAGGCACGCGAATCTCAACGCCAGTCTCCAGTGTGGCAGGCTTGAGAGTGTTCGTTGCGGTGTCGCCCTTCACGCCCGGCTCAGAGTGAACCACGCGGAGCACGGTCTTGACAGGCATCTCGGCATAAAGCACAGTATCAGTATCAGCGTCGCTGACAACCTCCACGATGTCAGACTCCTTCATAAACTCCACGCCAGTCACGAGGTCTGCGGGGATAGGAGTCTGGTCGTATGTCTCCTGATTCATGAAGATATAGTCATCACCCTCCTTGTAAAGGTACTGGTATGGGCGACGTGAAATCTGCACATCCTCCAGTTTCTCACCGATGTTGAAGCGACGCTCCAGCACGCGACCGTCTGTCACGTTCTTCAACTTCACGTTCATGATTGTGTTACCCTTTCCTGGTTTGCGGTGCTGGAAATCGATGCAAACCCAAATGCCGCCGTCCATGCGTACGGCAACGCCTTTCTTAATGTCTTGTGAATTAATCATAATTTTTTATATCTGTAATTGCTTGCGTAAGCGCATAATACGTATGCAAAGTTACTAATTTTCACTTAATTGGTAGGTGCAAATCAATTTTTTTAACGCAATTTACGGATATTTCCTCACTGTTTCTTGCGTAATTAAATTATTATGTGTACCTTTGCACCTCGAATTGCGCCCGTAGTGGGGCTTTCTCTTACGCATTAACAATCAAAACAGCATATAGAAACAATGAAAAGAACATTTCAACCACACAACCGTCGCCGCGTGAATAAGCATGGTTTCCGTGAGCGTATGTCCACCAAGAACGGTCGCCGCGTATTGGCATCACGCCGTGCTCACGGACGCAAGAAGCTCACCGTCAGCGACGAGAACCACGGAAAATAAGCCCTTGGGCATTCCGTTGAAAGCAGCCTGCCATATTCCGACCAAGGGACATGACAGGCTGTTTTTGCTTTCCATAACCACGATGTTTCACCGTTATCAACAGTTACGCCTATGCCAAGGTGGGTTGTCAGCGATATCTATGAGCCAGAGAGCCGCGACACGAAGGTGGGAAATGACGACAGACTGACCATCGACAAGTGGTCTGATGAGGACAAACCCCGCGAGAAGATGCTGCGTCTGGGGGCAGAATCATTGTCCTCTGCCGAGCTGCTCGCCATCCTCATGCGCTCCGGCAGCGCACAGATGACGGCGGTAGATCTTGCGAAGCAGCTGCTGCGCGACTGTCAGGACAACCTCGCCGTGCTTGGCAAGATGTCGCCGGAACAGCTGATGGGCTACAACGGCATCGGCGAGGCAAAGGCCCTGAGCATCCTCGCGGCCTGCGAGCTGGGCAAGCGCCGCCAGATGTCAGAGCTGCCGGAGCGTGAGCAGTTGGACAGCGCCGACAAGCTATACAAGCACTTGTGGCTCAGGATGCGCGACCTTGACGTGGAAGAAGCCTACGTGGTGCTGATGAACCAAGCCTACAAGCACATCAAGACGGTGCGCCTCTCACACGGAGGCATAACCGAGACAGCCGTCGATGTGAGGCTGGTGATGAAGGAAGCCATCACCTCGGGGGCTACAATCTTAGCGTTAGCCCACAACCATCCCAGCGGCAGCACACGCCCTTCGCACGACGATGACAACCTGACAAAGCGCATAGCAGAGGCATGCGGCATAATGAGAATACACTTCGCAGACCATCTCATCGTGACCGACGGCAACTATTTCTCCTACCGCGAGCAGGGAAAGCTGTGACATAGGAGGCGACGTGTCTCACGTCGCAATGGTCAAGCCTTTGACTATGAGGGCGACGTGTCTCACATCGCCACTGACAACCCAACAAAAAGACACAACAATCACCAAATGACACAAGAAGAAAAAGAAGCAGCAGAACAGCGCATCATAGAGGTGCTGAAGACCGTATATGACCCGGAGATACCCGTCAACATCTACGACCTCGGCCTGATATACAAGATAGACCTTGACCTGGACGGCCATCTGGACCTGGACATGACCTTCACCGCACCGTCATGCCCGGCGGCAGACTTCATAATAGAGGATGTGAGGTCAAAGGTAGAGGCCGTGAAAGGCGTCACCTCAGCAGAGGTCAACATGGTCTTTGAGCCCGAATGGGACAAGTCAATGATGACGGAAGAGGCCCGCATAGAATTAGGATTTGACTAAAAAACACGCAGCAGCACCCCTTCCCTCCCCCCCCACCGTGCCCTACGGTTCTCCGCAGGGTCACCATTCCCCCCTTCACTTTTATGGCAGAACGAACAAACATCTACTTTCTTTCCGACGCACATCTCGGCTCACTGGCCGTTGCCCACAGGCGTATGCAGGAGCGCCGGCTGGTAAGTTTCCTTGACTCTATCAAAGATGATGCCGAAGCCATCTACCTGTTAGGCGACATGTTTGACTTCTGGTACGAGTATGGCACCGTCGTCCCCAAGGGCTTCACGCGCTTCCTGGGCAAGCTGTCCGAGCTGACCGACAGCGGCGTGGAGGTGCACTATTTCACCGGCAACCACGACATCTGGTGCTATGGCTACCTTGAGGAGGAGTGCGGCGTGATACTCCATCGCAAGCCTCAGACCATGGAACTGCACGGCAAGACATTCTACCTGGCACACGGAGACGGGCTGGGAGACCCCAACATGATGTTCCAGTTCATACGCAGCATCTTCCACAACAAGCTATGCCAGTGGCTCTTCACGTGGCTGCATCCCGACCTCGGAATGCGCTTCGGGCTCAACTGGGCAAAGCATTCAAGGCTGAAGCGGCCAGACGGCAAGGAGTTGCCATACCTCGGAGAGGACAAGGAATACCTGGTACTCTTCGCCAAGCAATACCTCAAAGCCCACCCCGACATAGACTATTTCCTCTTCGGGCACCGCCACATAGAGCTGGACCTGATGCTCTCAGAGCGCACACGGATGCTCATCCTTGGCGACTGGATACAGTCCTTCGCCTACGCAGCCTTCGACGGAGAGCAGCTGTACTTCTCCAACTACGAAGAGGGAGCATAACACAACCGTTTTACCGGCGAGGACGCCCACGTCCCCCGTGAATGTTCGATGACTACAGCCCCCTCCCGGTCTTCCCACAAAGGGAAGCTGGGAGGGGGCTTTGCCTGCGTGGAAAAAGCGAAGTGTAAAAGCAGCGTTTTTGTAAGATTTCCACTTTTAGTGATAAGTTTCCGCACTTTTCTTTGCACCTTTGTAAAAAATAGCGTACCTTTGTCGGCGAAAATCTATACCAGGGAAAGGATACACAAACATGAACCTAAACTTGATATAACTACAACCGAAATGTTTTTTCATACAAGATATTCTCGCCGTTATTGGCTGATTTTTACTATCCTTATGATGTTCTGTGCGCTACGTGTGGCTGCACAGCAGGTTACCGATTTTACGTTTTCGCACATCGGGCAGGCTGAGGGCATGTACAGCCAGCGCATATACAGCATTGTTCAGACTGACGACAACGCGCTGTGGTGGTCAACGAAGTATGGTGTTGACCGCTATAATGGTGCTTCCGTGAAGAAATACAGTCTTGGTAAGACGATGATCAGCGAGTTCGGAGGACGTACCATCAAGCTGAAACAGTCACTCAACAGCGACAACACCCATACGCTGATTGCCTTTGACAGCAGCGGACTGGTGTTTGAATACGATGTCATGCAGGACCGTTTCAAGCTCATAGCAGAAATCAGACAGCTGCTGGGAGACCAGGTATTACTCAACGACGTGCTGCTCACCCGGCAGGGCATGTGGCTCGCCATGCGTGAAGGCATCTACTTCCTGCACGGCAAGGAACTGACAGACGTCATGAAGGGTGTCTTCGCCAATTGCATTATCAGCACCGGTCAGCAGCTGCTCTTTGGCACGAGGAACGGTGTCCTGGCCTATAACATAGGCAAAGAAACGCGGAAAGTGGGTAAAGGAGAGAGAATGCAGGTGGTCATTCCCGATGCCGTGGAGTGCGGCTATTATGATAATAAATATAATAAGGTGTGGCTCGGCGCTTTCTTAGGGGGCGTGAAAGTATTACCCATGAACGCCAAGGGCAGCGTTTCCAACTCTGCCGCAGCCGTTGATATGCCCAGCATCGCGAGCCATCCAGTGCGCAGTCTCTACCCCTATGATGACAAAACCATGCTGGTGGGCGTTGACGGTGCAGGCGTATGGTGCGCCAACCGTCAGCCTAATGCCGCTAAGTGCTATTCGGGACGTCTTCTGTTTGACGCCAACGACGGGCCCAACGGCGCCCTGCACGGCAACGGCATCTACTCCGTCATCGTTGACTGTTGGGGCAGCATCATCATAGGAAGTTATTCGGGAGGCATCGACATAGCGCGTCCCGTAGGCAGTACCCCAGCCATCTTCAGACACGCCAGGGGCACGGACCAGTCGCTGCTGAATGACCGAGTGAACTGTGTGGCACAGATGTCTGACGGCGATATGGTGATGGGCACGGACAACGGCATAAGCTTCTTTGACCACCGTGACGGCAAATGGAAGCACGCCTGTCGCGGTATCGTGATTACAAGCTTCTGCCATACGCCTCAGGGCTCATTGCTGGCAGCCACATACGGGCGGGGTGTTTACGAGATTACCGAAAGCAGCGTCACGCAACGCTATAGCGCTGGAGACGGTCTGCTGAAGGATGACTTTGTATATAGCCTCTTCTATGACCGTGCCGGCAACCTGTGGATAGGTTGTCTGGACGGTGATCTGGTGCAGGTGAGCGCTACGGGCAACAAGTATTATAAACTTAATAACGTCCACGACATCATACAGTTGCCCGACGGGAAGATTGCCGTAGGCACGGCCAACGGCCTTTGGACGATAGAGGCGCAAACGGGTGAGGTGCGCCAACTGAACTACAGCACAGAGTCCACCGAGAATATCAGCCGCTACATCACAACGCTCTATGCGAACAACAATGAGCTATGGATAGGCACAGACGGCGGCGGTGTCTATATCTATCACTTATACAAGCGTCACTCCACGTGCATCAGCGTCGCTGACGGACTGCCCTCAGGCAACATCAGCAGCATCTTCCCCGACCGGCGAGGGCGCATCATGATAGCCACAGAACACGGTCTGGCCTTCGTCACACAGAAGACACCACGCGAGGTGGTGGATGTGAACTACTGCTACGGACTGTACCGTGAATACAGCGAAGGCGCCGTGTGCAGCCTCACAGACGGCAACATCCTCTATGGCAGCACTACGGGAGCACTGGTCATCAATCCCGACAATATACAGAAGCTCAACTATACTGCCAAGCTGAACCTGATGGGCATCAGCTGCAGCAACGACGATGATGAGCAATTCCGCGAGAAGGTCAGCCGCATGTTGCGTGACGGACGACTCTCCTTGGATTACGACCAGCGCACCTTCGACCTGCACTTCGAGGCCATCAACCTGCGCAACCAGTATGACATAGCCTACCAGTATCAGGTAGGAAACGGACCGTGGAGCAAGCCCGACACGCAGCCTTATATCCGTTTCACAAACCTGGAGCCGGGCAGTCATCAGCTGCGGTTGCGCTGTGTCAGCCTCAGCTCGTGCGGCGCTATCGAACTGAGATCAGACGGTGGCATAGTGCTTGACGAGGTATTGCTGAACATTCAGATTGCACAGCCTTGGTGGAACTCCTGGTGGATGCGGATGATTTATATCGGACTGATAGCGCTCCTGTTCTGGGGAGCATGGCGCATCTACGGGCTGCACAACAGGTATATGCGTCTGGTTGTGAGCTACTCCGAGCTGCAGTCCGCTACGGAGGGCGAAGAAGAGACAGAAGAGCGGAGCGAGAATCCCGAACCGGCCACCGATGACGACGGCGCGAAGCACTTCATAGAGCAGGCTACGCAGCACGTGCTCGATCATCTTTCAGACTCCTCGTTCGGCATCGATGAGCTGTGTCGCGAGATGGCCATGAGCCGCACTCTGTTCTATGTGCGCCTGAAGTCATACACGGGACAGTCACCCCAGGACTTTGTCCGCATCATACGTCTGGAGCGTGCCGCCGCGATGCTGCGCAACGGTCACTCTGTCACCGATGCAGCAGCGCTGACAGGGTTCGACAATCCCAAGTATTTCAGCACGGTATTCAAGAAATATTTCGGCACTTCACCCTCAAAATATTGCTAAAAAAGAGTTTGAAATCTATCAAAATGGGTTTGAAAACTGACATTTGCAGGTTTTCAAACCCCTTTTGCATGCAGTCAAACCACAGGTATTGCCTAAAGTATTACCTTTGCAGCCAAAAACTAACCAACCCGATGAAAAAGCTAACAATTTCCTTCTTTAACAACATGGTGTTCGCAATGGCGTTCCTGTTCGTCATGCCCAGTTGTTCAGCAGATGCCGCAGAGAGTCAGCCAAGCAATGCTGACGCACCTGCAGCAGACAATCGTGCCATCACCGCCCAGCAGTGGAACAGTCAGGTCAAGGCCGGCTGGAACCTCGGTAACCAATTCGAGTGCTCAGCTCCAGGCCAGGACGGAGAGTCAATGCAGATTGGCGTTTTTGACAACCACCTGAATGCCGAGACCGCGTGGGGCAACCCCAAAGTAACCAAAAAGATCATCAAGGCCGTACGCGACGCTGGTTTCGATGCCATTCGCATACCCGTGCGCTGGCAGTGCCACATCACCAATCCTACCGCCATGAGCATCGACAAGCAGTGGATGGCACGTATAAAAGAGGTAGTGGGATGGTGTCTGGACAACGACATGAAGGTCATCATCAACACCCATCACGACAAATGGCTGGAGGGACGTCCATACTCTCAGTATAAAGATGAGAACAATCAGAAGCTGGCTCTGCTGTGGATGAACATCGCCAGCGAGTTTGCACAGTACGACTATCGCGTCGCCTTTGCCGGAACCAACGAGGTACACGTCAAGGACAACTGGGGGAAGCCATCGAAAGAGAACCTGGAGGTGCAGAACTCATACAATCAGACATTCATAGATGTGGTACGCGCTACGGGAGGCAACAACGCTCAGCGTCACCTCATCGTGCAGACATACGTATGCAATCCGGACTTCGGAATCAACAATAACGACTTCATCATCCCCACAGACATAGAGGGTAACGGCAACAAATACATGAGCGTGGAGTTCCATTACTACACTCCGTGGGACTATGCCGGCGAGTGCAAATACTATTTCTGGGGCGAGCCTTACAAGCAGTACGGTGAGGCATCGCCCAGCAATGAGAAGACAATGACAGACTTCTTTGACCGCGTAGCCAGCACATGGGCAGCGAAGGGACTGGGCGTTGTCATTGGCGAATGGGGCGTCACCGACCACTATAAGGGAGGCCAAACAGATATCATCCATGAAAACATGACATACTACTGCCGCTTCCTGACCAGCGAGGCACGCAAGCGCGGCTTCTCAACCTTCGTATGGGACAACAACTCCTTTGGCAACGGAAGCGAGAAATTCGGCATCTTCGACCGCAAAGACGGTATGAAAGTGAAAGCCGACTGGATATTAAAAGGTATTATGGAAAAGTGAAATAGTATAGTAATAGATATGAGAAAAGTTTTTTCTACACTGGCATTGATTGCCACAACCGCGCTGGCTCTCATGGCTTGCTCCACAGAAAGCGCAACAAACGAAGTAAACAATTTCCAAATCCATCGTGGCACAAACATGAGCCACTGGCTGTCGCAGAGCGAGGAGCGCGGCGAAGCAAGGAAGAATCACATCCAGGAAGACGATTTCGTACGCCTCAACCTACTGGGCTTTAACTTCATCCGACTGCCTATCGACGAGGTACAGTTCTGGGACGAGAACGGCAAGAAGTTGCCCGAGGCATGGGACTTGCTCCGTTTTGCCGTTGACCAGAGCATCAAGAACAATCTGCGCGTTATCGTAGATTTGCATATCATACGCTCACATTACTTCAATGCCGTTGTGGAAGGCAATGGAGAGGCCAACACCCTGTTCTCATCAGAGAAAGCCCAGCAAGACCTCATCAACATGTGGTACCAGCTGTCAGACGTGCTGAAGGGATACAGCAATGACTCCGTGGCATACGAGTTCATGAATGAGCCTGTAGCCGACGAGCATGAACAGTGGAACCAGCTGATAGCCAAGGTTCACAAGGCCCTGCGCGAGCGTGAGCCACAGCGCACACTGGTGATAGGCAGCAACATGTGGCAGGGCTATGAGACGATGAAGTATCTGAAGGTGCCAGAGGGCGACAAGAACATCATCCTCTCATTCCACTACTACAACCCAATGCTGCTCACACACTATGGCGCACCCTGGACTCCTATCGGTCAGTATAAAGGTAAGGTGAACTATCCGGGCGTACTGGTTTCCAAGGAAGACTATGAGGCCGCCTCCGACACCGTGAAGCACCTGCTGGACGAGGGCAAATATACCACACAGGTATGGGATATCAACAAGATACGCGAGGACTTCAAGGACGCTATCGCAGCAGCCAAGAAGTATGACCTGCAGCTGTTCTGCGGCGAGTGGGGCGTATATGAGCCTGTTGACCGCGAGCTGGCATACAAGTGGACGAAGGACATGCTGACGGTGTTCAAGGAGAACAACATTGCGTGGACCTCATGGTGCTATGATGCCGACTTCGGTTTCTGGGACCAGCAGAAAGATGATTTCAAGGACAAGGGGCTTGTAGAACTGCTGACAGGAAAGAGTGAAAAGTGAAGAGTGAAGAGTAAATTCGCAACAGAACAAACAAAGAGATGAAAACATTTGGCTATTTCGACGACAAGAACCGCGAGTATGTCATCAATGACCCCGCCACACCGTTCCCTTGGATAAACTATCTGGGCAATGAGGATTTCTTTAGCCTGATATCCAACACGGCAGGTGGATATAGTTTCTATAAGGATGCTAAGTTCCGTCGCATCACGCGCTATCGCTATAATGGTGTGCCTATGGACAATGGCGGTCGCTATTTCTATATCAACGATGGGGGCACCGTCTGGAATCCCGGATGGAAGCCCTGCCGCACACCTCTTGATAGCTATGAGTGCCGCCACGGCATGAACTACACACGCATTACGGGCAGCAAGAACGGCATAGAGGCAAGCGTACTCTTCTTCGTTCCGCTGAAGACCTGGGCAGAGGTGCAGAAGCTGACACTCAGGAATACCACTGGCGAGAAGAAGTGTGTCAAGCTGTTCTCGCTTACGGAGTGGTGCCTGTGGAACGCTGCCACTGACATGGAGAACTTCCAGCGCAACTGGTCAACGGGCGAGGTGGAGATAGAGGGCGCTACTATCTATCATAAGACAGAATACAAGGAACGCCGCAACCACTATGCCTATTATACCGTGACCAATGCGGAGATTCAGGGCTATGACACTGATCGCGAGTCGTTCATCGGTCTGTATAATGAGTTTGCTGACCCTCAGTGTGTCGTTGAGGGACGCTCAAGTCAGTCCGTGGCTCATGGATGGAGTCCCATCGCATCACATTATATAGAGGTGGAACTGCAGCCGGGCGAGTCCAAGGATTATATCTTCCTCTTAGGATATGTGGAGAACGCAGAGGACGAGAAGTTCTCTTCTGAAGATATTATGCGCAAGAAGGCGGGGGAGATTATCTCCTCACAGGATAGCGATGTGACTCTTGTCAACAAGAAAAAAGCCCACGAGGTGATTGCACGCTTCTCTACAGTAGAGGCAGTGGATGCCGCCTTTAATGAGCTGCGACAGATGTGGGACGAGTTGTTAGACAAGTTTACAGTAAGCAGCAGCGATGAGCGGCTGAACCGCATGGTGAACATTTGGAACCAATACCAGTGCATGATTACCTTCAATTTC
>Ga0247609_10006296_pt1 | contig 11455 bp, 1 predicted proteins | sample 172DNAGHGlowgp2_FD_193487 | JGI IMG/M metagenome (GOLD analysis project Ga0247609, IMG submission 193487) | Sheep rumen microbial communities from Palmerston North, Manawatu-Wanganui, New Zealand - 1728 DNA GHGlow gp2 | ecosystem: Host-associated > Mammals > Digestive system > Stomach > Rumen ... | reverse complement strand
GAGCCTTTAACAGATGATTTAGAAATGGAGCCGCCAATAGAAATTGTATCGCCCGTTGCGTAGTCGGTTATAACGTCGTTGTCGCTGTTGTAGATGAAAACGTCGTTGCCGTTGCCGCCCGTCATTGAATCATTTCCTGCGCCGCCAAAGAGCGTATCGTTTCCTGCGTCGCCGTAAAGTTTATCATTGCCAGCATTGCCAACGATTGAATCATTGCCGCTTCCACCGTAAAGCGTATCATTCTTTGTTCCGCCGCTGATTGTATTAGCTTGAGAATTGCCCGTAATCTTAACAGCAGTCGTTCGCGACGAGGCGTTGATAGTTTTAACAGTTGAACCGACAGTCACGGGCGACCTTGTAGAGTTATTGACGGTTAAAGTTGTGGAAGATGAGGAACTACCAGATGAACTGCCACCTATAACTGTTGAAATGCTTCTGCCCGAAACTTTCATGCTTAGCGACTTGCCTTTGCCATTTTTAACGGTGAGCGTGTTTTTATTGACGGTTAAGACGACATCAGAGCCTTTAACAGATGATTTAGAAATGGAACCGCCAATAGAAATTGTATCGCCCGTTGCGTAATCGGTGATAACGTCGTTGCCGCTGTTGTAAATGAAAACGTCGTTGCCGTTGCCACCCGTCATTGAATCATTTCCCGCGCCGCCAAAGAGCGTATCGTTTCCTGCGTCGCCGTAAAGTTTATCATTGCCAGCATTGCCGACGATTGAATCATTGCCGCTTCCACCGTAAAGCGTATCGTTCTTTGTTCCGCCTCTGATTGTATTAGCTTGAGAATTGCCCGTAATTTTAACGGCGGTCGTTCTCGACGAGGCGTTGATAGTTTTAACAGCTGAACCGACAGTCACGGGCGACCTTGTAGAGTTATTGACGGTTAAGGTTGTAGAATTTTTAAGCGTGCCAAGAATTTTTAGATTTACATTTGCCGCGCCGTTCAAAGTTATCGTATTGTCGCTGACCGTCAAAATTAAATCGTTGCCGCTTTTTTGCGAAGAATATTCGCCGCCGCCAATGCTGATAGTATCTTTTGCAGTGAGACCTTTAATCGAGTCGTTGCCGTCGCCCGCGAAGTATTGATAAAAAACGCCGTTTTCGCAATAACTCTCAATGGTATCGTTACCGTCGCCGCCGTTTATCGTATTTTTTGAAGCGTTGGAATAAACATGGATATAATCGTTTCCGTCGCCCGCGTCAACAGAGATTGTTGAGCCGCCGCTGTAAATGCTGTCGTTGCCGTCGCCGCTTTTGACGGTATTTTTCTCCGCAGTTGAATCTTTGGAATAAAGCTGAACCAAATCTGCGCCGTCGCCCGTATCTATCAAAATATTTGTGCCTTCGCTGTGGACGCTGTCTTTGCCGTTGCCGCCGCTTATTGTGTGATTGGCGGAATTTTTATAGACGTGGATATAATCGTCGCCCGCGCCACCGTTGACGGTATTTTTTGTAGCACTTTCATAAAGATAAATGAAATCTTCGTCGTTGTCGCCGTTTATGAAAATATTTTCCGAGCGGCTGTGAATATAATCGGAGCCGTCGCCGCCGTTGACGGTATTTTTCTTGGCTGAAGAATAAATTTGAATTGTATCGTTGCCTTTATCGCCGCTTATCAAAACGTTTTCGGCATAATTGTAAATCAAATCCTTGCCGTCGCCGCCGTCAACCGTACTGTCTTTAGCTGAAGAATAAATTTGAATTGTATCGTGACCTGCGCCACCGTTTACAGAAGAATTTTTTGCTGAAGTAAAGATAGAATCGGCACCTGCGCCGCCGTCCGCCGTAACATCAGAACCGCCCGAAGTAAGAGAGATAAAATCCCTATCTTCGCCGCCGTCAATCATGACGTTTGAAAAGTTTCCGCCAAAATAAATACTGTCATCGTCGCTACCCGCAGAAATGTTAATATTGTTTCCGCTTACGGTTATGAAGTCGTCATTTTCGCCGCTACTTATCGTCACGTCATCTACGGAGCTTTTAATTGTGTCGGCACCGTAAAAGGTTTGAATCATCGTACTTTTTGTGCTGTTGGCAATGATTAAATCGGCGGCTTGACGAGCTAAATAACGGAAAAAGATATAACCGCCCGCGTACATAAAAGATTCGTCGCGAGCTACGTTATTGACATCGAGTCCGTCTTCAAATTTCGAGACATTAGCCGCCAGAGCTTTAATTTGCGCTTCGGTAGAATGATCTTCGGAAGAATCAGCAATACCTACGGTTAATTCTGCTAAACCTTCCGTGATAAAACCGGGCAACGAACGATAAAGCGGGTTGCAAAGCAGATTTGCCATTAAAACGACATTTGTCATATCGTGCGCAATGGTTCGATCGAAAGTTGCGTTTGCCGTATCGACATCGCCTTCTAGTTCGTCGTAATAATTCATGTTGATTGTAAGCGTAATTTGGGTCGTTTCGCCCGTCTCCTCGTCATATTCGGCGTTGACGGAAGTTTTATCGGCGGAGGCGTCGTCAATGAACTCAACGTTAAGTGAGGTCGTGTAAAAAGGATTTCTCTTTCCCTTTCTACTGTACTCGAAATTGAATTCATCGCCGTAACTTTTGGTTATAAGGTCGAGTGCGCCTTTAACCCACCAAGTATAAAGTCCTTGCCAGATAAATTTTTCGGAGTCGCTCAAATCGGAAAAACTTTTATCGGCGAGTTTAACAGTCAAGCCGTTTGTCGTGAAGGAGTTGCTTTTAAAGCCGGTATTCAGACTGCCGCTTTCGGAAATGATATTCTTAGCGGTATAGGTTGAATCGCCGCCTGCGTCCGAACCAATAATCGCGCCGTTGTCGGTTGTGTTGAAATTTATTCCGCAATAAATCCGCAAAAAATCTTCGACGCTTCCTGCATTTTTTAAATCATTTATAAAAGTATCCTTGATATTTGTTTTACCCGATTGAAAGCCTCTAAAATACTTACATGCCGCTTTTACTGCATCGTTGAGAGCGTTCTCGCCCCAACTTTTTGTCTGTTTATCCAAAGACTCCATGAAATTTTGGATAACCTCTTTTTGTGTTGCCATAAAAAATTTATCTCCTTTCCTTAAAAATTTTTTTGGCAAAAATTCTTCTTTCATTATACACCAAAACATAAAAAAAATCCCTCCAAAGTCGAAGGGATTAAAATTTTTCAGCGCAGATTTTATTTATTCTGAACTAATTTTTTGCCTGAAATGCTGTAACTACTTCCGTTAATGTCGAACGTCGAAGAATTAGAAATTCCTTCCAAAACAACCCTTCCGCCGCCCGTAACGTTAAGCGTCAACGTGCCTTTATTCTTGGTGCTGTATTTACCTTTGAACTTGGCAAAATTGCTGTCTTCGCTATCGGAATAAATCATCAGCTTATCAACAGAGGCGTCAAAATCCTTAATGGTATCGGTATTGTCGCCGGCGTGGAAGATAAAAGTATCCGCGCCGTCGTTGCCCCAAAGTTCATCATTGCCTGCGCCGCCCGAAATGTAATCGTCGCCCGTGCCGCCGTAAAGAGTATCAGAGCCTTTGCCGCCGATTATGGAATCCGCTGAATCCGTTCCAGTAATTGTAAAGCTCTTCGTCGTAGTTCTGCCGGTGAACGTCGTAACGTCATAATCGTCCAAATTTATTGTTCTGTTTGACGTGCCAAAGGAAGTTGCAACAGAATTTTCATCGATAAGCACGCCGTTATAGAAGAGCGTATCTTTACCTTCGGCGGTTATGACAAATTGCGAAGTATCTTTAACCGTGATTGTGCCGACTCCAACTTTTATAACGCCGTCGCTGTTGCTCATGTAAGCGTTGCTGATTTTGGCACTGCCCGAAAGACTTATTGCGTCGCTTTCGTCGTAGCTGTAGTTTTGGATAATATCTTTGCCGTCGCCTTTACTGTAAACGAAAATATCTGAGCCGTCGCCGCCGAAAATTGTATCTTTACCCTTGCCGCTCCTTATGGTCGAGCCGCCCGAACTCGCTTTAATGCTATTTGCTTTTCTGTTGCCGACAATTTCCATTGAATTTGATTCGGAGCCGTCAATCGTAATAAGCTTGGAATAACTTTCTGCGCTGAAACTGCTTGCCGAACCCGTCAACGAGACAGCTTTTCTGGCTTTATTGAAAATGCCGTCTGCCGTGTAAAATCTCTCAACCGAATTCAGATTAACCGCTTTATTATCCGCGCCGCCGTTTACCGTCAAATAATTGCCGACACCGAAATTGAAAATCAAATTTTTATCATCATCAACGGAGAAGGATTGATAAGCAACAGAGGAATCGCCGCCCGTTTGAATTTTATCTTTACCGGCTGTGTAATCTTCAATAATGTCGTTGCCGCCGCTGAAAATGAAAACGTCCTTGCCAGTGCCGCCGCTCAAGGTATCGTCTAAAGTGGAGCCTTCGATAGTATCGTTGCCTTGACCGCCGACTATCGAGTTTCCGAAATCTTCATTGCCTTTAAGATTTATCCCTGCGTCGGTATCAGAAGCGTCGATTGAGGCAACAGAATCTGTAGCTGTATATTCCGTTGCGTTATTGGAAACTTTTATAAAGTCGTTGCTGATAAGCACGCCGTCTTTGGTGTAAGTATAATCCGAAGAAAGCCCGCCGTCAGCGTCAAGGATAGAAATTATTCTGTTATTTGCCGCTGCGTTCTTTACCGTGATTTTTCCCTTGCCGACCTTAAAGACAACGTCGTTATTTTTGATATTTGTGCTGAAGCTTGAATTATCAGCGAATTGAATTGTATCGTTATCGTTGAAGTCGTAGATAACGTCTTTGCCGTCGCCCGATTTGTAAACGAAAACATTATTACTTGCGTCGTCGCCGCTCAATGTCACGGTATCATTACCTGCGCCCGCGCTTATCGTCGCGTTTGAGGCTCTGTTGTCTATGCTGTCTTGACCGTCGCCTGTCGCAAAGCTCATGCCACCGCTATTTCCGTTTAAAACGAAATCGTTGCCTTCGGAAGTTTTAAGGCTGATAAGATTGCTTGCGGCGTTTTGGAAGGTTAAAGTTTCGCTGTCGATATTAAAAATAACGTCGTTATCTTCGGTTGAGGAATAGCCGCCTAAGGAGCCGCTTGCTAAACTTACGGAAAAGATAGCGTTAGTTTCAGAGCTACGAATAATATCGTTGCCGTCGCCCGAAGAATATTCAATCACGGCGGTATTTGAACTCAATTCTAAAGAATCCGCGCCCTTGCCGAGATTGATTTTAATATTGTCGCCGTTGGCAAAGATAGAATCGTCGCCGTCTCCCGCGTTGATTATGACGTTGTCGCCGTAACTATCAATCATATCGTTGCCTGCGCCGCCGTCAATCGTCGCCGAGTTGCCGCTACTGTAAATAGAATCGTCATCCGCGCCGCTGAAAATTGCCGCGCTGTTAGAATAGTTATCGATATTATCAGAGCCACCGCCGAGCGATACTACAACATTAAAAGCATCGTTCCTTATGGTAAGGTAATCATTGCCCGTGCCCGCGTCTATCGTTGCGGAGGAGGCTAAATTATCAACGTAATCATCGCCCGCGCCCATTTCAATTAAAATGTTCGAGCCGTAATTGGTAACAGAATCGTTGCTTGCACTGCCGATAAAAGTTTTGCCCGAATAGTCGCCCTCTTCCAAACTAAAGTTGTAATCTTCCGCGTGACTATTTAACGAAATCGTATTGCCTGCAAAGTTCGCCGTCGAAATTAAAATCGTTTCGTTGTTGTAAAGATTATCATCAGTTATGCCGCTTACGCCGCTAAGTTCAATTAGATTTTCGCTTTCATTGCCCGAAACATAAACTATATTGCCGTCGTCATTTATCTGATAGCCCGCCGATTGTCCGCCGGTCTCCTTGTAAATGGCAGTGGTTCCGTTAATATCCCAATGTCTGTCAAAAGCGTCGGGAGTCGGAATATCTTCACCGAGTGCCAATGTATAATCGTTATTTACTGATACAATTTCGGTTCCAAGAGCCGATACGGATATTATCGTAACAATTTTATTTTCCGTGTCTACAGAAATTCCTTCCGTAGAAACAATGCCACTGATTGTAAATAAGCTTGATTCGCCGCTATTAACGTAAGAAATAACGGAATCACTGATTAAGACCGCGCCCGTCGTGTTTGATTCTATGTAATCCGTGCCGCCCGTCACAGTTTCCCAGCGCGAAGTAAATATCGCCGCACTTACGCCAGAAATTGTCAAATCGCCCGCTTTAATGCCGCCGTCAACAGCCTCAAGACTATCCACACGGAAGAGCAACTGAATCAAATCATCTGTGGCGAAACCTTCAACGGAAATACTTTCTATGCCGCTACCTACGGAAATTGTATCGTTGCCCGCGCTGACGTTGACGGTAACAGCTGAGCCGCCGTAAAGTTCAATTATGTTGGAGCCGCCGCCGCCATTTACCGAAATATTCGTTCCGTCAGAAATGGAAATGCCGTCGTCGCCTGTGCCGCCGTCGATTGTAACGTTGTTGCCGTTGTGATTTAGAATGGAATCGTTACCGGCGTCGCCTAAAATCGTAGAGTAATCGCTGTGATTTTCCAAAGTATCATCATCATCGCCGCCGCTGATTAAAACATGGGAGCCGTTATTGTTAATAGAATCTTCGCCGCTGTTCGCGTCTATTGTAGCTGAAGCGGCGTAGTTATCAACGGTATCATTTCCAGCGAGTAAATCGATTTCAACATTTGAAATTGATTCGGAAATATTAAAGCTATCGTCGGAAGTCGTACCTCTAACTAAAGGAATGGTAAAAATAGACGATACTCCTGCAGAATTCATGACGGTTATTTTATTTGTCTCGTTGAAGTCTTTAAGGGTTAAAGTATTACTACCGATTATTAAGAAAGCGTCAGTGCCGTCCAGATAGGAATCGGAAATGCTTGCTGTGCCCATAAGTTGAAGCGTCGAAGTATCATTAAAGCCTTGAATAACATCGTTGCCGCCGGTGTATTGGAATAAAACATTTTCACTGCCGCTGTTTTCGATTGAATCGGCACCCGCGCCGCTTGAGATTGTAACATTATCGGCGTTGTTAAAAATGGAATCATTACCCGCGCCGCCGCTTATTGAAGTTGTTGCGCCGTAATTTTCGATTGAATCATTACCTGCGCCGCCGTCAATAATTACACTTGCGCCGCTGTTGTTAATGTAATCGCTATCCGCGCCGCCGAAAATCTTTACATAATCCGCCGAGTTATCAACAGTATCAGAGCCGCCGCCGAGCGATATTTCAGCGTTTATTGCTTCGCCGCTGTTTATGACAAAATCATTTCCTGCGCCCGCGTCTATTGTGACGGACGCACCAGAATTGGTGATAGTGTCGTCACCGTCATATGCTTGAACGGAAATTTCGGAGATAACATTGTTAAGGCTATCAGCCGCAGTTGTGCCTTTCATTAACGGAATAGTAAAGACAGACGATACGCCTGCAGAATTCATGACGTTTATTTTATTTGTCTCGTTAAAGTTTGCAAAGGTCAAACTGTTACTGCCGATAGCCAATACAGCGTTGGTTCCGTCCAGATAAGAATTGGAAGAAATACTTGCCGTGCTACCCATGAGCTGAAGTGTTGATGTTGTGTTAAAGCCGTTGATAGTGTCGTTGCCGACTATGTATTGGAATAAAACATTGTCGCCGGTATTTTCGATTGAATCTGCACCTGCGCCATTTGCGATTGTGACGTTAGAGCCGATATTATAAACGTAGTCATTGCCCGCGCCCGCGTTGATTGATACGTCGCTACCGTAATTTTCAACTGAATCGTTATCTGCGCCCGCGTTGATTGTTACGTTATTGCCATTGCTGAAGACATAATCATTGCCCGCGTTGCCGTCAATCGTTACTGAGTCGCCAAAATTGTTAATGGAATCATTGTCTGCGCCGCCGTAAATTTTTGCGGAAGCCGCTTCGTTATCAACGGTATCATCACCTGCTCCGAGCGATATTGCGACGTTTAAGGCGGTGTCTTTGTTATTGACGAAATCATTGCCCGCGCCCGCGTCTATCGTGACGGACGCAGCGGAATTGGTGATAGTGTCGTCACCGGCATATGCTTGAACGGAAATTTCGGAAACGATATTGTTAAGGCTATCATCTGAAGTTGTTCCCTTCATCGCCGAAATAGTAAAAGTGGAAGACTCTCCCGCAGAATTCATGTAAGAAATTTTATTTGTATCGTTGAAGTCCGCAATGGTTAAAGTATTACTTCCAATTACCAAGAGTGCGCCTATATCGTTCAGATAGGAATCGGAAGAAATGGTTGACGTACTCATGATTTGCAACGTCGAGGAATCGTTAAGACCTTCGATAGTATCGTTGCCGCCCGTGTATTGAATCAAAACATTGTTAGCGTAATTGGCGATAGAATCATTTCCTGCGCCCGCGCTGATTGTAACGTTATCGGAATAATTTTCGATTGAATCAGCACCTGCGCCGCCGCTGATTGAGACCATAGAATTTCGGTTGAAAATTTCATCGTTACCCGCGCCGCCGTCTATTGTGGAAGAAATGCCGGTGTTTTCGATTGAATCATTATCCGCGCCGCCGAAAATTTTTGCATAATCCGCCGAATTATCAACAGTATCTGCGCCGTCGCCGCCGCTGATTGAAACATTTACCGCGTTGTTTCTGTTGGTTATGTAATCGTTCCCTGCGCCGCCGTCTATTGTGGAAGAAGTGGAATTATTATCGACAGTATCATTTCCTGCTAGCATACTGACCGTTATATTTGAAATTAAATCGGAAACGGTAAAGTTATCGTCGGCAGTGGTGCCTTTCAATAACGGAATAGTAAAGATAGAAGATACTCCCGAAGAACTCATTACGGCGATTTTATTTGTCTCGTTGAAGTTTGCAAAAGTTAATGTATTGTTGCCAATAGCTAAGACGGCGTTTGTACCGTCCAGATAAGAATTGGAAATGGTTGCCGTGCTCATGATTTGTAGCGTCGAGGTTGTGTTAAAACCTTCGATAGTGTCGCTACCGCTTGTGTATTGGAACAGAACATTGTTATTGCTGTTGTAGACGGAATCATTTCCCGCGCCCATGTTGATTGTTGCATAATCGCCGGCATTTTCTATTGAATCAACACCCGCGCCACCGCCGATTGAAACAGAAGCCGCATTGTTATAAATGTAGTCGTTGCCTTCGCCGCCGTCCACAACTGCTGAATCGCCCGAATTACTTATTGAGTCGTTATCGGCGTCGCCGTAAATTTTTGCGTAATTCGCTCCGTTATCGATAGTATCAGCACCTGCGCCGCCCGAAATCGTAGAATCCGAAGCGGCATTTTTATTTACGATAGAATCGTTGCCCGCGCCGCCTTCAATCAAAACAGAAGTGCTGTTGTTGACTATGGAATCGTTATCAGCGTCACCGTAAATTTTTGTATAAGCCGCATCATTATCAATATTATCAGCACCTGCGCCGCCGTAAATCTCAACGTTTGAGCCGTCATTGTCGATATAATCAGCACCCGCGCCGCCGTCGATTGTAATTGAGCTACTGGAATTGTTAATGTTGTCATCGCCGTCGAGCGCGTAGATTGAGATATTAGCGTAATTAGAAATGTTTATAAGGTCGTTGCCTGTCGTCCCTTTGTATATTGGAATAAAATATTCTTCAGCTTGTCCAGAGGAACTAACTATGCTGATTTTATTCGTATCTTCAAAACCTTTAAGGGTTAAAGTGTGGCTATCCATTTTAAAAATAGCGTCAACGGTTTCATCGTCAGTAAGGGTTAAGCTTGCGGAAGTTATACTTATGCTGTCCGACATGAGTTGCAAAGAACTTGTCGTGTTGAAGCCTTCGATAATATCATTGCCGCCGCTGTATTGGAAAAGAACATTTTCGCCTTTATCGTTGGAAATTTCATTATCACCTGCGCCGCCGCCGATTGTTACGTTATCGCTGTTGTTCGTAATGGTATCATCGCCTGAACCGCCCGTGATAGAAACGCCGCTATCGTAGTTATTTATTTCGTCATTTCCCTCTGCGCCGTCTAATGTAGCCGAGCTACCGTAATTTTCAATTGAATCATTACCTGTTCCGCCGTCGATTATAGAATAATCTCCGGAATTGCGTATGGTGTCTGAATTGGAGCCGCCGTCGATTGTCACGCTTGCACCGGTATTTTCAACGTAATCGTTGCCGCCCAGCGCACGGATTGAAACTACCGCGCCCTCGTTGTAAATTGAATCGTCACCCGCGCCGCTGTTTATCGTGACGTTTTGTTCGGTGTTGCTTATGGTATCGTCTCCCGTTCCCGCGTCAATTGAAACAGCTGTGCCTTTATTATCGCCGTCATTGCTGTTGATAATATTGTTGTCGCCAGTTCCGCCATTGATTGTTACGCCCGAAGCGTAGTTAATCAAATTATCATCTTCTGTTTCTGCCGAATAAGTTGTATTCGGAGTGTAATTGGGATCTGCCATAAAAAAATCTCTCCTTCCTCTGTGTACAAAAATTTTAATCATTCTAACATATTTTATCGTTGTATAAAATTTAAACTTAACAGATTAAAATTCCATGAAAAATTTTTCTCCGCGCAGGTTTATAGACTTTTAAGCGGAATTGTTTTAAACTGCAACATAGCGTTTTATATTAGGAGGGAAAAATTTATGGCTGCACACGTAATTAACGAGGCTCGCCGTTGCCTGCAATGCAAGAAGCCGCTTTGCCGGATTAAAGGCTGTCCAATTCAAACCGATATTCCCGAAATGATTCGTTTGTTCCTTGCTGGGCAAACCGAAGAGGCGGGGCGTATGCTTTTTGAAAACAATCCACTTAGCGTCGTTTGCTCGCTCGTCTGCGATCACGAAAACCAATGCGAAGGCAACTGCATTCAAGGCAAGCGCAAGGACGGTTCAGCGGTTCAAATTCCCAGCATTGAAAATTACATTTCAGATTTTTATTTCGACAAGATAAAGCTAGACCGTCAGCCCGACACTGGTCAGCGCGTCGCGATAATCGGTTCGGGTCCTGCGGGAATTACAATCGCCATAAAGCTTGCCGCGCTCGGCTATCGAATTACAATCTTTGAACGTATGGATAAAGTCGGCGGCATGATGCGTTATGGCATTCCCGCCTTCCGTCTGCCGCGAAAGATTATCGATAAATATCAAGTCAAACTGCGCGAAATGGGAATTCATTTTCGACCGAACACGGCGATAGGCGGCGCACTTCATCTGGACGATTTATTCAATGACGGCTACGACGCAATTTTTATCGGCACGGGCGTTTGGCGTCCGCGCAGACCGCACGTCAAAGGCGAATCGCTCGGCAATGTTCACTACGCGATTGATTATCTGCAAAACCCCGACGCTTACGATTTAGGCGATAACGTCGCGATAATCGGCGCGGGCAATTCAGCTATCGACGTTGCGCGAACGGTCGTTCGTCAAGGTGCTCGCCATGTTACACTTTACGCCCGCCGTCAGAGAATCGCCGCCAGTCAGCGCGCA
>Ga0247609_10006294_pt1 | contig 11457 bp, 6 predicted proteins | sample 172DNAGHGlowgp2_FD_193487 | JGI IMG/M metagenome (GOLD analysis project Ga0247609, IMG submission 193487) | Sheep rumen microbial communities from Palmerston North, Manawatu-Wanganui, New Zealand - 1728 DNA GHGlow gp2 | ecosystem: Host-associated > Mammals > Digestive system > Stomach > Rumen ... | reverse complement strand
TATTCCTGGTAAAGCTTTATATAAAACTTGTTTATACAAAGGTACAGGTATAGATTTCATAAAAACAGCATTAGATCCTTCTCTAGAAACAGCTGTAATTGACACATAATTCATCATGTTTAAGAATAATGCAGCAATTAAAGAAATCGTTAGTATGTAGTAATCTTCAATTACAAATGTCCTTATTATTAACATACTTTCTTGTAAAGTAGATTGTTCTCCACTTGTATATGAACCAACAATAGAAATTATGAATGGTATTAAAATAACTAATGGAAATACAACTATTGGTACAACACACTGCATAAAAAATATTGGGTTTCTTACTAATAATTTAAATTCTTTAGAAACGTATGATTTAACAAGTGGTTTATGATCATATTTAACTTTTTTATTCTTTGTTCTAACTTTTGAAGCACTTCCAATATTATATAAAGTTTTTAGATATGCATAAGACACCACTTTAATTGCAATTAATGCTGTAATAATAGTTTCTATATATAAAATTCCAACATTTTTAAATTTTTCAACTACATCTGTACTATTTAGCGCATTAAATATAGGCTTTGCTGAAAAGAATATTGATAGTTTAGTATTTAAATTATTAGATAAATTTGCAAACATAACTCCATATTCTTCTGAAGTAATTCCTTCAGTTTTACTTATAGCAAATTGCATAAATACAACCAATGCAATAGCCACAAATGAAGAAAAATATTGCAAAGAATCTTTATTTTTTACTACTTTTGCCATTTTCATAACAAGAGAAACAATTATTGCTGTTATGCATACTGGTATAATATTTATTACCAATAAAACTAATACCATTACGAAATAGTATATAAAGGATACTTTTTCAACAATTCCATACACTACGAAAAATGGTGCAAAAATTAATGCTGACATTAAATACTGACTAATTATAATAACATTAATTTTAGCTAATACTATTTTTTCAGGTTTAATCGGCATTGGTAATAAATAGTCTATGTCTTTAGAAAAATACAATAAATTAAGTGTCGATATTATACCGTGAAATATACTATACATCATTGAAAAATAGATAAATGCATTAAGCAAATACTTTTGAGAATTTGTTTCTTTTAAAACATTTAATGTATTAAAAGAGAAATTAACTATTAATATAATGAAGTATAAATATATCGCAAGGATAAATATAGCAGATCTAATTTTGTTATTTTTATTATTTTTCCCAGTTTTAGAGCTTTTAAATAAAATTTTGGTTAAAGTAATTACATCTTTCATATCATAACCTTCTTAAACTAATTTGCATCTGTAATCTCTAAGAATAAATCTTCTAGAGATGAATTCTCCTTAAATTTATTTCTCATGTCGTCCAAGGTACCTACAAATAAGATTTTACCTTTATTTATAATAGCAATTTTGTCACATAATCTTTCTGCTACATCTAAAACATGTGTAGAAAAGAATACTAAGTTTCCATTTTTAGTATGTTCTTTTAATATTTCTTTTAATGTGTGAGCTGATTTTGGATCAAGTCCTGTCATAGGTTCATCTAAAATCAAATTTTTAGGTGAATGAAGTAACGCTCCAATAATTAATAATTTTTGTCTCATACCATGTGAGTAATTTTCAATTTTATCATTTAAGCTATTAAGTATATCAAACTTCTCAGCTAAATCCTTTATTTTTGATTCTCGTTCTTCTTTAGATACATTATAAATATCACCAATAAAATTTAAAAATTCATTACCTGATAATTTTAAAAATAAATCTGGAGAATCTGGTACATATCCAAAATGTTTTTTTGCTTCAATTGGATTAGAATCAATATTTATTCCATCTATAGAAATTGATCCATTATCTTTTGGAATTATACCTGTTATCAATTTTATTGTTGTAGTTTTACCTGCACCATTTGGTCCTAAAAATCCAAAGATTTTTCCATCTTCGATTTTTAATGATAAATTATCTATAGTTTTAGAATCTTTACTATAAGATTTATCAACGTTTGTTAACTCAATCATATTATTCCTTTCTAAAAAAAGCCAAAACATTCTATTTTGGCTTTCATTAATTTATTTATATTTTCTTACAATTTTTATAATTTCAGATATACTCCATGCTTGTGCAAAACATCCTCCTGGATTAAAAGGAACTTCTGAATCATATAATTCATTAATTGAACCAATGCAATCTGAATTATTAATTTCGGTCTTAAAAGTTTTAATTACTCGAGAAATAAGTTTTTCATATTCAATTATATATGTTTCTTTTTCTATTCTATCTTTGTCATCATCAATAACGTTCTTTAAGGCATCATGGTATAAACCGATTAACCATACCCATACTGGTCCTTGATGATAGCTCATATCTCTTTTCACTGCATCACCAGAATACTCTTTAATATATCCTGGTTCATTCTTTGCTAATGTTCTCAATCCATATTTAGTTAATAGTTTCGTTCTGCATGTCTTAAGAATTGCTTTACCTATTTCTGAAGAAGGCTTTATTACAGGATAAGTGGTTGCTATGGCAAATAATTGATTTGGTCTAATCTTATCATCTCCTAATACGTCGTATAAAGACTTCTTTTTATGATTATAAAATTTTTCTTCAAATGAAATTTGATGATCTTGTGCCATCTTTTTCATTTTTTCTGCATAATTTTTATCATCGAATTTATTTGCTAAAGTTTCCATTGTTTTTAATGCATTATACCAAAGGGCGTTTAATTCAACTACTTTTCCGTTTCTTGGTGTTACTGCATAATTATCAATTTTAGCATCCATCCAAGTGTTCTGGGTTGTCTCAGTTCCAGAGCAAAGCAAATTATCTTCGTCAATATAAATATTATTGTCACATAAATCTATAGATTTTTTGTAATTTTTTATTATATCCTTTAATACTTTATATAATTTCTTTTCAATAAATTCATAATCTTTTGTATATTGGATATATTTATTTACTTGTTCAAAAAGAAGTAATGATGCATCAGCACTATTATATAAAGGCTCATCATCATACTCTGAATATCCATTTGGAACTAAACCAGATTTAATATCTTTAGTAAAGGTTAATAATATTTCTTTTGCTAAATCATATCTTTTAGGAATCAATACTAATCCTTCAAAAGAAATCAAAGTATCTCTACCCCAATCCAAAAACCATGGAAATCCAGCAATTATTGAATGAGTCTTAAATTTTGGTCTATTAATTATAAATGAATCAGCAGATATTAAAAGTGATTCCATAAGCTCATTATAATCTTTTTCTTCCTTAGTAACCTTTGATTTTCTTATTAAGCATCCAGAAGATTTTAAAATATCCTTTTGTCTTTGAATCTCTTTGTTTATTACCTCATTTGCATCTATCTTATCAACATTGCTCTCTAATGAAGCCACAAATACAATCTCTTTTGATTCTCTAGCTTTTAATTCTACTTCATATCTTCCAGGAACTAATAAATCTTCTTCTGGGAAGAATCCTCTTTCTGCTTCTTTTAAATACATCATATTTCTAAATTTATCATTATTGTGAACAATGTATTTTCCATCGTTTAAATAGAAATATATTGGTGTATCTACATTATTATCTATTTCTAGCTTAACTTTATTATTATTCTCAGATTGATTTGAATAAAAATCATGGCCAGTAGTCATATCATGGAAATTTCTAAAATTAACTATAGGTGTAAATGTAAACTTAGATGCTGCTCTACCATTTTTTATATTGTATTTTACAACAACAGTATTATGTCCATATACCATAGATATAGTCTTTTCAATCTTTATATCTTTAACTTTATAGTTAAAGATAGGTAAAAATTCTTTTTCAAATGTATCTAGATATTTAAATCCATCTGATATATGTTCTCTACATACGTTTACATATAAATCATAGTGTTCTCCATTAATCTCGACAGACTCATCAACTTTTGAAATAATAAGATGTCTCTGAGCTGGTACTTTTAATGGAGCAACTAATAAACCATGATATCTTCTAGTATTTGCTCCAACTATTGTTGATGAACAAAAACCACCAATTCCATTTGTAATTATCCATTCTCTTTCTAAACAATCTTTTAATTCAATATTTTTCTTAGATATTTTCATTTGTACTTATCTTCCTTTTATAATTTTTTTCTTCTAGGAACTCTTCTTCTATTTATATCTCTGTTATCATCATATGATCCAAAATTGCTACCTGTTTTTCTAGCTTGTTCCATCTTTTCAATCTCAGCTGCTATTCTTCTGTTTTCAAGTGTCTTTGCATCAGAACTTTGAATTGATTCAACTCTATCACTATACTTCTCTTTAAATTTACTACTCTTTTTAGCAGAGTGAGTTTTCTTTTGAGGTTCAGGTTTTTTCTTTAATTTCATTAATCTCTTTTCTTGTTTTACTATCATCTTTTGTTGATCTTTTAATACTGACTGCAATAATAAGTACTCTGTATTATTTTGCATATCATGGAATTTAAGATCATTACAAATCATTTCTATGATAGTAGCAGCTATAATATCAGGATTATGTCTAATTCTTTCATTTTTAATCATAGACATATTTCTTTGAATTACTCTAACATTTAATTCTTTAAGCTTTGTAGTATCTATTTCAACTACGTCAGCGCCTTCTTTATTATATTTTCTAATATATTCAGGAATTACTTCTCCTGTGTCAGCTAGAACATAGTCAATTAATCCAGGACCTACATGCTCTTGAATAGCCTTAATGTGATCAGATAATGTGTAGTTATCTGTTTGTCCAGGTTCAGTCATTATGTTAGAAATATAATATTTCATTGCTTTACTATCTCTAATTGCTTTAGAAACATTTTTAACAAGCAAGTTAGGTAAAACATTTGTATATAAACTACCAGGTCCAATTACTATTACATCAGCATCATCAATTGCTTCAATTACACCTGGTGCAGGTCTACAATTTGATGGAGATATATAAATTCTGTTGATTGATTCAACTTTTTCAGAAACTACCTCTGGAATTCTATCTTTTTGCTTGATTGTTGTTCCATCATTTAATTCAGCACAAATTGTGATTTCATCCAATGTAACTGGCATAACCTTACCAGTAATATTTAGAACCTCTGTACTTTTTAATATTGCTTCTGAAATATTACTATATATTTCATTCATTGCTGTTAAATAAATATCACCAAAGTTTAAGCCCCTTAATCTATCATTTTCAAAATTATGATATAGTAAGCTCTTCATGATATTCTCTTTATCACTCATCGCGATAATAGAATCTTTAATGTCTTTTAATGGTAATGTATCTAATGCTTTTCTAGACTCTGTTGGTATATTTCCATAATCAGACATTGTTACTATTGCTGTAAGGTTGTTTGTATACTTCTTAAAACCTTCTAACATAGTATTTAATCCTTTACCACCGCCAATAACAACTATCTTAGGTCCTTCTTCATATACTTTTTTGTTAAATATTAAAGACTTAATATTTAATTGTGCCTTTTTACTCTTAGTAGTATCAGTATTATTAGCTTCAATTATTATCTCTAAAGTTCTTTTTTGAATAAATATAATACTAATTACAATACATAAAAAGCCAATAACAAATATTGCTACAGTTTTTCCTAGTTCAAAGAAGTTTATTTCTTGTGAAGTTAAAATCTTAGCAATACCATAACATGTTAAGACAACACCAATTAAAATAAGAATAATCCATCTTTTAACTTTAGTGCTTGCCTTAAACCATTCCATAAACGATTTCATTATTTTTCATCTCCTATAACCATTATTTCTAGTTCAATATCTATATTGAATTTTTCTTTAATTCTTTCTTTAATAAAATCTATAAGTTCAAGAATATCAGAAGCTGTTGCTTTACCTTTATTTATAATGAATCCAGCATGTTTTTCTGAAACTTGTGCATCTCCAATGCTATATCCTTTTAAACCAGCTTCATCTATTAGCTTAGCTGTAATATATTCGTCTTTTCTTTTAAATGTGCTTCCAGCACTTGGATATTCAATTGGTTGTTTTTCTTTTCTAAAGTCTGAATACCCTTTCATTAAAGCTTCAATTTGATCTTTTGTTCCCTTTTTTAGTTTCAATACTGTATCTAGCACAATATATTTATTCTTTAAAATAGAACTTTTTCTATATCCAAATTCATGTTCATCTAAAGATAATGTCTTAATTTTTCCTGTTTCATCTATTACCTTAGATTTAACTACAATATCTTTCATTTCAGAACCAAATGCGCCAGCATTCATTATAATAGCTCCACCTACAGTTCCTGGTATTCCACCTAAAAATTCCGCTCCACTAATTTCTTCCTTTAAGCAAATACTTGCTAGTGTTGCAAGTGTCATTCCACTATCAACTGTTATTACAACTTCATCATTATTCGCTGTTCTTTTAATTTTGAAATCATGTAAGTCTAGCTTTATAACAATACCTCTAATACCACCATCTTTTACAAGAATGTTAGTTCCGTTACCAACGATTGTATATTTTATATTATATTTTTTTGATATCTTAAATACTTTCTTAAGTTCTTCAACTGAAGTAACTTTTACAAAGTAATCTGCTTTACCACCAACTTTAAATGAAGTATGTTTTGACATAGGTTCATCAATTAAAACGTTGGCTCTATCTAAAACTTCAGTTAGTTCTTTCTCAATTTTTATATCTGTCATACATTATCCCTTCTTTATAAAACAATTGACGAAATATACAGTCGTATTTTATCATTATTTCTTGTTTTTTACAAGCAAAAAGAGGTAGAAACTTTAAATTTCTACCTCTTTAAATATCTAATAATTAATTGTGTGTAATTGTTGAAACTTCAGCAATTTCGATATTTCTAACATGCTCGATTTTCTCCCATTTTGTATCTGGTTTAATTAAGCATTTAATGTTTATTAATATCCAAGATCCTAAGAACAATGGATAACAAACAATTCCTTTTAACATTGGTTTAACTGGCTTTTTGTCTAGTACCATTATTATAATACCTGTTATAATTGGAAGAATGAAAGTAGCTATTAAATATCTAGCATAATTTCCTACTAATTCAGCAAATGTCATCTCTGCTCCAACATATAATAATGTATTAACTCCTAATAATAAGAATGTTAAAATCATCATTGGAATACCAAACATATAAAGTAATCCATCGAAGTTCATCATTGTTTTGTATTTTCTTGTTCCTTCAAATAAATCTTTAGTATACTCTTTCATACATTGAATATGTCCTACTGTCCATCTTGAACGTTGAGACCAACTTGCTTTGAAGTTTACTGGTTGCTCATCATATACGATAGCATCTGTAGCCCATCCAAGTTTTCTACCTTTAGATATATTAATTAAAGAAAATTCAATATCCTCTGTTAATGTCTTTGTATTCCATCCATTAGGTTTGATGATATCAAATTTTACCATAAATCCTGTACCATTTATTAATGGAGATAATCCTAAATTATATCTAGCTAAATGATAAAATCTATTCATCATCCAATAGAATATTGCATAGCCACCTGCTACCCATGAATCTGTTGGATTCTTTATATCTCTATATCCTTGAACTATTTCTTCACCTTGGCAAAGTTTTTTGTTCATATTCTTTATGAAATTCTTATCAACAATATTATCTGCATCAAATACAAGGAATGCATCATAATCTGCATTTTCTTCAATCTTTTGTTTTAGAAACCAATTTAATGCAAATCCTTTTGTTTTATTCTTTTCATCAAATCTTTTATATACTATTGCTCCAGCACTCTTTGCAATTTCAGCTGTTGCATCATCACAGTTATCTGCTATTACATATACATCATATAAATCTTTAGGATAATCTTGATTCATCAAGCTATCTACTAATGGTTTAATGACTGTTTCTTCGTTATGAGCTGGTATAATAGCCATAAACTTGTGATTCTTATTTATTAAAAGCTTCTTATCTTTTAGTTTTATTAAAGAGCAAAAGCTCACAATTATTTGATATGCCCAATAAATTGTAATTATCCATATCAAAGCTTGTTGTAAAAGATATAAATATTTCATTCTTTTTAAACTCCTTTTAAAAGTTCGTTCCGAATTTTTTCTGTTTTTTTACAATACACTTATCTCATTATAACATTTCAGAAAACAAAATGCAAGTTTTTCGAGCTATTTTGAAACCTCAAAAATTGCTTATTCTTCTACTCCATTTTCATAAAAATCATATCTGTAATGACCTGATTTTTCTCCATAATAGTAGTAGTTTGGATCATCATTTAATTCTTCATCAAATGATAAATCACCATATTCTAATTTACCTGTACTAATATTTAATAGTCCTACATAATTATAGTCATTTGTAACAAAAACATATCCTGACTCTGCTTGAGTCATATCTCCATACATATATTTTTTATTATCAACGCTTCTTCCATTTTTATCTATCAAAGTCCATGCATCATCTTTATTTACGCATGCCACACCATTTTCAAATGGCTCGCACATATCATATCCTAATTCGAAAGCAATATTACCATTTGAATCAATATATCCATATTTATCATCTTTAGAAACAACCGCTAAGCCTTCAGCAAAATCTTCTATATGGTCATATTCAAAGTTTACAACAACATTTCCTTCTGTATTTATTACACCTTGTTTTCCATCCTTATTTTCACAAATAATTAAACCGTTTTCATTTACATTGCTAACGTAATAAGAATACTCTTCTGGAATAACGCAAAAATCTTTGCCCTCTTTATCAATAAATTTGATTGTTGAATCTTGTTCTTCAACTAAAGCATATCCATTTACAAAAGAAGATGCGTTTGTATATTTAGGTTCAATGACTACTTTACCAGTTACATCCATGAATCCCCACAAATCTTTTTCACCAAATAGAATCATTCCCTCAGACCCATAATATATACTAGGAATAGATGCGAATGTATTAATAACATTTCCATCATAATCAATGAATTTGCATGTCTTATCATCGTAATTCTCATCTAGCAATAAGTTGTCGTCTATCTTACTAATGAAAACATTGTTTTCTTCAAGAATAACATTTCCTTTTTCGTCTAATAATTTATAATTTTCTTCTTTTTCAGCTAAAAATCTATTTTCACTAAGAACATCGACATAATCATATACAAAGTCAATTACTGTATTACCTTCTTTATCTATAACGCCATATTGATGTAATCCTTTAGCACACGTTCCATAGCCATGAGAGAAATCATATACATCATATAAGGGCTCCTCATTAATCTTTTTACCATCTAAAGTATAATAATCATAGTAATCCTCATTACTTGAAACAGATATTATTCCTTCAGATACAGTTAAATAATCCATTCTTTGGTCTACAATTGTACCATGAATGTCTGAAATTTCATTATTTAGTATTTTGCTTACAACTTTTTTATCTTTAAGTATAAAGCATAATGCTGCAATAATAATAATGATCGCAATAATTATAATTAAGTTTCTAAAAATTTTTTTCATTGGTATCTCCTTAAAAATAAACTATAAAAATATTGTACCGCTAATACAAAAAAATATCTATAATTTGACAAAAATTTAATAAAACTAACGCAAGAAAAAAGAAGAATCTTACGATTCTTCTTTACTCTTATTGATTGTCTTTATTCTCTTCAGAAGTTTCTTCTGTATACAAATCTTTTCTTGTTAAATTTATTCTGCCTTGATCATCTATTTCATATACTTTAACTGTAACTTCATCACCAATCTTAAATACATCTTCAACTTTATTGATTCTTTCTTTAGCTATCTTAGAAATATGAAGTAAACCTTCTTTTCCACCACCTAAATCAATAAATGCTCCAAATGTAACGATTCTAGATACTTTACCTGTATATATTCCACCTACTTCGATTTCTCTAGTAATTTCTTCAACTATTGCTTGAGCACGTCTAGCTGCATCTAAATCATCTGAATAGATAAACACTGATCCATCATCTTCAATATCAATTTTAACACCTGTATCTTCAATAATCTTATTGATTGTCTTACCGCCAGAACCAATAACATCTTTAATCTTATCTGGGTTAATCTTTAAACTAACAATCTTTGGAGCATATTTAGATATTTCTGGTCTTGGTTCAGCAATTTGTGGAGCCATTATCTCATCTAAAATATATTTTCTAGCTTTTTCTGTTCTATCAAATGCTTCTGCAATTATGTCGTATGATAATCCATCAACTTTAATATCAACTTGTATAGCTGTAATACCATCTCTTGTACCACCAACTTTAAAGTCCATATCTCCAAAGAAGTCTTCAATTCCTTGAATATCTGTTATAACAACATATCTAGATGGATCATTTTCGTCTGTAATTAATCCTGTTGAAATACCAGCAACTGGTTTTTTAATAGGAACACCAGCATCCATTAATGCTAATGTAGAAGCACAAATACTTCCTTGAGATGTTGATCCATTTGATGAAAGAATTTCAGATACTACTCTTATAGCATATGGGAATTCTTCAACTGATGGAAGAACTGGAACTAATGCCTTTTCTGCTAAAGCACCATGTCCTATTTCTCTTCTTCCTGGTCCTCTTGAAGATTTAGCTTCACCAACACTATATCCTGGGAAGTTATATTGATGCATATATCTCTTTGATTCTTCTGTATCAATACCATCTAGCATTTGTTCTTCGCTCTTCATACCTAAAGTAACGATAGACAAAACTTGAGTTCTACCTCTATTAAATAAAGCACTACCATGAACTCTTGGTATTAATCCAACTTCACAAGATAATGGTCTAATATCATATATACCTCTACCATCAACTCTCTTACCTTCGTCTAAGATTAATTTTCTAACTGTTTTCTTTTCTAATTTATAAACAGCATCACCAATAGCTGTTGCATCTTCTTCAGCTTTTTCTTCACCAAATTTTTCAGCATACCATGCTTTAACATCTTCTGTTAATTTTGCAATCTTGTCATCTCTTTCTGGTTTATCTGGTGTTTGAACATCATTTTTCATTCTTTCACTAAATTCATTTGCGATTACTTCGTAAACTTCTTCATTTACTGCAAAAGAAACATATTCAAATTTTGGTTTTCCAATTTCATCTTTAATTGATTGAATAAAGTCGCATACTCTCTTAATTTCAACATGAGCTTGTTTGATTGCTTCTAACATAACATCATTTGGTATTTCATAAGCTCCAGCCTCAATCATAGCAATCTTTTCTTTTGTTCCAGCTACTGTTAATGTTAATCTTGTATTCTCTCTTTCAGCTTCAGTTGGGTTAATAATAATTTTTCCATCAACATATCCAACTGCAACTGCTGCTGTAGGTCCTCCGAATGGGATATCAGAAATTGAAAGTGCTGCAGATGTACCAATCATTGCGCATACTTCAGGTGAGCAATCTTGTTCAACTGATAATACTAAACAACTAACAACAACATCATTTCTAAAATCTTTTGGGAATAGTGGTCTAATTGGTCTATCA
>Ga0247609_10006293_pt1 | contig 11457 bp, 8 predicted proteins | sample 172DNAGHGlowgp2_FD_193487 | JGI IMG/M metagenome (GOLD analysis project Ga0247609, IMG submission 193487) | Sheep rumen microbial communities from Palmerston North, Manawatu-Wanganui, New Zealand - 1728 DNA GHGlow gp2 | ecosystem: Host-associated > Mammals > Digestive system > Stomach > Rumen ... | reverse complement strand
TTTGGCTGTCTGCCCAAGCAAGCTGCACTGGAGCAAGGCTCGCGCTATCTTGGCCTTGACTATTCCAAAGAGGCTGAGAGCCGCGAGCTCGTTAATCTGTTGCAGTCACATATCGACTGGCATGCCCTAACCCAATTAAGAGTTCGATTGCAATGGATTGACAAATCGATTGCAATGGATTTGCAAATCGATTGCAATGGATTGAATGCCATGATAGCCCGTAACAGCGACTCCTTTGCTTTTCTCTATCAGGAAAGAATGGATGCTTTTGCATCGACCCGCTTTTTTGACCCAGAGAGTGAGGTGCCTTGTCTTGACGGTATTGATGTGCTCTATCTGCCTGGAGGCTATCCCGAGAAGCATTTGGAGGCACTGGTGGCCAATGAGGCTTGCCGCAAAGCCATCAAGGACTATGCCGAACGGGGAGGTCGAGTGGTTGCCGAGTGTGGAGGGATGATGTTTCTCTGCAAGAGCATTGTTACGGATGATGGCGAGTACGAGATGTGCGGTGTGCTGCCCTATCGGATTTCTGCGCGCCAGGCAGACCGTAAACTCTCGCTGGGCTACCGACAGTTTGTGCTCGACGGAAAAGAATATCGTGGACATGAGTTCCATTATACGCAGTTCTTGGGGGAAACGCCTAAGAGTATCGTACAAGTCTATAACGCCAAGGGCGAACCTGTAGACACTCCTGTATTGAAATGTAAGAACGTGCTGGCGAGCTATACGCATCTCTATCAGCTATGAAACGACTTCATCCCATCATGTTGGCAGGCACAGGCAGCGACGTCGGTAAGAGCGTCATCGCTGCAGCCCTTTGTCGCATCTTCCGTCAGGACGGCTACAGTCCGGCTCCCTTCAAGGCTCAGAACATGGCGCTCAACAGCTATGCCACTCCTGAGGGCTTGGAGATAGGCCGTGCACAAGCCGTGCAGGCTGAGGCCGCAGGTATTCCTTGCCACACCGACATGAACCCGTTGCTGTTGAAACCCAGTTCCGACCACACCAGCCAAGTGGTGCTCAACGGCAAGCCCATCGGCAACAAGGATGCGTATGACTACTGGAGAGGCATGGGGCAAGAAACGGGAGGTAAGAGAATTGATTTCCAGCAGGAGGTATGTGCCGCCTTCGACCGTCTGGCCATCAAGTACAATCCCATCGTGATGGAGGGGGCTGGCAGCATAGCGGAAATCAACCTAAAAGACCGCGACCTTGTCAATATGTCGATGGCCAGGCACGCCAATGCCGACGTGATACTGGTTGGCGACATTGACCGAGGTGGTGTCTTCGCCTCCGTCTACGGCAGCATCATGTTGCAGACACCAGAGGAGAGAAAACTTATCAAGGGTATCATCATCAACAAGTTCCGTGGCGACATGCGTCTCTTTGACAAGGGACGCAAGATGATGGAAGATATCTGCGGTATTCCCGTCCTCGGTGTCATTCCTTACTATAAAGACATCTATATTGACGAGGAAGATAGCGTCAGCCTTGAGCAGAAACGACGCAAATGGGCCGAGGGGAAGGTGAACGTGGCCGTGGTGCTGTTGCGACATATCTCGAACTTTACTGATTTCGATACATTGGAACGAGAGCCCCGCGTCAACCTCTTCTATACCAATAATGTGTCAGACATTCAGCGGGCAGACATCATTATCCTGCCAGGTACGAAGGCCACATTGGACGACCTGTTGGAGCTGCGACGAAACGGTTGTGCACAGGCTATTCAGCGTGCCCATCGTGACGGCAAAACGGTAGTGGGCATCTGTGGCGGCTACCAGATGTTGGGGGTGTCCGTCGCAGACCCCGATCAAGTTGAGGGTGACATTGCCAGTCTCCCGGGCCTAGGTCTGCTGCCCATCCACACGACAATGTCTTCCACCAAGACAACGCAGCAAGTGACTTTCATGTTCGAGGGACAGGAATGTCATGGTTACGAGATTCACCAAGGTATCAGCGACACCAATGAACCCATCGTCCAGACCGATCGCTGCATAGGCACCTATATTCACGGCTTCCTCGACAATATCCCAGTTATCAACTTCCTACTCAAGGACAAGGGGGCGACCCCTGCGCAAAGCCTTGCCGACTTCAAGGAAGAGCAATACGACAAGTTGGCTGCTCACGTGCGACAATATGTGGACATGGAGCGCATCTACCAAATACTGCAGACGACATGATAGAAGGACACGGAGACGACGCATACCAGTACGGGAACATTCGGTCAGACTTCTCGTCGAACATCATGCCCAACGGCAATCACCAGTTGCTGATGGCTCATCTGGCTACCTATCCGGAACTTATCAGCCATTACCCTGAGCCTGAGGCTTGGTCGCTGGAGCGGATGATTGCTAGACATCATAGCTTGTCACCCTCGCAGGTTATCGTCACCAATGGAGCTACCGAGGCTATCTATCTTATCGCCCAGGCCTTCCGTCTGCAACCCGAAATCCCGCATCCCACATTCAGCGAGTATGAGGATGCTTGCCAGATGTATCCTGCGGAAGATACTGACCATCGTGTGTTGTGGCTTTGCAATCCCAATAATCCTACGGGCGATGTCTACGACCAGTCTGTCATCGACCGCATGATGGTGAAATACGACTTGCTGGTTGTCGACCAGTCGTACGAATACTATACCGACCAGTTTGTGATGAACCCGCGATGGGCAGCGCAGACGCCATATATGATACAGATTCATTCGCTGACGAAGACCTACGGAGTGCCTGGTCTGCGACTGGGTTACATCACGGCACATGAATCGCTGACCCGTCATATCCGACGATTCGTGCGTCCTTGGAATGTGTCAGCCTTGTCTGTTGAGGCTGGCAAATTCCTGCTCGCCCACGAAGAGCTGCGCTGCGAGCCCGACCTGAACGAGGCGCAGCGACTGCGAGACCATCTGGAGCAATTGGAAGGCGTCATCACGCACGAGACTGCCACCAACTTCATGCTCTGTCGACTGGAGCGCGGAACAGCTGCTGAGCTAAAGGACTATCTGGCCTGTGAACATGGTCTGCTGATTCGCGATGCCTCCAATTTCCGAGGACTTACCCCACAACATTTCCGCGTAGCAGCGCAGTCGCCAAAGGAGAACGACGCGCTGGTCAGCGCTATTGAAAAATACTTACAGCAATGCCCGACATAGTGTTCCCTTTGCTCCTGGCACTGGTGCTCGACTGGATGTTGGGCGACCCCGTGTGGCTGCCGCATCCCATAGTAGGCTTCGGTCGCATCATCGCCTTTTGTGAACACCGCCTGAACAAGGGCAGCCATCGCATCATCAAAGGCGCTGTGATGGCTGTTACGCTCGTCGCCACTGTCTTTTGCTTCACATGGCTTCTGCGCCGTACGATCTGTCAGATCCCTTCGTATGGAACAGTGCTGGTGATGGGCTTGGATGTTATTATCATTTTTTTCTGCCTCGCCGGAACGACACTCATTCGCGAAGTACGACAAGTATTTCTCGCCCTCGACCGCTCGTTGGAAGAAGGCAGGACACAGGTGGCTCGCATCGTAGGCCGCGACACACATGAACTATCGGCTCAGGAGGTGCGCACCGCCGCATTGGAGACGCTGGCCGAGAACCTGAGCGACGGCGTCATCGCTCCCCTCTTCTGGTACATGCTTGGGGGCGTGCCTGGTATGCTGGCCTACAAGATGGTGAACACGCTTGACTCAATGATAGGCTACAAGACGGAACGTTATAAAGATTTTGGTTGCTGGGCGGCACATATCGACGACGTGGCCAACTACCTCCCCGCTCGTCTGACGGCTATGCTCATGGTGCTAGCAGCTGGAAGACCGTTGCTCATGCATTTCGTGTGGAAGAATGGTCGCAACCATGCCTCGCCCAATAGCGGCTACCCTGAAGCTGCACTCGCAGGCATCCTCAACTGCCGTTTCGGAGGCCCGCACTATTACTTTGGCCAACTCTTTGACAAGCCCTATATAGGAGAGTATGACAGGCTGCTGACTACCGACGACATGAAAAAAGCGGTACGAGTGAACCGGACGGCGGAGATATGGATGGTGCTGCTAGTGGCAGCCTTCCTTGTCATCAAAAGTATTTGGTGATGGTCTGCATAATTTTTCGTTTTTACATGAATAATCACATATTTATTTTGTACTTTTGCAAACATAATTTTAGATAAATAGCAAGAACATGAAAAAATCAGCTTTTCAACTGTTGATAGCAACCGTGCTGCTCTGCTCCTGTCTGGGACAGGGTGGAAAGGCGCAGGGCAATAGTGAGACAACGGGTGACGATAGCATCGTTCCCATCGAAGTAAAGTATGCCACAGGCTTCACCGTCAGCGACAGCGCTGGCTGTCGGCTGGTCAACATTGGCAAGACAGACCGCTTTGCACTCGTACACAGCCTTGATACGCAGGTGCCCGAAGGCTACACGAAGATACATGTGCCCATCAGCAGCACCATCTGCATGACGGCGCTACAACTGTCGAACTTCACCATCCTCAACGCCCACGACGTGGTGAAGGGCATCACGGGCACAAAGAACCTCTTCAACCGCGACATACTGCAACGGGTAGACGATGGAAAGATAGTGAAAATAGGCATGGAGGGCGAGTTCGATACTGAGCTGGTGCTTGCCGCTAAACCCGACGTTATCTTTATCTCACCCTCGAAGCGTGGGGGCTATGATGCCATCAAGCAGACGGGCATCACGCTTGTCCCACACCTCGGTTATCAGGAACTTGACCCGTTAGGACAAGCAGAGTGGATTAAGCTTGTGGGTATGTTCATCGGGAAGGAGAAAGTGGCCAATGAACTGTTCAATGGAATAGAACAGCGCTATAATGACCTAAAAGAAAAGGTGGCTGGATGTGAGTCTTTGCCCACCGTCTTTTCCGGCGAGATGCACTACGGCAACTGGCACGCCGTGGGTGGCAAGAACTATCTGGCACAGATATTCCGCGATGCCGGAGCCGTCTATGTCATTAACGACGAAGAAACAGCGGGAGAGAACCTGGAGTTTGAGAAGATGTATTCACTGGCTGCCAATGCTGACTATTGGCGCATCCTGAACAGCTATCCTGGCGAGTTCTCGTACGACGCATTGAAAGCCTCAGAGCCCCGCAACGAACTGTTCAAGGCGTTCAAGGAACGGAAGGTAATCTACTGTAACATGAAGCAGACGCCCTATTACGAGATTTCGCCTGTACAGCCCGACTTGTTACTCAAGGACTTCGTGGCCATCTTCCATCCGGAACTGGTGGAGAAGGACTACCAGCCCACTTTCTATTACCTGCTGAAATAATGACACAGACGCTGCCAAAGATGATTGTCCTGACAGTGGCTATAGTGGTATTGGCTATTGTCAACCTGCTCCTTGGCTCCGTAGATATTCCCTTGAAGAATGTCTGCCAGATTCTGCTTGGCAATACAGACCAGCCTGAGATATGGCAGAACATCATCTGGAAGTCGCGTCTGCCACAAGCTCTGACGGCAATCGTTGCTGGGGCTGGGCTGGCAGTCAGCGGACTACAGATGCAGACCGTCTTTCGCAATCCGCTGGCAGGACCCTCTGTACTGGGTATCTCGAACGGCTCTGCCCTGGGTGTGGCCTTTGTGGTGCTGCTCTCAGGAAAAATCGGAGGGGTGGCACTAAGCCGCTTAGGCTACCTGGGCGAGGCAGCCATGAGCATTGCAGCCATTATCGGCGCACTGGCCGTGATGATGCTGATTGTATGGATAGCACAAAAGGTGAAGGGCAACGTCACCTTGCTCATCATTGGTGTGATGATTGGCTATCTGGCCAATGCTATTATAGGTGTCTTGAAATTCCTGAGTCCGGAAGAGGATGTGAAAGCCTTTGTCGTGTGGGGATTAGGCTCGTTCTCAAGGGTATCCGGCGACGAGATGATTCTCTTTGTTGTCTTGATGTGCATCCTGTTGCCTTTCGCTTATCTGTTGGTAAAGCCCATGAACATCCTCCTGTTAGGAGACCGCTATGCGTCAAACCTGGGACTCAACGTGAAACAAGCCCGTATGATGGTGATTGTCTCGTCAGGCATACTGGTGGCTATCGTCACGGCCTATTGTGGTCCTATCATGTTCATCGGTCTGGCCGTTCCTCATCTGGCACGTGCCGTTTTCCACACTAGCGACCACCGTCTGCTCATGCCCGCTACGGCTCTATGTGGAGCACTATTAGCACTGATATGCAATCTGATTGCCCGCATGCCTGGTTTCGAGGGGGCACTTCCTGTTAATTCGGTTACGGCCCTCGTTGGTGCACCTGTCATAGCGAGTGTATTGTTCCGTCGTCGTCAATCAGTAGAATCGTAAGAGAGCCGTCAGGCAATAGAGGTTCACCATGTTCGGCACAATGTCGGATGACTGTACTGGCAAAGGTTTCACGACTTTCGTCAGGCAGACGGTCCCAGATTTCTCGTGCCAACGTGATGTCGCTAATGTCAATGTCACAATTTGCCTCGTCCAGCAACTGCCGGATAAAAGCCTTATCCATCGTAGCCTTGCGGCTATGGGTGTCCAGATGGCCAGCAGCCAGTTTCACGGCTTTGCCTAACATCACCCCAAGGGTCACATTCTTGATGTCGAGTTCATGGGCTATCTTCAGCGTCTCACCGATATAGTTACCGTATTCTACAAACGCCTGTGGGGGCAGGTCTGGATAGAGTGCCTTCACAAAACGCTCGCTCTTGCCACCGCTATTGATGACGACACGACTGGTGCCGCTGGCTTTAGCCACCGTCATGCACTTGCGGATGCTGTCGATAAAGGCTTCCTCAGAGAACGGCTTGACAATACCAGAGACACCGATAATCGATATACCGCCTTCGATGCCCAAACGGGGATTAAAAGTACGTCGGGCAATCTCGGCACCATCAGGAACAGAGATGATGATACGCATATCTTCCTTGATATTCTTGCGAATCATCTCGCGTGGTGCTTTATTAATAGCAGCCTCACCAGGGGGAAAGTCGAAGCCTGGAAGTGTGAAGCGCCCTACCCCTTCGCCCCCTATAATCTCAAACGTATCAGCAGGTTGCACACTCGCTCTCACTTCAATCCCATTGGTTACATCAGGGTCGTCGCCAGCATCCTTGATGCAATAGGCATAATCCATTCCCGCTGACGCGCCTGCCCGTAGCCTTTCGCCATATCCAACAGGAACCATGATGGTCTCCCCGTTAGGCAATAATACGGGAACCTCCTTGGGCGTCTCATTTTTCAATAGTCGTATTGTAGCGGCTATGGCAGCAGCCGTAGCACAAGTTCCTGTTGTCAGTCCACTATGTAAGGGATAGAACTCCGGCAGCAACTTCTCCACAGCTCTCCGCAGTCCGTAAGGTCCGTTGACGATTCTGAAAACAGCTGGTGTCTCTGGGCGCTTCAATACCAAGACCCGCATCCCTTTGGCTTTGGCGGCATCCACTTTCTCCTGAAAACCGCCAGAGAGTCCACTCTCCTTCAGAAGAATGGCTTCTGCCTCTACAGGCACTTCCTTTGGATCTCCGAAATAGCAGAGTTGTTCCATCGTTGCTCCCTGCTGTTGTGCTAAAGCGATGGACGATTCCCTGTTGAGAATGCGATAATAGACCTTAACCCCCGCAGCCTCTAACGGTTTCAGTTTGCTGATGCTCTGCACCCCAGTCGTTGCCAACAGCGTCTTGATATCATGAGGCACCTGGTCATAGCTGTCGAGCCATTCCAGACTGGTATCTCTCTTTGGAAAGATACGCTCATAGCGGATGGCTGGAATCTTTAGGGAAAGCGAAACATCAGCAATCGTCTGATGGAGCTGGACAGCAAAGGGATGGGCTGCATCCACCATCAGACGGATATCGTTCTCACGGCAGAAGTTCTGCATGGCTTCAGCATCCAGTGCACCATCAATGCGCTGTCCATGATGAAGGGTCAGGTCTTGTTCCCCCGTCTTCGTACTATAGAAGTAAGGCGAGCCACCTTCCTCCAGCACCTCGACAGCCTTACGTCCCTCTGTCGTTCCTCCAAATACCAATATCATGATGCTGTATCGTCGCCCTGACGGAACAGGTGAGTGAAGTGTTTTGAATAGAGCTCGGACAGTCCCTGACGATTGTCGATGGCCTCACCAACGACAAGCATCGTGGTGAGAGTCAGCTTGTTGTCGTGGACAATCTTCGCAAGGTCCTTCAGCTTACCACGATAGATTTTCTGGTCAGGCCATGTGAGGTGATAGCAGGCGGCAACAGGGGTATCCTCAGGATATTCTTGCAAGAGTTCACGTTGCACATCGTCAACAATAGATGCCGAGAGAAAGATGCACATCGTCGACTGGCTACGGGCCAGTTTGTGCAGTTGTTCCTTTTCCGGCATAGGCGTGCGCCCTTCACCCCGAGTGAGGATAATGGTCTGGCATCGCTCAGGTATGGTAAATTGGCTGTGCAACTCAGCAGCAGCGGCGAGGAAGGAGGAGATGCCGGGCGTGATGTGATACGACATTCCCTCACGGTCAAAGAAGGCCATCTGCTCCTGAATGGCGCCGAAAATGCAGGGGTCGCCTGTGTGCAGACGGACAATATACTTACCTCGGTCATAGAACTGCTTCATCAGCGCGCATTGCTCTTCGAGATTCATATCGGCAGAACTTCGGACGACGGCGCCAGGCTTGTGGCATTCCGTCAATGCTTTGGGAACGAGTGAGCCAGCATAGAGAATCAGGTCTGCCCGCTCCAGCATCTTGCGGCCACGGACACTCACCAAGTCTGGATTGCCAGGACCAGCACCCACAATCTCGACATGGCCCTCACGCAGATACTTATGATCGATGGCTACGGCAATCGTAAAGTTCTTTCCCTTCACTTTCGGCAACAACAGTTTTCCATAATTGGAAGCCAACAGGGCTGCTGCCTCGCAGACACTGGGAGTCCCGACGTGCTTTTCTACCGTCTCGCTGGGAGTGGGAACATCTACCTTAGCCAGTTCATCGGCAGTATAAAGTTTGAGTTCAAGTCCATATCGTTCTGCTTGGAACTTTTGGATAACTGGTTCCTCTGCCTTGATATCAATAGTACAGATCTTGCGGATGCATTCAGACCACAGACAAATATGGTGTTCACCAAGCAACTGTTGGATATCCTCATAAGTATCTACAGGTGCCTGATGGGCCAGTCCGATACCCAAATCCAACACTTGTGGGGTATATTGAACAACTAATAAATCAGACGGTAAATTGGAATAGATGAAAGGAGACACTATAATGGCTAAAGTATAGTTTCCCTCCATAATTTCATCAACAGAATGAACTATGGTCACATGTTGGGGACAAGTGCGTTCAAGATAATCTGTGCCCTCATCACGAATATCAAGAAGAAGAGCCACAGGCTCCCTATTTACAAACTTCCCTACCGCGTTATTGAGGTTTCCCACATAACTCATGTGCCAATCATAGTTTTCATAGATCGTATCAAGTGCCCACAGTCCAGCATTGTCGCTCTGAGTAGTGATGACAGGATCAACGCCTAAAGCGCCGGCAATCTGTTTGGTTAACTCATTAGCCCCTCCTACGTGACCAGAGAGGACAGAAATAACATGGTTGCCAAAAGAATCTACACAGACAACGGCAGGGTCGGTGTGTTTGTCTTCAACATAGGGGGCAATAGTGCGCACACAGATACCCATAGCACCAATAAACACAAAGGCATCAAAGTCTTGCCAATGAGCTCCTACTGCTGTACGCTCGATGAGTTGGGCTCCCAATTCTTGCTGGATGAAATAGGCAACATGTCTGCCTTCCTTGCTAATTTGTATGATGGCTATCTTGACCTTTGGTCGAGATAGCTCACGCTCTGCAGAGTTCAAGTTATCTTGACTCTGCTCTCGCTTAATCGCTATCTTCTGCATTTCAATATCGTTATTGGGTGATTATCATTTAATTGGATATGAATCGGAGCATCCTGTTTCAAAGCAAGTTCCTCGCAGGCCTCATCCCATAGTTTCTGGCTGTCTGTCAGTACTTTTGGCGCAACAACGCTATTGAAGACAATAATTCCGTCATCATCCATTACAGTCAACACTTTCTTCATGATTTCCTTCAGTTTTCCACCATGTCCACCGATAAAGACGGCATCAGGACGAGGTAATGAAGCGATGTCCGTTTTGAGGAAGTCACCCATGTGTACGGTGATGCCTGGTGCACCAAAGCGCCGGGCATTCTCGTTAATAATAGCCTCACATTCAGGACGGATCTCGAAAGCATCGATATGAAGATGCGGGAACTGTAAGCGCGCCTCTATCGAAATGCTGCCCGTACAGGAACCGATGTCCCAAAAAACTTTCTTTTCAGGTAGGACAAGTGCCTGTAATGTTAACAGGCGAATCGGCATCTTGGTAATCATCTTCTCACGACCGTCTAAATGGGTGAACTCGGAGTCGGGAATTCCGAAAGGCTTTGTAGCGATGGCAGGTGTCTGATGTCTGACAAAGTCAAGAATGACACAATTCGGCATCGTGTAGTCACGTTGGGATGCCTTTTCAAGCGACAGTGTGGTGACCTTTTCGAGTTCAGGGTTTCCCAGATGCTCACCCACATGCATCTGATAGTTGGTGTAGCCATAATCTATCATCCTTTGGGCAATGGAAGCAGGGGTGTGTTCCTTGTCTGTTAGTACGCCTATCTTCCCTACTCGCTCAATGAGTGCCCTGTCAAACTCAGGCCAAGGTCGGCCTGTTAGAGAAACGACTCGCATATCGTGATAGGGCATCACCAACCGGTTGGCCAGCAACTGCAAAGAATTGAACGTCGGATAAATCACGATTTCTGCATCAGGCATCTTCCGCCGTATGGTATTGGCAAAGCCGAAGAACAGCGGGTCGCCGCTGGCAAAGACCACTACCTCGTTGTGATACTGCTCAAAGACAGCATCGAGAGGCACAGTGATGTCAATCCACTCTGCATCCTTAGGAAGCAAAGACTTCACTATCTCGTGGTGGCGCTTGCCTCCAGAGAACACATTCCCGTTCCTTATCACCTCCAAGACTTCGGGAGGGAAAAAAGGCAGAGGGTTATCACTAATGCCAATAACGTAGAACTTCACTGCTTTAACTCCTTTACAAATCCCTACCTGGTTTCAATTGCGCCGCATCATCGAAAGTGAGGATGGCGTTGCATAGTGTCGCAGCTAGGTTGGAGCCCCCCTTGCGTCCCTCGACAATAATTTTGGGGATGTCCTTGAAAGGTTTCACCATGTGCTTCGACTCTTTCACATGCACGAATCCCACAGGGGCAGCAATGATGCCTGCTGGGTGTGCCTTGCCTTTGCGTATTAGGTCACAGAGTTCCATCAGAGCGGTGGGTGCATTGCCGAAGGCGAAGAGTGCATCGGGATGTTCCTCAACGGCGAGGCGAATGCCGGCCTGAGTCCGTGTGATGCCCTTCTCGCTTGCCATCGTTGCTGCACGTGGATCGCTTAGATAGCATTTGACCTC
>Ga0247609_10006291_pt1 | contig 11459 bp, 6 predicted proteins | sample 172DNAGHGlowgp2_FD_193487 | JGI IMG/M metagenome (GOLD analysis project Ga0247609, IMG submission 193487) | Sheep rumen microbial communities from Palmerston North, Manawatu-Wanganui, New Zealand - 1728 DNA GHGlow gp2 | ecosystem: Host-associated > Mammals > Digestive system > Stomach > Rumen ... | reverse complement strand
AAAACTCTCTCTCGAAAGCCGCGAAGCCTTTCGCATAATTAGTGTAATTCGATAAAAATATAATCTTATCCACAGGACATGCAATTCGTGTAATTCGTGCAATTCGTGTTCGAAAGTTAATAGTTGAAAAGCCCCCTAAAGGGGAGTGTAAGAAGAGTTAAGAATGAAGAATGAAGAAGGAAAAGAACACGCCACCCCGTGTTTTCGTCCAAATCTACACAAAACATACTACATTTGGACGGAAACGCGGTAGTTTTTGTCCAAATCTATACAAAATACCCCACATTTGGACGAAAATGTTTTGCGGATTCAACACAAGTTCATATCTTTGCGCTGTACTAAATGATTGAAGGTATGGATATAGCAGATAAACTTATTGGTCGTCAGCGAGAATGTGAGGAATTGAAATGGGCTGTTGACTCTCGTCGTTCAGAACTTGTGGTTATGTACGGTCGCCGCCGCATAGGTAAAACGTTTTTAGTGCGAAGATTCTTCAATGACATGTACAGCTTTCATTATGTGGGAGCACACAAGCAGGCCAAGGCTGTACAACTCCAGAATTTCCGTGAATCGCTGATTCGTTACTCTCAAGACAAGAATATTCCGCCACTATCCAATTGGCATGACGCCTTCCTGCAACTGGAGAGATATTTGGAAAGTTGTAAAGAAAAGCGCAAAGTTCTATTCTTTGATGAGATGCCTTGGATGGATACGCAGGGCAGTGACTTTGTGGCAGAGCTGGAATATTTCTGGGCTAACTGGGTGCAAGACCGTGATGACATCGTGTTCATAGCTTGCGGCAGTGCTACGAACTGGATGAAGGAAAAGCTTGAAGATAATCAGGGCGGACTCCACAACCGCATTACTCATCGCATCTATCTTCGTCCTTTCTACCTCAGTGAGTGTAAAGCGTATCTCCAGGACCACGGGTTTGAGTGGGACGACTACCAGATACTGCAATGCTACATGATTTTTGGCGGTGTGCCATATTATCTGAGTTTGCTACGCCCCTACTTGAGTTTGCCGGAGAATGTAGATGCTCTGGTATTCCGTCGTGGAGGCGACCTCAACAATGAATTCCAAGAACTCTATAATGCCCTCTTCAATAAGGCTGACCGTTACGTGAGAATCGTTAAGCTGCTTGCCACAAAGCGTCAGGGCTACTTGCGCAGCGAAATAGAATCATCCACAGGCTATAGTGGTGGAGGACTCTCTAAAATGCTGGATAACTTGGAGCGTTGTGACTTCATCGTGTCCTATGCTCAATATGGCAACAGGAGTAAACAGACACTCTACCGATTGTCAGATTTCTATACACTATTCTATTTCCGCTATGTAGAGAACAATAACACGCGCGACGAACAATATTGGCAGCACCATTTTACAGATCGCAGTGTGGAGTCATGGGAAGGGTTTACCTTTGAGGAAGTCTGCCTGCGACATCTGCAGCACATCAAACAAGGATTAGGCATCACAGGCATGGCCACAGAGACGTCAGCCTGGCGGTTTGTACCTTCCAAGAATGATGAGCGCAAAGGAGCGCAGATAGACATGGTCATCAAGCGAGCTGATAAGATTATCCACCTCGTAGAGATGAAATTTAGTGAAAAGCCATTCATCATCACCAAGGATTACGCGGCGCGGCTACAAGAGCGCAAGAACCTTTTCATGGAAGTAACTAAGACACTGAGAGGTCCAGTCCATACGTTTATCACGCCGCTGGGCATCGCTCGCGGCACTCATGCCTCAATTGTTCACAGCGAATTAACAGCCAAGGATTTATTTGCTACGGTACCCTTATAGGCAATCGAGTGATGAAGAGACAAAAGCACATCTTTGTTTGGATAGCCTGCTGTCTGTTCCTTGTGGCAGCCATCGTAACGGGCATCGTCCTTGTCGTGCGGCGCGACCGCGCGATGCACGCTGCGTTGATGGAGCTGCAGGCAGCGAACCAGGCCGGCACGGTGTTCACGAGCGACAGCGCAGCGCAGGTGTTGGCCCGCTATTTTGATGAGCCTTGGCACCGCCGCAACGACCGCGTGCTCGCCCACTACCTCCTCGGCCGCGCTCACGCCGACATGGGCGAGGCCCCGCAGGCCATCGAAGACTACCAGACCGCCATCGAACGCGCCGACACCACCGCCAAAGATTGTGACTTGTTTGTTCTCAGTGCCGTTTATGGTCAGATGGCAGAGGTCTTTCATGAGCAGAACTTGCCTGAAGATGAATTGGCCGCGAATACCATATTCGTTAAATATTCATGGTTCATTGAAGATACCATTCAAGCCATAGATGGTTATCGAAGTTTAGAAAGGCCATATTATCTGTTGGGGAAACTGGATAGTGTTTTAATCGTGGATAGTATTGCCAGAGAACAGTTCCTTGCACAAGGTGATACCATAGATGCCGCATGGACTTTATTCACTCCTATTTATATATACACCCTTCGCGGGCAATTCGACAAAGCTAAAAATGCAATTGACATCGTCAGGTCAGAGGCAGAGGTCTTCCTCGAGGATGGCACATTGAAAGCTGGCCGTGAAATGTTGTATTATACTTTTGGGTACTACTATGACGGCATCAACCAGTTGGATTCTGCTGAGTATTACTATCGTCGTGTCCTTGCAACGGGCGAGTCTGAGGCAGGCTATAAAGGATTACTCTCTGTCTATGGCAAACTCGGCATTGCTGATTCCATCGCCAAATTCGCCCCGCTGTATGCTGATGCCAACGATGCCATGCACAGCAAGATGAACTCAGACATGGTTCATCAGACGGCATCACTATACAATTACAATCGACATTTGCTACAATCTCGTCATTTTGAACAAAAGGCTAATCGCATCATGACAGTCACTGTTGCGGTATTGTGTTTATTACTGATAGCTCTGCTCCTTTTCTATCTGCATTACAAACATTCACAGCGGATTATACAAGAAAAGGAAAATAGACTTCTCAACTTACACCTCCAATATATCTCCGTGAACGATTCTTTACGGAATGCTTTACAAAAATCGAAAGTTCAGGAGCATGAGCTATCATCATTTAAGGAACACATTGAAGATCTGAGCCAGCAAAAAGAACAGTTGGAACACCTGCTATTGGTAAGTGATGATAGGTATAAGACATACCATGAGCATGAATTAGTCAAGAAATTCAGGTTAATGGCCAACCCTGCAAATAAGTTATATGCTTCTGCATACGAGCGTGAACAACTGATATCGCTCTTTCAGACTTGTTTCCCCGCGTTTACCCATTCCATTCAAGACATGAATGTAAAAGATAAGGAATGGATGGTTATTGTTTTGACAGAGCTGGGATTCCAGACAGGCGAGATGCTGATGGCTGCTCGAATGGATGGAAATAGCGTGACGATGATTAAACGTTCCTTGAGCAAGAAACTTTTCCATCAGGAAGGTCTTGCAACCTTCCACATAAACCTACAAACAGCAATTGTTACAGGTCGGCTGACTTTTTAAAGAATTCTTTTATTTCATTGAGAGTCATAATCTTAAAGAAGCTTTTAGGATACATGGCGCGAAGAATGTCTCGAAAATGTTTTTTCGTTGACAGACATTCTTCATAACTTTGCGCCAACGTATAATCCTAAAAACAATTTATTATGAGTAAAAGACTTCTTTTATGCTTGAGCATTGTCGCAATGCTATTAACTGTTTGTGTTTGTCCTCTTGCTGCACAAGGAATCAGAGTTCCTTTGACAAAAACGTATGTTGACCCAACAAAGCCAGGACATAATCATCCTAAATCTCCCGTCATCGCGCCTACCGTATATATAGACGGGTACGCGCTGACGTTCGACACGCCATGCGACGGGTGTACGCTCCAGCTGGTGGATGAGGATAACGATGTTGTTTATTCCATCGTAATCCCCGTTGGCACCACCACGCTCTACCTCCCCTCTGACCTTGAAGGCACCTTCGAGCTCCAGATTATCAGCGGTGATTGGCTCTTCTACGGAGAGATTGAACTGTAAACATGATTTATCCCCATTTCATCGGCATCGAGTGCCGATGGAATGAGGATGATAACCTTTTTTTGTAAAAAGTACATGATGATTATGATTAATTCATTACCTTTGCACCATCTGAGAACACTTTTAGCTGTTTTTTCGATTATCTCGCTCCCTTCCGAGATGGATGCTCAAAATATTCATTATAGTTATGATGCAGCAGGCAACCGCATCAAGCGTGAGATAGTTCTTGCGCCTGAAGATTCTCTTACCCGCCAATCGGAGGTTAAGAAAGCCATGACCGCTAACTATTCTGATATGCTCTCAGGAAGAACGATTCGAATCTATCCTAATCCTACTGACGGTATTCTGAAAGTAGATATGGCTGGTTGCACGGACGCAGAGCAGTGTCATGTCAAGCTCTTCAATATGTCTGGGCAACAACTCTTTTTTACGGATTCTCCATCTTCTATTGAAACTATTAATCTCATCTCTCAACCAAAAGGTATATATCTTTTGAGTATCATTATCAATGGTGAGGAATCTACTTGGAGAATCATAAAAAAATAACCTTATAATCTTATCATCATGAATTCTAAAAGCCATTCATACTCCTTCACATACATCTTTTTTCTCTTGTTCTTGCTCTCGGAATATGCAAGCGCACAGGATTCTTTAAACATATCATCTCATGAAGCTCTTTTCTATGCAGATATGGAAGAATTGCGTCAGCACTATAGGGATTCGGTTATTGCATCTTTGTACCCACCCCTTATCATTGAGCACGGTGACAGCAGCAACTTTGTCGAACAAGAACCCATCAAGAAACAGAGAGATTCTTCTATTACACCAATCTCCAACAACCATGTTCCCACGATAGTTCCCGTAGATACTTTGAAACCGACTTGTGATATCCCTATTTATTCAGGTACGACAAAGACGGGTGCCAAGACCTATGATATACCGATAGATATTCCTCGTGGGATGAGGAATTTTCAACCGAAATTGTCACTCGCTTATAACAGCCAGCGAGGTAACTCTGTAGCAGGTATGGGATGGAGCATTGGAGGATTGTCCTCCATCACACGTGGTTGTAGAAATTTATATTATGATAATAAGCCCGACGGTGTAGCCATGGACTGTTCTGATGCGCTATATTTAGATGGTGTCCGTCTTATCCGCATAGACTCGACATCCACCTATCTGCTATATGAATCAGAGGTCGGGCAGATTAAAGTCAAGGCTTTTTATACGGGTGACAATATTCGCTATCTTGTAGCCTATTACCCAGAGGGGCGGAAGGGTGTGTTCGGAAAAACAAGCAACCAGACCAACAAATTGGAATATCCTTTGACTAAGCTGACAGATATGTACAATAATGCAGTGGTCTATAACTATAGTTTCACAGACAACCACTATAACATCTCGACAATATCCTACAATAATAATACCATTGTCTTCACTTATACTCCACGTAACAATCAAAATATTTTGAAGTGGTATCAAGGTGGTTTGGAAGTGAAGGAGTCCAACCTACTGACAAAAATCACATGTAAATATAACAATGTTGTATTATGTCATTATAATTTGAGCTATGAGATTTCCTATTATACATATCTATTGACACAAGTAAAATGTGAATCAGGTAATAGGACGCTTAATCCTCTCCGTTTCTATTATGGCGAAGGAAATACCTCGGGGGGATTTCAACAGTCTAATACTTCTATTCTAAATTATTATTACACTATAGATAACCCGAATCTCTTCCGCATACGGCAAGGTAGGTTTAAATATGACGATGGTTACAACGATGGAATCGTTATTTTCCCTTCTCGTGAGCCTTATTGGAAGGTTTGTTATGACAATAATGCGCACGCATATTTTGAGAATCTTTATGACAATAACCAGAACATCCATTTCTATGCGGGCTTACAAGGGACCCCCGCGCACTTTACGACAACATTAACAACTGGAACTGGATTTATCGATGCTCTGAGTGTGGGACTGAGTGGAAATGGTTTGGATCACATCGTCAAGGTTAGTAATTACGTTTCAGAGAATAGTGACAAGGTTGAGATTCGTGTTTATGTTTCAAACTCGTTCTCAATGTTTTCACTTGTTCAGACCTGTGCATTCACCTTTCCTACCGTTTACACAGACAGCTATGGAGGAAAGAGTATTCAACCCAAATACTATTATGTCGGTGACTTCAATGGTGACGGGAAAGAAGAAGTACTGGCTGTATCTGCTCACCAGCCTCTTCCCAATGATACAAGAAGTTCCAATTGCTATTTGTTTGATCTCCAAAATAATCAGATTCTTTATGAGGGGCACATCTTTGCTTTCGTAAAGGATTTTGTAGGGAACCAGCAATCCAACGGGCTAACAGCCAGTAATAATTCTGATAAGTGTTTTGTTTTTGACTATGACGGTGATGGAAAATCAGACATCTGCCATATCAATGAGACGGGCACACACATCTATACCTTTGATGTCACCCCTAACGGTCTGATTCCTAGATTAGTTGCCACATACACAGGCCTCAACAAGTATGGTCTCATCAATAGGAGCTGCCTTGCTTGCGAATTCAACGGTGATGGTTTGATGGATATCCTTGTAAGTCCAATCCTGACCACGGATAACAATCAGGACTGGTCGGTCTATAATTCCAAGGGTAATGGTCAATTCAGCAAAAAAGATTTTACTGGACCTGCGACCTCGTCCAACAAATTTTTTCTTGCCCGGGATCTAAACGGAGATCAGGTATCTGATATCATGTCCGTAACTCCAAACGGATTCACCACATTCGTTAATTACAATAACGGATCTAATTCTTCCACATTATCAGCGACTTTCCCGAGTCCGAATAGTATTCTCATCCCTGTTGACATCAATACTCATAATTCCCATGCACAGGTACTTGCCCTGAAAAATGGAACCATCACCAAGTTCTTCGGCCAGCGTAACGACCGCAAAGAATGGATGATGACAGGCATGGCCAACAGCTTTGGAGCCATAGAAAAAAACAAATATAGCCAGACTTACCAGCAGGAGCCGTCTGTCGGAGGCTCCTATACTGGTTGTCCGGCTCCATATTACCCGTTCTTCCAAATGGAGGAAACCCTTCCCCTGCTTACTCAGACTGAAACTTACATCAATGGGAACATGGCTGAGCAGAAAGCCTTTAACTATCATGTCCCTGTTGGTCATCTGAAAGGACTGGGCTTCTGTGGATTCCAGAAAGTTTCCATGATAGATGCCAGTGGACAGCTTTATGAAAGCACCTATTATACAAATAATCATTTCAATCTGCTGAGAACAGAGACAGCTCCGGATATAGAGAAGTCATATACATACGACATCAATATCGGTGATAATAAAATAGCAAAGCTCCTATTGAACCATAAGATTGAGCATAATCTTCTTACGCAGCTGGTTGATTCAACAGCATATACATACAATGCTTATGGTTTTCCAACCATAGAAGATACGTGGTTCTCTGACGGTAATACGAGAAAGACAACGAACAGCTATGTGAACCATGCTACTGTGGGGAATAGCTATTATCTTGGTTTCCTCACCAGTCAGACTATCAGGACTCAACGACAAGGCCAAACAGCTTACTCGGAGAAAATGAGTATTCCTTCTTATCAGAAGAAACTTCCTCTTATAAAAAAGTTTTACAAAAATAACCATCTGATAAGGACTGAGTCATATACCTATGACACTCATGGCAATGCTACTTCCCAATCAGTCAGCCATTATGCTTCAACGGACACCTTGACCACGACCTATGAGTATAATGATGAGGGAGATATGGTCAGGAAAACGGACCCATTAGGACGTACCACTGAATATACGTATGAGAATGGCCATTTAAAAAAAGAGATAGACTGTAGAGGAGGAGAAACGACTCATTTTTACAATAGTTTTAATCAGGAAGCGAGCACCACTTATCCAGACCAAAGCGAATGTCTTTATGAATACAAATGGTGTACGGAAGGGACGAACGGTTGTTTCTCCATCTCCACGAAACAGCACGGACAGCCGATAGTCAAAACGGTTTATGATGCTCTGAGACGTGTGGTGCGCAAGAGTGACCAGCGTTTTGACGGTGAATACAGGAAAGTTGACCGTAAGTATGACGGTATGGGGAATCTCCAACAGGTATCCTTACCCTTCAAGGGCGAGATCGCGACATTGTGGAACACTTATGCTTACGACAGCTATAATCGTCCAGTTTCCTTCACGGAGGCTTCGGGACGACAGACCAGCTATCTTTATAGTGGGATGAGTACGACAACCACGGAGGACGGCATCGCTACCACACGAACTTACGATTCTTTAGACGGTCTCGTCTCTGTCACAGATCCCGCTGGAACTATTACATATAATCTTGCGTCCGATGGTCAACCCATCTCGATAACTGCTCCGGGTGATATCGCAACCACTTTCACCTATGATGGCTACAGGCGACGTAAAACCATGACAGATCCCAGTGCAGGCAAGACCATATACGCCTATGATGCCAACGGTCATTTACATCAGGAAAAAGATGCCAACGGGCGAACTCGAACATTCACCTATGATCCGTCTGGACGCCTCGTTACAGAAACCCGGCCTGAATACAGCACAAGTTACACATACAATTCATACGGGGATGTCACAAACATCATCTCCACAAATGGAAGTACTAAAGAATATACCTATGATCAATATGGTCGAAGGAGTTCGGAGAAAGAAAGCGTAGATAGCGTATGGCTCCAAAAAGTATATTTCTATGATGGCCATATCGATTCCATTCGTTATACATCACATAAAGGGTACCTTACAACAGAGAAGTACCAATATGCCTATGGTAACATTGTAAATAGGAGAGCGACCGGAACCATTGCCGATATAACTGTTGCTCTGGAAAATACATTGGGGCAATTAACTACATTGACCTCCTTCGCACTCGAACGCCATTACGGATATAATAACTTTGGTACACCTAAAGCGAGGGGTGCAAATCGGCCCCTAACCCCTGTGACCAAAAGTCCGGACGATAATCGTTTAATACAACGTAGGTATCCTTTTGAGTCTTATCAGTTTGATCCTTTGACAGGTAACCTTCTTTCCAGGGTGAATGAAGTCGCAGACCCGACAGACCCGCAATATTCAATATTTATGAGGGAACACTTCAGCTATGACAACCTGAATCGATTGTGTTCAACGGATAGTACGACATTTACGTATGATGCAAGGGGGAATCTCACAGAGATCAGTAATATCGGCCAGTTTGCTTACGACACACCTCAGAAGCCGTATGCCATTTCGGATATCACACAATCGGATAGCGTCATCCGCAGTTGTGATCAAGATGTCACCTACACATCATTCAGCCGACCGGCTACCATTTCCGAAGACATATATAATGCCACTTTTGTGTACAACGAGGACAAACAGCGTGTCAAGATGACCGTTGACACATTGGGGCAAACCATCTATACGAAGTATTATTTAGGAGAATGTTACGAATATATTAAGGAGGAGAACAAAGAACAGCTTTATCTTTTTGGTGACTATTATCACGCACCTGCAGCTTTAATCAAGAAAAATAATCATGTTTCTTCGTATGATATCCTGCGTGATGTCCAAGGTAGCATCAATTATTTTAGTAATAAAAGGTTCAGCTATGATCCATGGGGACGATTGCGTGACCCGGATACTCATAGGGTATATGGTACTGATGAGCAGCCGTCATTGTCCCTCGGTCGTGGATATTGTGGGCATGAGCATCTGCCGTGGTTCGGGCTCATCAATATGAATGCACGCCTTTACGATCCCACCATAGGCCGCTTCCTCTTCCCCGATCCCTTTGTACAGATGCCAGATAACACCCAAAGTTTCAACCGCTATAGCTATTGTCTTAACAACCCGCTGAAATATACGGATGAGACTGGAGAATTCTGGTGGATCCTCGTCGCTGCAGGTGTTGGAGGATTCATGAATCTTGGCATGAAAGCATGGAACGGACAGATTAATAGTTTGGGCGATGGATTAGCTGCATTCGGTATCGGTGCTGTTGCAGGAGCAGCAGGTGCTGTCGGGGGAGCCGTGGCATTCGGTGCTGTTGCAGGGGCTGGTGCCACCGTAGGTGCTGGTGGTTTTTTAGCGGGTTCATTTAGTGGAGCGGTTGGTAGTACTACGAGTGCGGCATTCCTCAGTGTAGGTAACCACCAGTATTTCGGCGACCCCTATTATACGTGGAAGGACTATGCATATGCCGCAGCCTTCGGTGGAATTACAGGCGGAGTTACGAATGGCCTGATTTCTGTGGCAAAAGGAAATAATTTCTGGACTGGTGAAGCAGTTGCAGCTGGACGAAGCCCGTTTGCATTTAATAACACGCCCAAATATATTGTTAATACAGAGGACGTAAGCAATAAAGTGCAGCAACTGGTAGAGGAGATGAAGCCCTACATGAAATTTCATGACCCAAATCCGACTCAGGAAATCAATCTTACACTTGAAGCTGGAGACTATAAATTGGATCTCAGAATAGAAACTCATGGCAAGGCTCAATTGGCATTCCCCAAATATCACCTGACACCTCAAGATCAAATCAGGCATATGAATATTCAATTTTATGAAAAAGGGGTTAACGGTCAATTTAAACCTACAATAGTTCCTGGAACAAATACGGATAATTATCACAAATTCTTGAATTTCAAATATTAGTGCAACGAGTTTATGGATTCATCAATTATCAAGTCAAACCTTATAATCTGTGTGTTAAGTCAGTTACCAAAAGGCTGTACTCTTTGGATAGGTGATTATATTTATAGTGCATTTGAGGATGGCTGGTTGCTGAAGTTGAATGATTTCTTTGTCAAAAAGGAAGATGGTTGGTATTATTTTGACCTGTCTATGGATTGTATAAATTATCTGGAAAATCAGCTTCTGGAATCTCCCCTATTAATAAACTATTTCTGCCATTATGGAATCTTTCATCCCGAGCAAAAACTGCTTCAGGTTCTTGATGGGTGTCACTTTGTGATAGACCCCGGTTTCAATATACCAGATTGGTTAGTTCAAGATAGTATCAAACATGAGATAGATATTTTCCGGGAAGAAGTGACACAGATTGGACTATAACAGAAGAATTTCTATGAAACAATATTTTTCCTTTCCCATACAGGCCCTAATGGCGGCAATGTGTGCGGGTCTTATCTGCAGCTGTTCACCGCAGGTGGTGACGGAGCTACATGGCAATTTCCCCGCACAATCAGCTGATTCGGTGATGATCTTCGGGCCAAGTGAAACGCCTCCCGATCATGCAGACACGGTCGGCAACATTCGGGTTACAGATGCCGGTCTGACCACACAATGTCATTATGCACAGGTTCTGCAAAAAGCAGTGGAGCGGACCGCTGCCAGCGGTGGAAATGCCCTTTACATCAATCAACATTTGAAGCCTGATGTATGGTCTTCGTGTCACCGCATC
>Ga0247609_10006287_pt1 | contig 11461 bp, 17 predicted proteins | sample 172DNAGHGlowgp2_FD_193487 | JGI IMG/M metagenome (GOLD analysis project Ga0247609, IMG submission 193487) | Sheep rumen microbial communities from Palmerston North, Manawatu-Wanganui, New Zealand - 1728 DNA GHGlow gp2 | ecosystem: Host-associated > Mammals > Digestive system > Stomach > Rumen ... | reverse complement strand
GATTTATTTGTATGAAAATAGAAAGGGATTTAAAGGATGAATGTATTGTCATTATGTGACGGAATGTGTTGTGGTCATATTGCATTAGATAAAATCGGAATTAAAATTGACTCTTACTATGCATCAGAAATTAAGAAAGAAGCAATTAATGCAACCACTATAAATTTTCCAGATGTAATTCAAATCGGTGATGTAAATGAAGTTTATTATGAAAATGGAATTTTATACACTGAAAACGGGGACTTTAATGTAAAATTTGATTTAGTTATATTTGGGTCACCTTGCCAGAGCTACTCTAAATGTATGAAGAAAGAAATGAGGATTGGACTAGACGATCCTATACGAAGTGGTTTATTTAAAGAATGTTATAGAGTATTAAAAGAAGTAAATCCAAAATATTTTCTTATGGAAAATGTTGTTATGGATGAAGATAATAAAAATATTATCTCTGAATTTTTAGGAGTTCAGCCTATAAGAATTAATTCTTCTTTAGTTTCTGCTCAAATAAGAGATAGATATTATTGGACTAACATTCCAGATGTAACAATTCCTGAAGATAAGCATATTAAGTTACAAGATATTCTTAATGATGGATATACAGAAAGAGAAAAAGCTAGATGCTTAATGGCTAATGATTCTCATGGTTACTTTAACGGATGTAATTGGAATGCTCCTGCAAGATTTCATAGATCAAATAATAAAGCTTTTTCTACAATGATCTACCCAGACAGAAAAACTTATGAAATCTGTATTGAAAAAGGAAAAGAGTTGTGTAATGGTAGACCTTCTAGAGCAGAATATTTTAATACTTATGAAGGTCATGAGTTTGATACAATGCGTTATTTTTGGAAAGAAGAACGAGCAAGATTACAAACAGTTCCAGAAAAATATGTTGAATGTATGTCTGAAAAGGATGCAGCTAATTTATTAGGTGATGGTTGGACAGTTGATGTAATTGCACACATTTTTAAAGGATTAAAAAAGGATGAAAATAGCTAATATAGAATCATTATTAAATTATTTAAACAATGCCAGATCAAGCATGACTAGTGTTAGTATGGTTAAAAAAGAATTAGAAGACAATGTTGTTGATATTGATACTTTGAATAATGAGTTATTAAAATTTAAAAATATCTTTGATTCAATAGGTCAATCGAATCCAAATCCAGTTGTTAAAGAAGTAGAAGTCATTAAGACAGTAGAAAAGAAAAATGAATGGAAACTTATCAGCGAAAAGAAACCTACAAAAGAAGATGAATATTGTATTTTAATGGAAAATGGTGAAAGATTAACTGCTGCGTGGTGTTTTGATTTAAGTAAACTGTATAAGACTAGACCACATCCCGGATTTTATTGGAAAAGAATGTTGGAAGATAAATATACAGGACATTCAAGACCTTACTTTATTGAAATATCTCATGTTTATGCTTGGACAGAATTTCCTGAATGTGATATTAAAATTGATAAACAGAAGTTTAATAAAAAAGACTTTGATATTAAAGAAGAAAAGGAAGAAGTTAAAGAAATTAAAGAAGTTAAAGAAGTTAAAGAAAAGAAACCAAAAGCAGTAGTTAAAAAGCCTGTTAGTGAAGAAAAACGAAAAGAATTAAGTAAATATCAATTAGTTCGAATGCATGAACGAGAGAGAAATTTATCGACTAAATCCAGATACCAAAAATGGAGCAAGGAAGAAGATAAAGTTCTTATGGATGAAAATAACAGCATTGAAGATTGTGCTAGAAAATTGAACAGATCAATTCATGCCGTTTATACACGAAGATGGCGGTTAAAGAATGAAATAGTTTGAAAGGAAGTCAATTATGATAGGTACAGTTATTAAATGGAATGGTCATTTTGGTAGTGGTTTTATAAAAGAAGATGAAACTGGAAATGAGTTTTTCTTACATGAATCCGATGTAATGAATTCTAGTAAAGTTAAAGTTGGAAATATATTTCAGTTTGATGTTATTGACGAAGGGAAGAAAAATTTAAAAGCGGTTAATGCATATAAGATAGGTCATGGTCCAGCACATCCATTTATTAAAGACTTAGAAAGAATTGCTGAGAGCATTCGTAATAGTAATATTTTGCCTGAAGATAAACTTTATAGATTAAATGATATTCAAATGTTAATAAATTATTTTACAAAAGCTAGAGATATTGAATGGTGTCCAGATGTACGAAAAACATTTAGACCTAAGATAGATATAGAGAAAGGAGATTATAAATGAAGATAATTCTTGAAGTAAAGGATTTTAAAGAAGAGGAATATGATTTCTATGATGAAAAGAAATCATTAAGAGTTCAAGGAACTAAAAGAACTGTTTCTGTTGATGGTGGATTTTCTTTTAAATTTAAATCACTGGAAGATATGAACAAGATTAAAGATTCTGCCAAAGAAGAAATTGAATGTTTTGTAGATAAGTACGGCAGAATTAGTATGAAAGAGTAAAGCACATATGAATATTATAAAAAATAATAATAAGTATTTAAAAAACCTTTTTGACTTGATTGATTACTTTATATACACAATAAAAAATTCCGAAGAAACGGAATTTATAAAGTATTGCGGAGGTTCCGGGAATATAAGTAGTGATCAAGTCATACGGCGATTTGAAAAGTTTATTTACAATTACAATTATAAATTTGGATACCAAAAAAGATATAAGATTACAAATGACGAAGATGATGAAGATATCTGTCCTTATGATTACCCAGTCTATAAGTATGCAGATCAAAATTCTTCTGATATCTATCTTGTAGGTTATATTGATATTCAAAATTTAAACAAGGATACTATTTACATTAAAGTTCATGATGAAAACTTTAATACAATAAAATGTGAGATTTTAACTATTCACATGAAACCTGTTATTTTAGATAATGAGACTATAGAAGGGGGAGTTATTGAAAGAGAGGAAGTAAATGAATAAATTAACATTAATTAAAATAGTCACTACTTGTATCGTATTATCAGTTATATTTTATGTTTTTCCAATAAAACTATCAGCAGCATTAACAGAAAAAGAAACATTACCTGAATGTGTGCCATCATTTACAGAAGGTTATATTGATTACGAGGGAGTAAAGGAATTTCATAAAAATTTATTAGATGATGAATCTAATCCTTTTTATCCTTACTCTCATGAATATTTTATAGAAAGTGTTACAGAATTCATTGTAGAACCTAGAAATAGTATTCGTAGTTTTATGCTTAACGGACAAAGCATATTCTCTAAAAATTTCGATCAAAAAGAAAATGAAAAAGATGAAGAAATAAAAGAAATAGTTGAAGATGATCCTATTTATATAGACCATTTTAGTGCAGTTCCAATTAATAGAGTTCATTATATTGGAGATGAAATAAGTCATTTAGATATTCAAGTAGAAGTAAGTTACTCAGACGGAACAATAGTTTACAATCCGGAAGGATGGTCTGCTCATATCTTAAATTCAAATGGAACGATCTCTACAAAATATACAAGTACTGAAAACTTTGTATTAGTAAGTTATAGAGGATGGTCAGCTCTTGTAGGAATTATTGCTTATAGCAGAGAAGTAAATACAGGAGTTCAAACGAATAATTTAATTACACCAAACCTTAGTTCTAAATTTAATCAAAATGATTTAAATTGTTTGTATGCTCAAGTGTATCAAGAGATAGGAATTTGTCAAAGTACTTCATTACAAAGAATGGATATAATTTCAGTAATTTTTAATAGATATATTTATTGGTGTGGTAATCAAGGATCATTAATCGGTCAAGTATTACAGATCCCTAATCAAATATGGCTTAAAGGATCATGGTGTATAGATGGAAGAAATCGAGTACCTTCAATAGTAAATTCTATTCCAGCAAATATGTTACAAACAATCATGAATGAATGTGAGTATGTATATACTTTATATTTGACTACTGGTCATACTACTAATTCTGCATTCTATTGGAATGGCTATAAAGCAAGGAGTCATTGGTGGAATAATGGTAAAGTATGGCTTGGAATAAATTATAATTAATTTTAGGAGGAAATATATGAAAATTAAGTTAAATAAGTTAGCTACGAATTTAGCAAGGATTACAGGAAAAGATCTTGTCCTTGAAAACAAAGAAAATGGAACTATCTATATGACAAGTAAAAAGTATATGGATAAACTTTTCAAAGATGCAGGTTATCAAAATACAAAAGTGATTAATATTTTAGAAGAGTTTGCCGGAAAGATAGTTTCAGAAGTAAAAGGTCTTGGAGAATCTGAAATTTATACAGATGATATTACCATGTCTTTTATAGTTACTTCCGAAACAAGTTTAATTACATATAATAAGTTACTTGAATATTTGAATGAAAATGGATTTACTTGTTCAATCAAGAATATGGATACTTATCATACTTGTGACCAGCTTTTAATCAGTAAAGAAGGTACATCTGATAGAGTTCTTTATGTAAACCTTCTTGACGAAACAATAACATCTTATTCTCTTGATTATAAGGATGGTATTTTAATAGGAATGACTTTTGAAGGTGAATATGGCATGAAAGATCCTGCTACTATTAATGAAGTTGAATTTATGTTAAATTCAAAAGTAGATAATTCATATGCATTCTCATTAGATCAAAAGGTAAGTGTTCAGGAATATGCAGATGTATTGTTAGGATTAGGAATTCTTAAACGCAAGAGAGGAAAGAAGATAATGTCTCTTGATGATGATTACCCTAACATAGAAAATATCGTTGCAGATTATAATGATAAAACATGGATTCAAAGAGCAATAAACGAAAATGTTGATCTAAAGAAATTTGAAGATGTATGTGAGATAATTACATCATATATCAATAATATTCTTTTATGTAACATTTATCCATTCTATGAAAATAATGCTAAAGAAACTTCTGATTTCTTTGCATTAAGTTATTAATGGTTTAAAATCTTAAACTAACCCCTATTGTTTAAGATTTTAAATATACGGATTCTGGTATTTAATAAACCCATAAAGAGTTCTCCATAAAAAAAAATAAAATCTCCATAAAAATACCATATTGTGTTTTACTGCATTAAATACCAGAATCTTTGAGTCAACTGATTAGGCAGTCAGTGAGTTCAAGTCTCACTTGACTCTTTTAGAATAATTTAACGGAGTTTAAACATGAATGTATTATCATTATGTGACGGAATGTCTTGTGGTCAAATAGCCTTAAAAGAATTAGGTATTAAAGTAGATAAATATTATGCTGCTGAAATAGATAAGAATGCTATTAAAGTTACACAAGATAATTTTCCAGATACGATTCAAATAGGTGATGTTACTAAAATAAATGAAGATTTCTTAAAGACTTTACCAAAGATTGATTTAGTTATGTTTGGTAGTCCATGTAGAAGTTTATCAAAAGCAGTTGCAGGTAGAGAGAGATATGATAAAGGATTAAATGGAGTTTCTTGGTTATTCTACCCGTGTAATAATATTCTTCAATGGATTAAAAAGAATAATAATCTAAATGTAAAATTTTTGGTAGAGAATGTAGACAGTTATCATATAGATGATCTTAACATAATAACAAAAGCTTTAGATATAAATCCGATTATGATTGATTCTGCATTATTTTCTGCTCAAAGAAGGAAAAGAAATTACTGGACTAATATTAAATTAGATGAAATTCCTGTAGAAGAATCTAATTTATTCTTGTATAATATTTTAGAAGATAATCCAAATGAGAAATATTATTATAAACAAACATTTACTTTACATGATGAATATATGTCTATAAGAGCAACTTTAGATATTAAGGGTCATGATATTATAAGGCGAGTTTATAATAAATATTCAAAATGCCCTACCTTAACATGTTGTAGAGGTGGAAACCTTCAAAAGAAAGTTTTTGATGAAGAAAGACAATTATGTAGAAAATTGACACCTTTAGAATATAGAAGATTACAAACAATTCCTAACTGGTATAAAATGAATGTTTCGGATTCTGCTATATACAATCTATGTGGTGATGGTTGGACTATTGAAGTTATAAAATTTATTTTAAAAAATCTAAAATAGGAGATTTATTTATTTTATATGGAAATTAAAAGAATCTGGGCAATGCCAAATAAGAATACTTTTGATATAAAACCAATAAAAGAATTAATTTTATCTGAAATTGATAATAGAACAAATACTACTTGGATAGATCCTTTTGCTAATAAAAATAAAATAGCAAATATCACAAATGATTTAAATCCAGAATTTGATACTAATTATCACTTAGACGCTTTAGATTTTCTTAAATTATTTGATAATAATTCTATAGATGGCGTTCTATATGACCCTCCCTATTCTCCAAGACAAATTTCTGAATGTTATTCTAATTTTGGATACGAAGTAACTAATGAGACTACGAGAGCATCATTTTGGTCAAATCAAAAAGAACAAATTGGAAGAATTGTTAAAATAGGTGGTAAAGTAATCACTTTTGGTTGGAATTCTGGTGGTATTGGTATGAAGTATGGTTTTGAGATTATTAAAATTCTTTTAGTTCCACATGGCGGTTGGCATAACGATACTATCTGTACTGTAGAAGTTAAAGTAAAATAAAGGGAAAGGAAATTTATAATGAAAGTACTTGAATTATTTGCCGGAACAAGATCTATAGGAAAAGCATTTGAAAGAAAAGGTCATGAAGTATTTTCTATTGATTGGGATAAAAGTTTTGATAATATTGATTTATATGCAGATATAGGAAAACTTACTGCACAAGAAGTTTTAGAGAAATTTGGTCACCCTGATGTAATCTGGATGAGTCCAGATTGTAGTTCGTTTAGTATAAGTGCTATATCTCATCATAGAAGAAAGAATCCAATAACAGGAAATCTCGATCCTATAAGTGATTATGCTAAACTTTGTGATCAAATAGATCAGCATTGTCTTGAACTTGTAAAAGAATTAAATCCTACTTTTTATTTTATAGAGAATCCTAGGGGGGGCATGAGAAAGATGACTTGGATGCAAGACTTGCCTAGATATACTGCATGTTATTGCCAGTACGGTGACACTAGAATGAAACCTACTGATATCTGGACAAATCATCCAAACCCACAATTTAAAATGTGCCACAATGGTGCTAAAGACCATATAGCTGCCCCTAGAGGTTCTAAAACTGGTACACAAGGACTTAAAGGGTCAAAAGAAAGAAGTAGAATTCCTGATAAGCTTTGTGATTACATTGTAGAACTTTGTGAACAATATATTCATGAATAGGTGGATTAAATGCCAGTAAATAGAGGAAAACCGTTTGAACAAAAGATAAGAAAAGCTTTTGAAAAAGTTCCGGGAGTAAGTATAGACCGAGTAACTGATCAAACCACTAAATATCTTGGAAGTACTAACATCTGTGATTATATTGTTTATAAAAAGCCATATGAGTATTACATTGAATGTAAATCTGTTCATGGCAATACTTTGAGTATTTACAGTATTCCAAAACCTGATAAAAAAGGTGTATTACATGGGTTTTATGGAAATATTTCAGATGCTCAATGGGAGGGTCTTTTAGAAAAGTCAAAAATAGAAGGTGTAGTTGCAGGTGTGATTTGTTGGTGGATCGATAAGGACATTACTAAATTTATTCCGATACAAGCACTACAACAGCTAAGAGACGCATATTTAAAAAAGAGTATAAGATATGATATAGATAATTATGTACCCAATGGATTATTTGATCACTTTGATTTAATTGATTTAATTGGTGAAAAGAAACGAGTTTACTTTGATTATGATATGGAAGACTTTTTTAAGAAAGTGAGTAAAAAAGATGAACAAAAATATTTATAATAAAAAGTCTGCATGGGCAGCAAATAACCAAATTAATAATGCAAAAGATGCTTTAGAACAGAATAAATTAACAGAAGAACAAATAGATGCTTTAATGGAAATTGCAAGTATTCGTCATAAATTACATTGTTTTACGATAGATCAGATTTATAACTCAGAAAGTAGTCAGCATGAAGAATTTATAAAACAAATAAAGTCAGAAGCTTATGACAGTATTGCAATGATTGCAGAAGAAAATAATCTTCCTGCTTTTACCACTTCAATAGATTCAGCAGATATTCCAAGTGACTTTGATTATTATTATGTAGATAATGAAGGGTATTCCAATTTATTAGATTATTTAGAAAATACTGATTACTTAAAAACTTTATCAAAAATTAAGGAAACATTTAATAAAGAAATTGAAGATTATCTTGCAGATATTGATAAAAAATACGGAACTTCATTTTGTCCGAGCGGGCATACAAGAATTTACTAAAAAATTATTTCCGGATTTTTTGTTTTTAAATTTTGACTAAAAATGTATTTTAAAACGATTTATTTATAAAGACCATAATATATTGGGAGGGAATTAAAATGGATTATAAAGATTTTTTAAAAGAACTAGAAATGGTATTGCCAACACTCACAGATATTCAATTAGATCATGTTGAAGATATGTGTCATTTAGAAAATCAAAACAGATTTTTAAAAAGAATAAAAGAAAAGAAAATTAATACTGAATATCTTGAACAGTTAGAAAGGGAATGTGAAGCATAATGAAACTTAAAGAATCTTATAATGTTCCAGAAATAGGGCCTTTCTTTGTAATCAGAACAAAAGCAAAAGGGAATGTATTACTTAATGACACTAAACCTGTAAATGATGCAGATGATTACGGAGATTTTAAAACATTAAATAACAGCCATTATGATTATTGGCATAAAGTACAAAGAGCATATTCAGAGTTAAAGAATTATGACTATGATTATTTTGCTAGAGGAAGAACTACATATAACAAAAAAGAAGATAAGTATTATTTATACATAGATCATTGTTTAAATAATGAAAAGGATATTGATTTTCTTATGGATAAATTAAATCTTCCTTTAAATAATACTATTGTTAAAGAAGATGAACATTATAAATGCCATAGGTGTAATAAGAGTTATATAAATATTGTTGAAAATAAGGACTAAAGAGGAAATTAAAATGAATAAAGACTGGACTGGAAATTACAATAGCCTTTATAAAGTATTAGGAGCAAGTAATCATACTGACAAGGAGAGAGAGAATAATGATTTCTACGCAACTGAAAATAAAGCAATAGATTGCCTTTTAGAAAAGGCTACTTTAAATCATAATCTTTGGGAATGTGCTTGTGGTCAAGGGGATTTAAGTAAAAGACTTATTGAACTTGGCTATAATGTAAAATCAACTGATTTGGTTGATAGAGGTTATGGCGAAGGTGAAGTAGATTTTTTAAAATGTACTGAAATGTTTAACGGCGATATAATTACAAATCCACCTTATAAATATGCACAAGAATTTATTGAAAAGGCATTAGAACTTGTTCCAGAAGGAAATAAAGTTTTTATGTTTTTAAAATTACAATTTTTAGAAGGTAAAGCAAGAAGAAAGTTATTTGATTTAAAACAATTAAAAACTTTATATGTATGTTCTAGCAGAATTCTGTGTGCTAAAAACGGGGAATTTGAACAAATGCGTAAGTCTGGTGGAGGTGTTCTTGCTTATGGATGGTATGAGTTTGAAAAAGGTTATGATAAAGATCCGATAATAAAGTGGATTAATTAGACTAAATTCACTTTTTGAAACGATTTATTAATGTAAAGGAGATTTTTATGCGAATAAAGTTTATAAGTGATTTATTAGAAAACAATTCCCAAGAATCTTCTGTAAGAAGCTACTTAAGGATAATGATATTACATATGTTAAAGTGTAAATATCAAAACGATTATCTAGATAAACATAGTTGGAGAAATTCTATAATAAATAGTTATAGTAAATTTATTGATCAGTTTGATGCAATTGGAAAAGGGAGTCTATATAAAACTTTTTACATGAAGAAATTAGACTTAAATAGTATTTATGAAAGAGCATTAAATGAAGCATCTTTTGAAACTGGACTTTCTAAAAGTATTTTTCCTAGTTCTTGTGAATGGACTAAAGAACAGCTTGTTGATGAAGAATTTATTTATAAGTTTATAAATAAATATGGATTTTAAATAAAAGGACTAAATTTACTTTTACAAGCGATTTACTTGTGTAAGGGGTTAAATCATGACAACAATATGTAAGACATGCAAGCATAATTGTAATCCAAAAGGTAAGAACAAGCCACCGATTATAGCTAACAATCCTCATGCTATTTGCTGGTGTAATGCTGAAAGTGGCAGAGTGATAACCAAAAAGTATAAGCAATGCAAGTTCTATGAGCAGAGTGATACAAAGGAAATCATAGAAAGAAGGTAGGGTATGTTAGATATGTTATTGGTTTTCTGGTTCTAGTAATGTCTATTGTAGTAGGAACAACTATATTTTCCGCAGTTTTTATCCCTTGAGCTATTTATCAGGATTTTAAAAATAGAAATAAAAAAAAAGAAATGGAGAAAAATTAAAATGAAGATTTTAAAAGAAAGAACTGGAACTGCTTATACGATTCATGGTGAATGTTGTATGCTTTCTAAATACGGAGAAGTATTCAACTGCATTGACAATGCTTATCATCCAAATCCGGGATTGGAAGAAGAAGAATTTCCTGAAATAGAGTTATGCATTGATTGGTTGATTCGTAATAATCTAGGTAATATAAGAAGTATTACAAATTGGGTAGGATACAGAGTAATTAATGCAATAGATGAAGGTGAAACTGATATAAATGATATTGCAGAAAATTATGTATTCTATTCTGATCTATCTAATATCAGTAAAGAGTCAATTGCTCTTGTAAAGGAACTCTATGAAGATATAAGTAGTGATGACGAGCTGTATGCTTATTATGCTGAAGATGTTAATGAATTTGAAACTGCAAAGAAGATTGTTCATTACATAAATGAAACATTCACTAGAGTACGAGCAGGAGGAAAACTGAATAGCAGAGGAAGTGATGAAATCTATTTCAGAATTTCTAGTCACGGTTATGATTGGAGTAGAGTATTTACAGAATTCTTATGGGATGTATTCAAAGACATAAAGGATATGCCTAGAAGAATTTGGATTGGTCATGATCTTGAAACAATGGGAGAAGAAAAAGTATTATTTGATGGAACTCCTGAAGAATTGTTTGATAAGTATGATAATAAGATCATGGAAGAGATCAATGCTCATAAGAGATCTGGAGAAAGTGTAAATTGGGATAGAGAGTCAGCAAAGTTAAATCTGTTATATAATAAGTTATACAAGCATAAGAAGTTTATCTAAAAGGAGAATTTTTTAAGTAATAAAAAGCATTAACAAGTGTGAGCAAATGTACTCAAAGATACCTAAAATCCAAGGTATTAGTTGGTAACTTAAAACTACTGTAAGCACAGGAAATACCAAAGCAGATTGAAACAGTCCTGCCAACTATGGTGTAGAAACCTGATGGTTGTGCTTGAGTAATGGTACAAGACTACAAAAACCAAGTAGCAAAAAAAAATAAAAAATATA
>Ga0247609_10006286_pt1 | contig 11461 bp, 8 predicted proteins | sample 172DNAGHGlowgp2_FD_193487 | JGI IMG/M metagenome (GOLD analysis project Ga0247609, IMG submission 193487) | Sheep rumen microbial communities from Palmerston North, Manawatu-Wanganui, New Zealand - 1728 DNA GHGlow gp2 | ecosystem: Host-associated > Mammals > Digestive system > Stomach > Rumen ... | reverse complement strand
ACCTTTACGAGATGGAAAAGGAGAACGAGCTGAAACGTGAACAGGAAAAGGACGGAAAGAACGGAAATGTAGCCTAAATCTGGTGTTGGAACAAACTATTTTTGCGAAAGACCCTTGACACTACCTAAAAAAAAACGCAGTTCTCCATTTGACAGAGAACCACGTGCTGCATTAATGTACCTAATATTGGAAAAACTGGCAAGGGGAGTAATGAAATTTTACATAGGACGTTCCCCAGCTTGCCTATACCTCATAAACTATTTACGAGAATGTATAATAATCAAGTATCAAGTCAACCGCACTTGCGTCCTTGAGGATTCGATTTTCGTAGCGAATCCGTCTGCTTCTTATTTGCTTCTTCGCTGCTCTTTCTTGCTTTTCATATTCCCGTCGATACATAGCATCCGACATAAGACCTGTGCGTTGAACTTCTATCTCGGGCATTGGCTCGGGTTCGTTTCTTTTTTCAAAGTCCTTGAGATCCAAATACGTCGAAATTCTTAGACGGTTCTGAGGAGACAAGCCCATGGCCGTTGCATAGACTTTTGCGTTTTGAATAATTTTTGCATCACGAGGAATCCCTATAGATTCAAGATTACCCGGGATATAAGAGAATCCCATGAAATAGACTCTCTGTGCATTTTTCAGGAATTCTCGATACTTAGCCTTTTCAGATTCATCGTGCTTCTCGCGTTTTTCCCAGACCGTTTCCATACCCTTGGCAATTTCTTGATACTTACCATTTTCTACAGCACCAAAGGGAATTTTCTCAAGAGGACCGATAAAGCCATTGACATGAAATATTTTCATATCTTTTATAAAAGCATGAGCATCAGCATCTGAATATTGCTTGTCCGATGCCAGATACAAGAAGATGCAATATTCCAGAACTCGGTCATAATTAAAGGTAAGGAACACTGTTTGTTTTAAGATTTCTTCCCAATTATCTTGCTGGTCTACCCGAGAAAGCAAATGCTGAATCCAGTCAATGTTGCCAAGCCGTGACGCTTGTTCCGCCTTCAAGATTTCGTAAGCAATCAGACGTTTTCCGAAATCAGCTTGTTCGTTTTGCTTTTGACCTAAGCGATTTTTCAAAAATTCATCCGTCGAAACCATCATTGAATGACGAATACTTTGAGAAAACGGAAGAACAATTTCATCCATCAATTGATTGTAGAAGTTTTCATGTTCAGTGTACGGTAAGACCCACGCATAATCTTTTCCGTATTGTCTTTTATTATCTGTACTTGAATAACCAAAATGCTCTTGATATAAATCAACTAGGAAAATATCACTTGAGTCGTTAGGGTCTCTAGGAAATTTTCTGCCGTAGTCGAAATTTTTCAAATTCTGCATCAGCGTAGCGCCCGTAGGGAATCCATACGGGACACTGCAACCGGCACCTATGATAAAGACATCAGACATTATTTTTCATCGCCACTTTTATCGCCGTTTCCTGCATTTATCGCCGTTTTATCGCCGATTTTTAAGTTTATCGCCATTCAGAATTTCTTGCTGTAAAGACATTCGCATTTTCTTCAGATTCTTAAAATTACTCCGTCATCCCATCAAATATACTTTCTAGTGGAGGACTCCCGACAACGCCACGAATGCTAAGTAAAATTTTCCATTTTATCTAAACCAACATCCATAAGCATTCTTACAAATTCATCCATACAAATCAGTCGAATATTTTTTTCTTTGGCTTTTAATTCAGCGTCTTTGGAAAATGAATCTGCCGAAGTTATAACCCAAGGAATCCAACAATATTCATCAGAATCATTCTGTGAATTTACAAAATCCAAAATTTGATTAACAGACCATTCAGAAGTAGTTCCTTTGTGGAATTTTACTTGAACATCAATACACGTTTTAATTTTTTCAAACTTATCGGCATTTAATTTTTCTTGTATACTTTGTTTCCAAGCGGCAGCAGATTTTTCAACAATAGCCGCTTTTAAGTCAATCGGTTTTCGTTCGTTAAACGCCTTTATGGATTCATCAACATTCTTTTTTAAATCATTAATGCAGACATTGGTTTGAAGAACCTTCATTCTGGAAGTCAATGCGGAATCAGCATATAAATTCCTTGGAATGTTTTTTACAACAGGCTCAACTTTCCATATAAATCCAAGATCAACGTCATTCCAATTGACATCGTTACCGTTCCAATCTTTTTGAGGAAGAGTGTTTGTTACCGATTTTACCGCATTCGGTTTTTCGCCTATTATACGATAAATCGAAAATGTTCCCCAACTAGGTACAAGAACAATATCACCTTTCCTCATTTTTGAAAGAAAATTCCATAGAGTCCACCGATTCCGCGGAAGATATCCCCAAGAGTCTTGAAAATACCTGTTGAATTCTTGCTCGTTTTCATTTAAGGCATTCTCAATGAATCCATCTGTAGAGAACGAGCTATAACCAATAGACAAGAATCCGGCATCTATAAGCGGATACGAGACATGCGCAAAATGAGAAATTCGATGTAGCCAGTAGTTCATATTCGTCTTTATTTTAAATTTTTCAGCAAATCATTTAAGGATACAGAATCCATAAATGGGATTGTCTCCCCATTTTTACTCATTTTTTTGAGAGCCTTAACCATATTCTCTACCTTTAGAGGATTACGACCATAATTTCGTCCAGGTCTTTTTAATGAAATCATATAAGTAGTGTTGTTATCGGAAAAGATACGGTCAAAAAAATGAAATGACGGATATTTCCCTCTGCTGCTTACACAAAAAACGCGCTCTCCCTCTGTGTATAATGATTCATCTTTAGGCATATAAAAGAAATCGCGCACCCGTTTTCTATCAATTTTCGCTTCTGTACCCTTGTAGTACTCGTTAGCTTTTTCTAGAATTATTTTTTTTTCTTCTTCAAGAATAGTATTTTCCCAAACAAATAAGGGTATTTCCACATTAACTTCATTTGCAATATCCCGTGCATATGATTCTTTATATTCTCCCTTATATTCATTCAATTTGGTTATAAAGTCTTCACATTTGCTGTTACAGTAATTTTTATCTGATAAGATTTTATTCTTATACTGTTCATATATTTCCGATTTCTTCAAATGAAGCAATGTATCGCGAATCGTCTTTAACCCTACTTCGGTATAATTTGCCGACCCTATTATGACAGTAGAAGGAGATATTAAATATAGTTTCCAATGAGTGCTAGTCTTTCTATTAAAATTAACAAAAAAATCAATTTTTTTATTCTTTTTTGCTAGTTTATAAATTTGCTTTAGCTCTCTCGGGTTATTAAAGCTATTGAGAACTCCTGTATATAACGAAACATGCTTATTTTGCTTGATTAAATTTTCCAAATGATTGCCAATTCCGGAAACAAACGCAGATACGATAATAATATCCTCGTCCTTATATGATTTTAGTTTATCGTTCAAGTTGTTCTTTTTATCCAGAATTATCATAAATCACCTTTCAGCATCATTCAACACAAGGCCATCCCCTTGCACTCATCTCATTTTTTAAAATAGCATTTGTTTTTTCAAAACTTCCTTGTTCACAGCAAACAATACCTTGTTTATGCATTTGATCAAAAACAGCCTTTTCAAATCCTGTACTTTTTAGAGTTTTAAAGAAGTCTTCATAATTTTCAAGTTCTGAGTATTCAAAATAACGATAAAACAAATTATGCACAACGGCCTTGTTCAAAATTATTCTTAATTCTGAAGAATACTGATTTGGCATATGTATAAGATTGGCAATAAAAAGACAGAAACATCCAAACAAGCTTTCATCTCTTATAAAAGGGAAAGTCCAATAATGAATACAAAACTCCATCACAGAAGCGGCTTGCGCAAAAAGGCCTATACACATATGATAAAATTGATTAACACCTTCTTTGCCTTCATAAATAGGGATATTTATGGTTTCTAGATGTTCCAAATAGCGGTCTTTCAAATTCGTTCTTTTATATTTCAGGAACAGCCCCCATCCAGCGTCTTCGCCAATACATTTGCATACTTCTTCTATTGACGAAAACTTATCCATATACGAATCTTTGTTTATCGTAGGATTAGAAAACAAATGCCAAAAAGCATTATCTGCACTCTGTAATACCAAATCCTTATCTACGAACAAATACGAAAGTGGTAATATAAAAATCTCACCATTATATTTTTGAATAATTTCAATATCATCTTCAATGGATTTTTTCAAATAACCCGCTAAATGCTCTTGAGGGCCAACAGAAACCAGCTTTGCCACAGGATCATCAGAAATATGTTTTTTCCCAAAAGACAAAAAAGGTAATTCCCGTTTACTGGCAGCATTAAGATACATTCCACCAATAAAAGCACATGTATCAAAATCACATGGATAATTATTTAGAAAAAATTCTATTTCCCGTTTATGCCGTAACCAAAAAATACGGCACTCACTTTGAATGGAATAAGCGTCATTAACATCAAAATGTTCATAATTTTTCAAGAGAGCCAAATACTCTTCTTGCATTAACTGCATAGATGATATTAAAACATCACAGCCCATATTCCGGCATCCTTTTCTTCAATTCATCGGATATGCCAAATTCATCAATTAGCAACTTTATAGTTTTGTTCATGACCTTAACCACATCATGCCAAACAGATTTCATTTTTTGCTGATTTTCAACATCTGGAACACAATGAAATTGATGTCCAGGAGCATCGCACCCCAACAAAGAAGACTCTCTTATGGCACTCCATAGCCCATGTTCAAAAGCAGAATCGTAATCGTAAATCAAATACAGTTCTTTTTCTCCAACAGCCTCAAATTTTTGCTTAGCATTTCCGCCTTTGAATGTTCTTGTGTCCATATTTTGAAGCATTCTGCTTTTATAAACATCAACTAAAATATTCAAATATTTCAAATCAAAATGTGTTTTTGCATCGGGTTCAATACCATTTTCCGGGAATCTTTCTGTAACCAGTTTTAATTCTCCCATACCATATGACTGATATTCTTCCCAAATTTTATTATTCTGATATTCTTCCTTCAGAAGGTATTTCATCATCATAAAATTTTCAATAATCACACGAACAATAGACCGACCCGAGATTGTATTGAACAAATCATGTTCTACAATTTCAAGGAAACGCTTGTATGAATATGTCGCCATTCCTAAAAGAACCAGCATCTTATTGTCTAAAGGATTTGTAATTCTGTACAAATCACCATAATACAGAAATACATTCTTTACAAAAACAGAGTATTTCTCTACGATTTCATCTGCGACATCCTTTTCATACTTCAAAATAAACGGTTTGCATTCAAACATAGCTCCACATTTCCTCCAAAAATCATCTATAAAAGTCCTATTACATTCCGAAAATGTCATTTCCATCGAACGAACTAACGGCCTAATAAAGTGCATTCTTTCATCCGAATGATCAATTACGGGATATAGTGATAGTTTATCCATAGTTTCTTTTGGAATATGCCAAAGTCCTGAACTCAACCGATAAAACAAAACAAGGAACTTTACATCAGTAGAAAATTCCGATTGAGGACTATTCATTTTCCGAATAACAGATTCCAATACTTCTTGGCAACTTACGTAATCATATTTTTCACCAGCAACAAATTTTGAAAATGCAGGATATTCCGAATATGAATAAACAAGGTTTAATGGCAAAAGCGACTCTTTTAATTTAAAATCATCTATAATTTGGTATATTGACAATTGTGTTGGTTCGCTTAATTCAAATATTTTTGACAAGGCTGGGCTTTCAACATTTTGCGCAGCAAGAGAAATGCTTTGCAACATCGGCATTATCTTTTGCAGTCCCAGTTTTCTATCTTCAAAAGAATTAAGCAATAGCCCTAGCCATAAATACTCTGGGACACGCTCAACAAACCAATTACAAGGAGCAAGTCCTTCTATTGTATTAAACGGTGCTACAAAAACACCATTATGTAATTCGTGACCATTTAGTGATATAATTTTTTTACTCATGGTTTTACACAATCTTCACAGGATGTTTTGAAGCATCCCACAATTCGTCTTCCGCTTCTGCAAATGGCTTTGTTCTTGAATCTTTTAGATAATCTGCCGGCACAGTTAAAACATCATTTTTTATTGTTTTAGAAAAGACTTCACTATGGGTTATACTTCTAGATATTACTGGAAGCTGTACACCATCTGTTATTTTAAATAGTCTCTTTAAGTTAGAGGCATGTCCTTGCAAGGCATCTGTTTTTGAAGGAAAAGCCCAACAAACATAAAAGCCAATCCACCCATCATCTGAAATACACTTTGTCGAAAGATATCTAATACCATCAAGTTTCGCATCCTCATTTCCTGTTACATATTGCATCAATAATTGTGGTATAACGTATTCAGGTACAAAAGAAGCACCTTGAGTACACAACAATTGACTTGCAGAAGACTGAATTGTTTTCACAGCCGAAGCCAGCATCAATGGATATAGAGCGAACCACGCAATAATCATATCTGCTATTTTTTTATTGTTTTGATTAGCATGCCATAAATCGCACCATTGTTGAACCTCGTTTATACAATATGCCAAATTCAAAACACTTACAGTATCACATAGTTCAACACGTGACGCTTGGTAATTATGCAGAGGATTCGCCTGTACTTCCAAACTACATATATAAAGATTGTTTGCTAAATAAATACAGGGAACACCAGGCATACTAAAACGATATGTACCAACTTTATGCCTTAAATTTAGCGGGATATGAAACATTTCCTTATTTGTAAAAAGGTGACTATCTTCATCATTTTTTCGCATTTTGAACAAACTCTTTAAAAGAGACGAGCCTTTATCTTGCGGAATTGACGAAAGAATTTTTAAATATGGGTTCCCTACCAAGTATTTTTCAATTAGTTTATATGCGTTAATAGCATCTCCTTTTAAATATAAATGCAAAACTTTTTCTATACAATCACAAGATTGATATATATAGTTCCTTAACCTTAAAATCTCTGTAGTCAAATAATCTAATCTATAGCATAAAGGAGACTGATTACATTGAACAGCTAATTGATATAATACTGTTTTAATTTCATCAAATTGCTGATGTAGGAAAGAAAAATAATCCAGTTGTTTTCCGCCTATTGGCATATTTTCTTTTGGATGTTTGAAAAGTGCGTTCTGTAACAATGCTGTGAGAGGGCCCTGATAAGGCATTTTATTCTCCTTTTTTATTTAATGGTTACTTGGCCGGTCATGAGGAGCGGGAGAAGGGTGTTGCGTTGGGTGGTTAAGGCTTCAATTTGTTTGGTGTTTACTAATTGTTTTTCAAACAATGGTTTAATTGAAGAATTGAAAGCGTCTAATGTTTTTTTGTCAGGAACAATAACTGGAAAAGACGTCAAACTTCCTCTAGAAACTTCTTTAAATGTCGTCCCAGAACCAAGCTGTTCAATTTTTTTCATATTCGTCAACAAATAGTAATACAAATATTCTGTGTAATCCTCTGATTTTGGGACAAATGTCTTGAAGCCCTGATTTGTACACAATTCACATTTTGCGATTGAAACAAGGCCAATGGGAGCTCTACTGGACATTAAAATTGAATTGACTGGAACAAGAGTCGTACTACAAGAATCGTACCCTTTTTGCGTTATTGTTCTTTCACCAAAATAAACGAATTTACTTTTTTGATCGGACAAATCTTTAGGTGTAATCCACACAATACCACCATCAAAATTACCTTCTTCCGCAGTTGACGGAGTTGCTCCATTTACAACCTCCGCCAACTCACTCATATTTTTCACTTCCCAATTTGTGGGGATGTTGCGGTTGAGGGTTTTGTTGTAGGTGGTTTGGTGGCCGGCGCATTGGAGGAAGGTGTAGTCGTAGATTGTTTTGGCGGTTTGTTCCAGCACGCGATTCTGAGCACGGAGATTTTCAATGCGTTTGTCAAGAGTAGAAAGCATGTCCCCTATTTTCTTTTGTTCAGACAATCCAGGAATATTTATTTCCATTTTTTTGAAATTATCTAAAACAATTCTAGGAAGTGCTGTTCCAGACACATAGTATTTCATTGATTTTTTTACAGAAGGATTACGCAATAAAAAAGAAAAAAAAGTCGGATCAATAATATCTTTGTTCGGACGCAAAATTGCAATCGAGGACAAAATAACCTCATCCTTTTCTTCTTTACACACAAAAGCATACTTAAGATAACTACCATCTTTTGCTATAAGAACATCATCTTTTTGCGGACGACATCCTGCAGCGACAAGACTTTTAAAATCATCTTCTGATATCATTTTGTAATCCGAATCGTTAAAGCCAAATTCATTCATATCTTTAACAGAATACATCGGATATCCAAAATCAACCGCCTTTGGACTGAAATGAGAACCATCTGTAATTTTCAGGCAAACATCATTTAGCTTATATTTCTTCATTTCCATAAAAAATCCTAGATTCTTCGACTTCGCTCAGAATGACACTTCCTCATTTCCCATTCCACATTTCACTTCGTTTCTCTTTCGATTAGCGAGGGTTCTTAAATCTTCATTCCCTTAAGGTTCTTGAGAATCTGATTATCAAGTTCTACGCCCTGGGCAGAAAGGGTTTCTAGTTCCTTGGCGAAGCCGTTTATCTTGGCCTTGAATTCTTCGGGGGTAATCTCTACGTATTCCACCTTGATATTAAAGTATTGGCCTGCGCTCAAGCTGTAGCCTTTTTCCCTGATATCCTTGTATGTCACGGCAACAGAGAAATCTTCCACCGTTTTCTTTTTGCGGAAGGTGGTTACAATCTTCTCAATTTCTTCGGAGCGTAAACGACGCTTTTGGTTGTTGCCTTCCTTGTATTCTTCACCAAGTTTGCTGGCGTCAATCAAAATCACCTTGTCGGAATCTTTCTTGGGCGATTTGTCGAAGAACAGCACAGAAACGTTGGTTCCGGTATTCGCAAACACGTTACTCGGCATGCTGACCACGCCGCTAACGATATGCTTATCGGTAATGTATTCCAGAATTTTCTTTTCTACACCGGACTTGCTTGTAATAAAGCCCGTAGGAATAACGATTGCTCCCTTTCCTTCGGCTTTGATGGAGTTAATCACATGCTGAATAAAGCAGGTGTAAATGGCCATCTTGGGTTTGTTGGGGTCAACCTTCTTTACCTTGTTGGGGATACCGGCCCAAAAGCGGACACTGTCTGCCGCCAGGGTGTCGGAATACTCAGGGAAATCCAGCTTGAACGGAGGATTGCTTACCACAAAGTCAAACTTCTTGAGGCTTCCATCCTTTTCTACATGGGCGGGTTCCAAAAGGGTATTCCCCTGCACCACATTAGGCAAGCTGCCCACCAAATTGTTCAAAATCAAATTCAGTCGCAGCATTTCGCTGGACTTGTCAGAAATATCCTGGCTGTAAATGGAGCAGCGGTCCTCGCCCACCTGGTGCGCAAGCGCCATAAGGAGCGTGCCGGTACCAGCACTGGGGTCGTAACAGGTTGCGCCCTTGTATTCGGTTTCGGGATCCACCAAAAGTTGAGCCATCACCTGGGCAATTGCTCGGGGAGTAAAGTATTCCGCATACTTACCGCCACCGGCATTGTTGTAATCCTTAATCAGGTATTCAAAAATGCCGCTGAAAAAGTCATACTTTTCGTTGAAAACTTCTTCAAAATTAAATTCCGCGATGTTCTTCACCAACGCCTTGGCAAAATCATCACGTTTACCGATGTCAGTAACATAAGGCGTAACAGCGGCAAAGATATTCACCTTCGCCTTGCCCGAGGTCACCACCGAAAACTGGTCCTGGTTATAGGTCGCAATATCTACCAAGGTGGAATCTAGCAACGCCGAGAAATCGCCCTGAGTCGAAGCATTGTATAAATGGCTCAAGGTCTGATGCGGCTTGATTAAAGGAATGCCACCGCCCATGTAAGAGAACAAATCCTCGACTTCTTCGTCGGTAAAGGAGTCGTATTCAACATCCCACTTTTCCGCCTTGCTCAAGCGTTTCTTGTAAGGAGTCTTTTGGTTCTTGGCTTCAAAGGCAAACTTGTCGTTAAAGAACTTGTAAAGGAAAATCTCTGTGATTATCTTGTATTCGTTGCCGCCATTTGCAAGGCCATACGCACCAGTCGTACTTTTAAGGGAATCAATAAGGGCTATGGTTTTGGCTTTGAGATCTTCGGTGTTCATTTACACTCCATAACTATTATACTGGTTGATGTATTCATTAGAAATCAGATTGCTAATGAATTTGCGGTCATCAAGACTTGCGGCTAAATCAAGGTCCATGAACTTGTGGCTTACGCAACCCAAAATATCCTTGCGGAGTTTGTCCTCGTTTTCCACAATTCCCGGATTCTTTTCAAACAGGTCATCGGCAGAGTCCTTGATTTCGATAAGGCTTTTCTGAATTTCGAATTCTTCCTTAGAAAGCAAGGGTCTTTCTTTCTTATCGCTTTGAGCACGCACTTCATTTTCTTCTACAATTCGCTTGTGGATGCGGGCAAATTTCTCATCGTCCTTGTAATGGGACTTTAGCGCGCGATTCTTGCGATTGATTTCCTTGATTTTGGACATTACGTCTTTCAAGTAGAAAATGCTGCCTTCGGCTTCGGTTTTGTCTTTAGGAATATAGCCGTGTTCCCTGAAATACTTTTTGAATTCTTCGATAAGGTTGACAAACTTGTCTTCTTTCTTATCGAAGTTGGCGTCAAATTCGGCACGGACCTTTTCGGCTTCTTCCCTAAGGCTATTAATGATAATCTTGAGTTCTTCTGAAATGCCCTTGCGGAATTCAAAATCGAGACTGTCAAGAATCGTATTGATTATGCCCGACACATCTTCGCTGTGGTCGTTGCCTTCCTTGAAGTTAATGGCCGCAATGCGGCGTTCCACTTCACGCAGCAAAACGGGAATGCCACCAGGCAGCATGTTCTTATACTTGTCCTGCAGTTCAACGTTCCCGCTAGAGCGGATTCTGTTGCCCAGGCCCTTTGCATCTTCAAGAATTTTACGAAGGTGGTACAAAGGTTCCTTGTCTTCAATTCCATCAATGACTTCGCGGAATTCCTCGTAATTCTCGGTAGGAAAATTCCACAAGAAATCCGTCAATTCCCTAATCTGCTGCTTGACTTCTTCGGGATTTTCAATAATCACCTGGCCCGGATCAGCTGAAAGTTCCAGACCAGAATCTTCCGTAGTCTTGTTCAGTTCCCGAAGATAGCGGTCGTTGGTGGCATCAAAGTTTTCCTTGATGTCAACAAAATCCACCACGTAGCCGTATTTGAAATCTTTATACGGGCGGTTGACACGAGTCAGCGCCTGCAACAAATCATGGCCATCGAGTTTGCGACCAAGATACAACTTTTTCAAACGGTTTGCGTCAAAACCCGTAAGCAACATTTTATTGACAATCAAAAAGTCCGTCGTCATGTTCTTCTTGTAGTCAACAATGTATTCCTTGCGTTCCTTCTTGTCTCCTTCATCATGGAGAATCAGGG
>Ga0247609_10006285_pt1 | contig 11463 bp, 9 predicted proteins | sample 172DNAGHGlowgp2_FD_193487 | JGI IMG/M metagenome (GOLD analysis project Ga0247609, IMG submission 193487) | Sheep rumen microbial communities from Palmerston North, Manawatu-Wanganui, New Zealand - 1728 DNA GHGlow gp2 | ecosystem: Host-associated > Mammals > Digestive system > Stomach > Rumen ... | reverse complement strand
GTTGTTGTCGTGCAACACCCGCCGGTCTCCCTGTTGGATGAGAAAAAATTTCCCCTATTCTTTGGAAATTACGAAAAAAGTTCGTATCTTTGCCTTCAAAATACCTAAAGCGATAAAACTTATGAAGAAATTGTTTGTATTACTATTTGCATTACTGGCCGTGATAGGTTGCGAAAAGTATCCAGAAATTAAAAAGTATGTCGAAGAACAACAATCAACGCTACCACTCGAAATCGACGAAGACGGAACCGCCATTATCAAGATGGAAGTTGGTCAGCAGGAAGGGAATCCATCGGTCAACTTAACAATTGAAGCGCCAGAGGAAGAGATAGAGCATCTCAAAGAGATTGACGAAGAATACGTCCACTTTTTAGTATTGAGTCTTGTCGAATCAGATAAGAACATCAAGAAACTTGCTCAGAAATGTGCAGCTGAGGATATTGACCTTTGTATTATAATTACAAGTGAAAACGATAGCAGTGACCCCATTAAAGGCATCCTCAGCGCTACTGAATTGAAGGACATCAAGAACGCCATTCTGATGGAATATGTTGTCAGAACCATCGATGACCTACCCATTGACATAGAAGTTATGAAAGTGACGGCTGTCGATACTCTCCGCAATGCAATCTCCATTAGTGCTAAAACCGATGAGGAACAAGTTGTAAGCAGTCTTAAAGAACTTGACGATAAAGAAGAGAACCTCGCCAAGCAAGTCGTTTTGTCGGCACTCATCGATAACAGCACCATCTCCTCTCTCGTAGACTATACTATCGCTGCTAAACGCGGTCTAACCATCGACCTATCCGACGGTTCAGACGAAAAAACAAAGATGAAATTCAGCTCCAAGGAATTGAGGAAAGCCGTCAAGGAGATCCAGGAAATGACATCCGACGACACCCTCGACTCTTCTTCTTCCAACTAATAACCCTCAAAAAAATATCAGTTATGAAACAATCTATTCGATTTTCCTTCCTAGCAATTGTAACCTTAGTGCTGCTTACCTCTTGTAACGTATTCGACAAAAGCTATGAAGTGCCAGGCATTGAGTACATAGCCTTCATTGCTGATGGTGATGAAAAATGGGGATTGATATCACCACAGGGTGAAGTACTTTTTTCCAATGAATTTTCTGAGCCCCCGTCTATTGTCCGCAACGGACGCTTCTTCGTTAAAGACGACGAGGACAACCTCTATTATATGTACTCTGCAGAACAATCTCCCCGAAAGGTGACAGAAACAGGTTATGTAGACGTCTATGCATTTATCAACGGAAAAGCTTTAGTAGTGCCTAAGAACAAAGGAATCACCCTGATTGACACCGAAGGCGAGACATTGGCAACATTCGACGAGATTGACGGCAAAGAAGTTGTTGAAGGCAGAATGTTCGATGATGGGCACATTCGCTTGATCACTGACGACGGGCTTCAAGCCTTATATTCGCCCGAAGGCAAACAGATTCTACCTGCCAACTATAGCAGTATTGGATACGGGTATGGGATTATTGCAGCCAGTCCTGCCAGTGACAAGAAGTATTACGACAAGGATGAATTCTCCAAATGCACCGATATCATTATGAATCTTGATGGCAAGGAGCTGTGCCGTTATAAGGGCAAGAAATACATTACCTGCGGAATTTACGACCCCAAACACCTTGGCGTTTGCAGATTCGACGAGGAAGGCAATAGGCTTTTTGGCGTCATCACCCCTGACGGTGAAGCCATTGTAGAACCTGAGTATCCTTCCAATGATTATTTTCATGGGCTATACACTTATGAGGACGACGACAAGTATGGTGTGAAGAATATTGATGGACAGACTCTTATTGAAGCTTCCTATGATAACATTATTATTGTTAGCGATTATTTGTTGATTGTTGGCAACCTCGATGATGACTTTAACTATACCTACAAATTGGTAGATATCAACGAAAAAGAAATATCATCCGAAGAATTCACGGACTATAAACTGAAATTCGATTTGTTTGATGGTCGTATGTTTGTAGCCGACGAAGAAGGCAAATGGAAGCTCATCGACAAGGACGGAAAAATAGTCGACGGACTCCCTGAGATAAGCGAACTGGCAGCATGGGGGAGATCAGACGACCTGATTTCAGACAAATTCGAGCCAAAGAAACTCATTGGAAAATGGGAAAGCCCTGTTGAGGACACCAATTCGTCCTTAGGAATGGATTTCAAAAAGGATAACTCCATCACCGTGTATATAGACATCTCAGAAGAAGCTGAAGGTGTAGGTACCGTCGTTGCCACTGCTGTGTTAGACGGCACATACACTATCGACGAGGAAGATAGGACTATTTCGTTCAATTTGGATTCGAATTCTGCTCGTCTGGAGGACTTCAAGATGGAAGACCTAAGTGACGAAGCCAAAGAAATATTTGAGAATGATCCACATTTAAAAAATCAGGTGAAAGAAGAAACTGCAAAGGAAGTAATTGCCGGACTTAAAGCTATGACAGAAAAATTTAATAAGCCTGAAGAGCCTTTGAAAATCACTCAAGTGAGTGGTTCGCAATTAGTACTTGACGACGATATGACATTCCGGCGTAAGAAATAGTCGCACTAAAGGCTCCCTTGCAACATTTCCTGTTGCAAGGGAGCCTTTCTTTTTATTTCCTCTAAAGAACTCCCTCACTTTCGTACCATCTCATTCTGCATATTCCGAGAGTTTCGGCTTGCGCTCGATATTGATACCATGCCAATTGACATAAAGGTCAATGGGGTCACCAAGGCTCTTGTACAGCTTTTCTCCATCATCCGTCGGGATGTCCTTGTCGTCCTTCGACCACTTGTTCTCAGACAGGTTTCCCGCCATGTCGTACTGTTCCATGTTGTTGAGAGTATACGCTAATTTGCTGTCCTTCAGTACGACGATCTCAATCGCGTTGCAGCCTGTCCCACAGTTTCCGCTCGACTGGATGGCATTCTTGAAGAAGGAGATAGAACGGCGAGAGTCGCCATCAATGAGGACATGGGGATCTTTGTCGTCAAGCGTGAAGATAGCCTCATAGTGATCGGCATTACGCATATACAACTCCGCTTTGCCGTCATGGTCAACATCAATGAGGGCATATTCGTGGAATTCAACGGGATTGTAGTCAGTGAACAGGGGTTCGGCCAACTCCACCAACTCATCGTACCACTTAGAAATGTCGAACTGCTTATCGGTCTTGAATTCCCAGCCATAGTCCCTGAGGCTTTCCAGGAGATCGATGCCGCCATCCTTCTCGAAGATGATGTTGGCCACACGCCACTCACCATCCTCTACCCGCATCAGCCAGCGCATGGGAATACCCTTGGTGGTAACGGCATCCTTCACCAGGAACTTCACCTCGGCCATACCATTGGGCAGAATCTTTGCGTCAATATCGTTGGCACTTACAGTACCCTCATAACAGTCATATACCCAGGCATCCAACGGGCCTTCATCGCCAAAGTCAAAGAATCCTCCGCATTCGCAGTCTCTGTCGGCAGCCCATGCATCCTCACGGACCTGCTGCCACTCCTTGGTACCGAAGCGCTCGTCGACAGATGGCGCGTTTTCATCATAGTGTTCTCTTTGTTGGTTCCAGTAGTCATACACGGCATTCACCTGTTTGACGACAGCCTCCACCGTGTTCAGCGTGTCTGGCACTTCAAACACCTGAGCACTGTCGGCGTCCGACGTCTCATTCTTTGTTTGCCCACCGCATGCCAGCAGCATCATCACCGTGGCAATCATCAAAATGCTTTTTCTCATACAATTTGGTCTATAGTTATATAACGGGTGCAAAGATACGAATAAGCGAGCGAAAATGCAAATTTATTTGCAATTTTCCGAGCGAGAGGAATCTTCGACGCAGTTCAAAGATACGAATAAGCGAGCGAAAATGCAAATTTATTTGCAATTTTCCGAGCGTAAGTGTTCGAAAATTTCTCCACATTCTTTGGAATTGTCGGAAAATTTTCGTATCTTTGCAATGTATAAATGTTAACTATCAATTTCCAACCAAATTAGGGCTACTATACAGGTAAAAAAGGAATGATGAAATTATTGACAATAATCGTAGCAACAATGATGATGAATACATGTAACGGAAACATGGCGAAGGAGCCGAGGGTAAGACCAGCAACCCAGGCAAACCGTTTCTATACGGCCGATGCCAGGGAACTGAGCGAGGAGGTGGATAGCTTCTTGGCGCTGCATGCTAAGGATAGGCAATACGAACATGTGGCGGCATTGATCGTACCTCATGCAGGTTACTATTTCTCTGGCAATGTGGCTGCAGCAGCGTATCAGTCGATACCTGACAATGTGCAGTACAAGCGGATATTCCTGTTGGGACCAAGCCATCATGAGTGGCTCGATGGGGCTTCGGTGAATACGGAATACGACTATTACGCAACGCCATTGGGCAACGTGAAAGTGGATGTCGAAACGGCAAGATTATTAACGAACACGGATGGCACGGATAAAACGGATTCTGTGTTCTTTTATAGTCCCAGGGCACATGACAGGGAGCATTGTCTGGAAGTGCAGTTGCCGTTCCTGCAGAGACGCTTGAAAGATGTACCACCGATTATACCTATTATTATATCGACAAACGATTACCATAAGTTGCAACGGATAGCCGAGGCGTTGAAACCTTATCTGACGGAGGAAAACCTGTTTATTATCAGCAGCGACTTCTCTCACTACCCAAAGTATGAAGACGCCTGTGAGGTGGATGCACGGACAGGCAAGGCTGTGGAGAGCGGCGACGTGGAACGCTTTATCGCTCAACTTGAGGAGAACGCCCGAGGTGGTGTGAAGAATCTGGCTACGAGTGCCTGCGGAGAGCTGGCCATTGCTACGCTGATGCTGATGATGCAGGATGGCGGCTACGAAGCAAAGCACCTGCTGTATCAGAATTCTGGCGACATTGACAATCACGACCATAGTCGTGTGGTGGGGTATCATGCGTTTGCAGTACTTAGAAAGAGCGAATTCTCATTGAATGACGAGGAGAAACGGATGCTGAAAAACATTGCCCTCACGAGTATCAAGGACTCGTTGGAGGGTAAAAGGATTGCGCAGCCAATTTTCAATTCTCAATTTTCAATTTTCAATTCTAAATGCGGAGCATTTGTGTCTTTACACAAGCAAGGTCGCTTGCGTGGTTGCATCGGGCACTTTGGTGAAGACGTTCCACTGCACGAAATAGTGGCAGAGATGGCTCGTGCCGCTGCCTTTGAAGACCCTCGGTTCATGCCTGTAACCAGAGACGAACTGGACGATATTGACATCGAAATCTCTGTGCTAACGCCTATGCGTCGCATACAAAACTTGGATGAGTTTGAGTTGCATCGTCACGGCATCTATATCCGTAAGGGCTATCGCAGCGGGACCTTCCTGCCACAAGTAGCCGATGAAGTGAATTGGACAAAGGAGGAGTTTGTGAGCCATTGTGCACAGGACAAGGCTGGCATCGGATGGGACGGCTGGCGGGATGCAGAGCTGTATGTTTACGAAGCGATAGTCTTTTAATGCATAATTCATAATTTTGAATGATGGAGTGCAGATATTATCAGCGGTTGTGCGATGGACGGGTGGAGTGTCTGCTCTGTCCGCATCATTGCAAGATTGCTAATGGCAAAACGGGCATCTGTCGGAGTCGCAGGAATGTGGATGGTGTGCTTATCAGCGAAGTCTATGGCAAACCGTGCTCGCTGGCCATCGACCCCATTGAGAAGAAACCGCTGTACCACTTTCATCCTGGCACCAAGTGCCTCTCCATCGCTTGTGCTGGCTGCAACTTCAGGTGTCTGAACTGTCAGAATCACGAGATTTCGCAGGTGTCATCAGCGGATGTCGGGTATTATGACTTGTCACCACAACAAGTCGTAGATCTGTGCTTGGAGCACCATTGCCCAGGTATTGCCTACACCTATACAGAGCCGCTGACGTATCTGGAGTATATAGTGGACACAGCACGACTGGCTCACGAAAACGGTCTTTGGAATATTCTTGTGACAGCAGGCTATGTGTGCCAGGAACCACTGGCAGACCTGCTGCCGTATCTCGATGCAGCCAACATCGACCTAAAGTCTTTCTCTGATGATATCTATCAGAAGGTTAGCGGTGGCCACTTGCAGCCAGTTCTCGACACCATCCTGGCCATGCAGGAAGCTAGTGTGTGGGTTGAACTGACAAATCTTATCATCCCTGGCATCAACGATGACATGTCGATGATTCGCCAGATGTGTCGATGGATAACCGACAAAGGCCTTTCAGACAATCCTCTACACTTCAGCCGCTTCTTCCCACGCTTCAAGATGCAGGACATTCCTCCGACTCCCATTCATACCTTGAAGGAGGCCAAGCGGATTGCACAGGAAGAAGGAATCAAATATGTGTATTTAGGAAATGTATAAACATGTCAGGTACTAGTCCTTAACGAAGCCTTTCTTGCGCCACTTCCCTGACCGCCAGCGACGTACAAGGATGACACCACGGATGTTCTCGTCGAGGGCAAAGCCTACCCACATGCCGATGAGACCATATCCGAGTGGGATGCCGATGACATAACTCACACCGACGGCAACGCTCCATTGGAAGATGACACCAACGACAAACGGATAGACCACATCGCCAGTGGCTCTCAACGTGCTGCCGGCAAAGATATTCGACGTGCGACCAACTTCCAGGAAGATATCGACAAAAAGCACCCAGACGCCCATCTTGATGATGTCCTCATTGTCGGTGAAGGCCGTGAGAATACTTTCTCCTGCCAGAGCCAGAACGACAGAACCTGTGAGTGTGATAATCATCGACCATCGGAAGAAATAGTTGCCAAGGATGTATGCTGCCTGATGGCGTTGCTGTCCCACGAGATGCCCGACGAGAATGTCGCCCCCCTGCGTGATGCTCAGACAGAACAGGTAGACAAACATAATCATGTTGTGGCAGTAGGTGCGTGCTGCCAGCGCCTCGTTGCTGATCTGGTTGATAAAATAGGTGATGACCACCTGCGACAGACAGTACGAGATATTCTCGCTCATGGCAGGGATGCCGATATAGAAGAGGTTCCTGAGTTCCTGCCAAGGCATGGGTCGGAAATAACGCAGCGGGAATCGCGGAATATGTACACGGAAATGAATCACGGCAAGCATCACCATCGCAACGGCACGACACGTGGCTGTGGATATGGCTGCACCCTCGACACCCAACTGCGGACAGCCCCAGTGTCCGAAGATGAGGGCATAGTTTCCCATGATGTTAATAACGTTTACGATACCCGTCACTACCATCGGATACACCACCTTGTCGGCACTGCGCAGCGAGGCCGAGAATGTCAGCGACAAAGCTTGGAAAAACGACAATGCCCCCGTCAGCCGCAGATACACCAGTCCGTCGCCCATCAGTTCTGGACGCAATCCCATCACTTGTAATAGCTCTTCAGCAAACAGATAGAGCAGGGCGCTGACCGCCAAACCAAGCACGAGGTTCACCGTCAGCGCAATGCCCACCACCTGCACCAGACGTTTCCTCAGCCCTGCCCCGATATACTGCGCACATAGAATGGCAGCACCCATCGAGAAGAACTGATAGACGAGGAATACCAGCGAGATGAGCTGGTTGTCGAGCCCCACAGCCGCCACACTATTGTCGCTGTAGCGACTCAGCATCACCGTATCCACGGCTCCCAGCATCATAACCAGAGCCATCTCAATAAATACCGGGATGGTGAGCACCTTCAGCTGGCGTTTAAGGGATGTATCAGTCATTTATTTGATGCCCTGCAAACAATGTTTTAAAGAATAGCGTCATAGTCTTTGCATACGATGGCGCTATCACTAAATGCCAGACAATACTTTATATCTGCGCTGGAGTGCAACTAAAACACTGCGTTCGGCCAAGGAATTCAACCCGCGGAACGTAGTGCGGCGCTTTAACTCAGACAAGGGCATTTCCAACAGAAGTTTTGCAATGCATTCGTCGGCAAAGGAGTTTGACACCACGTTAACACCGGTAAAGTCCAGCACAACTTTCTCGTTGCCGTTGATTAGCGGCAATAGTTTCTCACGAAGTTTCTGTCCCATGTCGCGGGTTCCAAAGTCCGTTCCGTAGTCTATAAATTTGAATTCTACCATAGCGATTCCAATTCTCCTGTTTCAACAAATGCTTCGTTATATTCCTCTGCGGCATCGGCTCGGTGATGTCCTTGTACTTCTCGTTCTCAGCAAGCGACTCTCTGATACCCATCCCGTCATCGGCAATCAATATTCGCAGCACTTTGAGTTGGTCGTCATACTGCGTCATGGCTGTGCCCAGCGGCTTGCCGGAATGGATATGCACATTGTCCATCATTTCGTAGAGACAATAGCTCAAGGCCTGTAGCACACTGACTTCGATGTCAAAATGAGAGGTCATAGCATTGACCACGTCACGATACACTGCGTTTAACGTCTGAGCGTCAAACACGTCAATCGAGATGTTCTCTCTCCCTTTGAAGTACTTATCCAGAATAAATGCTACATCCATGATAATCTCGCTTTACAAACTTTCGAGTGCAAAGTTAGCGCAAATAGAATGAAACGCCAAATATTTTTGAATAATTCTTATTTGTACCAGGCAGCAATAGCACCTTCCTTAATCCCTGCGAACAATGTTTTAAAGAATAGTGTCATAGTCTTTGTACACATTGCGAAACTTGTTCTTTCCTTCTGCTGTCATCTTCCTAAATCACAATTGCTGAAATCGGCTGCAAAATTACAAAAAAAACGAGAAAACAATCATATATCGCAATAAGTTTTAATAAAAAGTTGTATCTTTGCAATCGGTAATTATTGAGTATGACATATTAATGTAACTTGATATGGTAATAGAATATTCGTTCATAGGTGAGAAAAAGTTGAAGAAAGTTTCAACTGATGAATTCATCGTGTTAGTGAATAATACTGTACCCGATTCCAATGGATCAAAAACCCTTCGTGACTTGGATCTTACAGAGGTAGACTTTTCTGACGCTTGTGAAAAGGAGATCCCCAAGGATTTCAAAGGGTGGACGATTGAAAACGTCATGTTCAGTTGTTTCAATCCGCTTAGTGCAAAGAAGAAACATCTGTTTGGTTTGTCATTTAAGAATTCAAAACTCAGCAGGGTAAGCTTTGCCCAAGCTTTTCTAGAACGGTGTAACTTCGACAACATCGAGGATAAGGATATGCTGAAGAATGAACTTGCTCCCAATCCTTACTACGATCAAGTGGACTTTTTCCTATCAAAACTGAGTTATTGCCGTTTCTGTGACTGCTCAATGGTAAATGCAGATTTCCGCTATTCGAAAGTAGAGGATTGTACGATGCGAAGGTCACTCTATATCAACATCGACTGCTATATGTGTGAATTTAAGGGCTGTACAGCCTTCCAACGCAGCAAATTCCTTAAATGCAGTTTCACTAATGCCGCCTTCGAGAACAATGTCGTCAGGATGGAAAACCTGCCCAAGGGCATTGTACAGGACGATGTCGACGATTATGACGATTTCGTAAACCAACGTAAGGAATGGCACCGTTATAACCCTTGTAGTGATTATAGTGAATTCCTTCTCAATGCTAAACGTAACGAAAAGACGTCGAAGATGACCGCTGATGCGAAAATGGATGTACACTGGGAGGCTGTGGAGGTCTACAAACAACTGAGCGGTTACTATGCCGGCATGGGTCTGAATGGTGACTCTAACGAGGCCTACCGTAAGATGAAGTACAATGAGCGGCTCTTTCATTACGCGTCTATAGTGTACAACTGGAAGAAAGGCAGATATCTGAGTATCCTGCACAATATAGGCAACATTATGTTGATACGTGGTATTGCTCTGGCAGGTTTCGGGTATAAGTTCAAAGCTGTGTTCTGGTGGTTCGTGGCCTTGGTTGCGTTCTACTTCTTCCTCTTTCAGATTAACTTCAGTTTCCCACAGCCAGAATGGCTCATCCATCTTTCGTACAGCATAAACAATTCGCTGGGCCCAGTAGCAGAATATTACAAGGGACATGAATTCCTAGGTAGTGTGCAGTCTACCCTTGGTGTGTTGCTTGTGGGATTCTTGGGCTTTGTTGTTGCCAACAAGATCCGAAACAGTTCATAACGCTTAAAATTTGATGGATGATCAAAAAGAGAGTAAAAAGTTTGGAAGATTCGAAGTAAAAGCAATGTTTCCGCTGATTATAAGGATATTTTGCAATATTTGTAGCGGTTTTATTTGGTTGTTACATGATTTTTTTCTATCTTTGCTCCCGAAAAAGTTAATAAAATCGGGGCCGTACTCCCGAATTTTATAAGAAATTTAGGAGTATGATATCCAAATAATGTGGTATTTATGTACAAAAGAATATTTGATATCGAGAGCAAATTAGACGAAGGAATGTTCCTGTTTGGCGCCCGCCAGACAGGGAAATCAACCCTTTTGAAAGATCGGTTCAGGGGGGCGATTTATTATGATTTGCTTGACCCGAATCTGAGAAAAGCGTTTAAAAGGAATCCCAACTCGCTGAAAGAAGCTCTTTGGGATAAGCCCGCTGGCACGCTCGTCATTATTGATGAGATTCAAAAAGTGCCGGAATTGTTGGATATTGTACATACCTTGATGGTTGATAAAGGTTTGTTTTTTATCCTCAGCGGTTCCAGTGCCAGGAAGCTCAAGCGTTCTGGAGCCAATACACTTGGAGGTCGTGCCATACCTGAAACACTTTATCCTCTTGTATGGCCGGAGGTAACCGATTTCCAAATCGATCGTGCCGTCCAGAATGGCATGATTCCTCGTCATTATATGGTGGAGGATGCTACCAAGCGACTTTCTGGCTATGTCAAGGTATATCTGGACGAAGAAATTCGTGAAGAAGGAGAGGTACGTGAACTCGATGCCTTTGAACGTTTCATGGAGGTGGCTGCCATTTCCGATGGAGAAATGCTGAACTATTCTAATATCGCCTCAGACTGCGGTGTGTCGGCCAAAACAGTCAAGTCGTACTTCCAAATCCTCTATGACACGCTTATCGGGTATGAAATCCCTGCGTTCAGAAAAGAAATAAAGCGGAAGATAGTCCAAGCTCCCAGATTCTACTATTTTGATGTCGGGCTGGCCAACTATCTGATGGGCCGTCACTCCCTGAAGCGTGGAACCGATGATTACGGGCATGCTTTTGAGCACTTTGTGATGCAGGAAATCATCGCCTACAAAGGCTACAACGACAAGCGTGACGTTATCTCCTATTGGCACACCTACGACAAAAAAGAAGTGGATGTCGTCATCGGTGATGCAAAAGTGGCTATCGAAATCAAATCTACGGAGCATGTAGAAACCAAGCATAAAAAAGGTCTCAAGGCTTTCAGCGAGGAACATCCTGACTGTCGCTTGATTCTTGTTTCTCTCGATCCTATTACCCGCAAATCAGGAGACAAAGAGCTCATCTATGTTCTGGACTTCCT
>Ga0247609_10006283_pt1 | contig 11465 bp, 4 predicted proteins | sample 172DNAGHGlowgp2_FD_193487 | JGI IMG/M metagenome (GOLD analysis project Ga0247609, IMG submission 193487) | Sheep rumen microbial communities from Palmerston North, Manawatu-Wanganui, New Zealand - 1728 DNA GHGlow gp2 | ecosystem: Host-associated > Mammals > Digestive system > Stomach > Rumen ... | reverse complement strand
AGCCTCGCGGATAGCCTTGAGGGTTTGTGCGTGGTCAGCACCCATAGCAATCTGAGCTACATATACATATCCATAAGTGGTGGCAATCATACCGAGATCCTTTTTGCGGATGCGCTTACCCTGAGCAGCAAACTGGGCGATAGCACCGAGAGGAGTAGCCTTAGAAGCCTGACCACCAGTGTTAGAATATACCTCAGTATCGAGCACGAGGATGTTCACGTCCTCACCAGAAGCAATCACGTGGTCGAGACCGCCGTAACCGATGTCGTAAGAAGCACCGTCACCACCGATGATCCACTGACTACGCTTAACGAGGTAGTGGTCGAGAGTCTTCAGTTCCTTGCAGAACTCGCAACCGTTGGCAGCACCGGCAGCGATAGCCTCACGCAACTTCGGAGCAATCTCCTTGGTCTTGTCGGCATCGTCCTTGTTGGCGATCCACTCCTCAGCGAGGGCGGTGAATTCTGCAGGAGCATTGGCCTCTGCTTCCTTCAGTAACTTGGCTACGCGCTCCTTCATCTTCTTGTTACCGAGAGCCATACCGAGACCGAACTCGCAGAAGTCCTCGAACAGAGAGTTGTTGAAGACTGGGCCCTGTCCCTTCTCGTTCTTGGTGTAAGGAGTTGAAGGAATAGAAGCTGAGTAGATAGAAGAGCAACCGGTAGCGTTGGCAATCATCTGACGGTCACCGAAGAGCTGAGAGATGAGCTTCACATACGGTGTCTCACCGCAACCAGAGCAAGCGCCAGAGAACTCGAACAGAGGCTGAGCGAACTGTGAGTTCTTCACATTGCTGCGGATGTCAACGAGATCCTGCTTAGACTTAACTTCCTTAACGAGATACTCCCAGTTCTTAGCTTCCTGCTTCATGTCGGCAGCATCTGGGTTGAAGGCAACCATGGTAAGAGCCTTACCTGTCTTAGGATTGCCTGGGCAGATGTCAGCACAGTTGCCGCAGCCAAGACAGTCGAGTACTGATGTCTCAATGCGGAAGTGCATACCCTTCATAGCGGCAGGAGCCTTCATCTCGATAGTATCCTCAGCAGCAGCGAAGCCCTTGATTTCGTTCTCGTCGAGCACGAATGGACGGATGGCAGCGTGAGGACAGATGTAAGCACACTGGTTACACTGGATACAGTTCTCCTTGTTCCAAACGGGAACGAAGGCTTCAACACCACGCTTCTCATAAGCGGCTGTACCAACCTCCCAAGAACCGTCGATAGTGCCGTGCTTAGCGAAGTCAGATACCTTCAGCAGGTCACCAGCCTGAGCATTGATAGGACGAACGAGCTCCTTAACGAATGCGGGTGCATCATCCTGCTTAGGCTCATCGTCGGGCAGGTTAGCCCACTCGGGCTTAACAGTCAGCTTCTGATACTCGCCACCGCGGTCGATAGCTGCATAGTTCTTATCAACAACGTCCTGACCCTTAGCTCCGTAAGACTTCAAGGCAGCAGCCTTCATCTTCTCAACAGCCAGTTCAACAGGAATCACCTCAGTGATGCGGAAGAATGCAGACTGCAGGATGGTGTTGGTGCGGTTGCCCAGACCAATCTCCTGTGCAATCTTCGTAGCATTGATGGTGTAAACAGTGATGTTATTCTGAGCGAAGTAGCGCTTTACCTTGTTAGGCATGAACTTCTCGAGCTCATCGGCATCGAAGATGGTGTTCAACAGGAACTGACCGTTCTTCTGCAGACCGCGAGTTACATCGTACATGTGGAGGTAAGCCTGAACGTGGCAAGCCACGAAGTTAGGTGTGGTTACCAAGTAGGTAGAACGGATAGGAGTATCACCGAAACGCAGGTGTGAGCAGGTGAAACCTCCCGACTTCTTAGAGTCGTATGAGAAGTAAGCCTGACAGTACTTGTCGGTGTTGTCACCAATAATTTTTACGCTGTTCTTGTTAGCACCTACAGTACCGTCGGCACCCAAACCGTAGAACTTAGCCTGGAACATACCAGCACCACCGAGAGCAATCTCCTCAACCTCAGGCAGAGAGGTGAAGGTAACGTCATCTACGATACCGATGGTGAAGTGGTTCTTTGGCTCTGGCATAGCGAGGTTGTTGAACACGCTGATGATCTGAGCTGGAGTGGTATCGTGAGAACCCAATCCATAGCGACCACCTACGATGAGAGGACGATCCTCAACATCATAGTAAGCATCCTTCACATCGAGATACAGAGGCTCACCATTGGCTCCTGGCTCCTTAGTGCGGTCGAGCACTGCAATGCGCTTTACTGACTTAGGAACAGCAGCGAGCAGATGCTTCACGCTGAAAGGACGATAGAGGTGAACAGAAATCATACCAACCTTCTGACCGTTAGCGTTCAGATAGTCGATAGCCTCGCGGGCTGCATCGGTAGCAGAACCCATCAAGATAATCATGCGGTCAGCATCCTCGGCTCCGTAGTAAGAGAAGAGGTGATACTCACGACCAGTAATCTTTGAAAGCTCGCCCAAATACTTCTCAACAACCTCAGGCACTGCATCGTAGTAGGGGTTGCAAGCCTCACGGTGTGTGAAGAATGTCTCAGGATTCTCGGCTGTACCACGAGTAATAGGACGCTCTGGTGACATAGCACGATCGCGGAAACGCTTGATGTACTCTTCCTTCACCAGTGGGCGAACATCCTCTTGGTCGAGCAGCTCAATCTTGTGATACTCGTGAGAGGTGCGGAAACCATCGAAGAAGTTTACGAATGGAACGCAGGTCTCGAGAGATGCCAAGTGAGCGGCAGCTGTCATGTCCATAACCTCCTGTACAGAACCCTCGCAGAGCATGGCGAAACCGGTCTGGCGGCAAGCCATTACGTCCTGATGGTCACCGAAGATACAGAGAGAGTGTGAAGCCAGCGTACGAGCAGAAACGTCGAATACGCATGGAATCAACTCACCTGCGATTTTGTACATGTTAGGGATCATCAGCAACAGACCCTGAGAAGCAGTGAATGTAGTGGTGAGAGCACCAGCCTGCAGAGAACCGTGAACGGCACCGGCAGCACCAGCCTCAGACTGCATTTCCTGCACACTTACGGTCTGTCCCCACAGGTTCTTACGACCACGGGCAGCCCACTCGTCAACGTGCTCAGCCATTGGTGAGCTCGGGGTGATGGGGTAGATAGCTGCTACCTCCGAGAACATGTAGCTTACGTGAGCCGCAGCCTCGTTACCATCACAGGTGATAAATTTCTTTTCTTTAGCCATTTTTGATAAATATTAAAATGAATAACTTATTTGTTTAGTATAAAAATCCTAAGAGCCATAAGGGTATCTGATTGTCTTTTCCTACCTCTGTATTGTAGCGGGCATAGACGGTATCAGGTGTGTACCTTAATTTGTAATGTATATCCGCATCGCAGATACGGAACTTAATCTTCTCATCAACGACATAGACAGCATCACGTGATCCCTGATTGATCTTGTGGTCTTTCCATAAAGAATTGACAAAGAAAGTCTCCATAGCCGTCTGTTTTTCTACGTGAATAGGGTAGATGGCATAGAGCAGGTTGGAGTTGTGAAGCATTACCTTCGAAGGTTTCTTGGGAAAGTCCTGTCCTACGGGATATATAATGTTGAGCAGACGTGCATCGGCCAAGTACTTGATATAATTCATGACGGTAGCACGACTGGTTTCTATATCGTTAGCTAATTTGCTGATGTTTGGAGCAATAGGACCTTCTTCGGCCAACTCGTAGAATAGTTTCTTAATTTTAGAAAGATACTTCAGTTCAATCTGCTTGATGAGCAAGATATCTACTTCAGTCATCATGTTCATGGTCTTGAGCAGGTTTTCGGAGTAGTTACGATGCTCTTGGAAGAAGGGATAGAAACCATGATGGATGTAGTCCTGGAAGTACTTGCTGGGTGATACTTTCGGCAGAATCTGTTTAATGATGTGCTCATGATCATGAAGGATTTCTTCAAGAGTATAGGGCTTGAAGTCATTATCTGTCATGAGATTGATGAACTCACGGAAGGAAAATCCACGCAGGTTATAGCTCTTCACGATACCATTCAGTTCGGGATTCTCTTCTTTCAAGCGCATCACACTTGACCCTGTGAATACAATCTTCAGTCCGGGATGTTCATCGTAGCACCGACGTAGTTCTTGCGACCAATCGTTCTGTTTGAATACTTGGTCTATCAGCAGGACGCGTCCGCCATTGTGGTAAAATTCTCCTGCAAAGTCAGCAATGCCGCGACCTTGAAAGTAGAAATTGTTCATATTGATATACAGACATTGCTTGTCGCGAATATCAAAATGCTCCTTAGCATACTGAAGAAGGAAGGTCGTCTTTCCTACGCCACGCGTTCCCTTGATACCAATGAGACGGTCGCGCCAGTCAATCTCATCCATTAAGGTGCGACGAACCGGGGCATTGACATGCTCTACCAAGTAACGATGCGTACGAAAAAAAGCTTCCATCTAATTAGATTTGTTTTAAAACAGATGCAAAGGTAATACTTTTTCTCGGAATTGCAAAGCGGAGATTGCAAAATCTTGTGAAAAAGCATTATTTTTATACTATATAAATAGTAAAAGGAGCTTTCTGAGCTCCTTTACCTAAAATTTATAAGCGATATCAAACATGAACCAACGGCCTTTTTGCGGGATGGGACCCGTGTCCAGTCCGCTCTGCTTATAGCTCTTATTGAACAGGTTCTTAATGTTGGCAGTGAGTGTAAGCTTACCTATATTACAGGTGGCTCCAACATTGAAAAGAATACGGGGACTGAAGTCGCGGGTGACATAGACCTTTTTATATGCCTCATTCATTGCCTTCTCTGCATTTTTCATATTCTCTTCGTTTTCTGGAGTTGGGGCAAGATTCCACTTCTTAATACATTCTCCCCAATCCTCAAATGCAGAATGCCAAAGTGCGTATCCAAAGACATCTGCTGTCCAGGATTTCTGGCTACTGCAATAATCAATATGACTATGAATATTGAGCCATTTGGTGGCTTGCCATGCCAGCACTGTGTTAAGTGAGAAACGTGGAATACAGAAGGCATAATCGAAGGTGAAATCTTCGATAGATGATTTTTTTACATCCTGCCATGCTGCACTGAGGTTAGCCGTGAAGTGTCGGTATTTATATTTTGCAGATAGTTCTACACCATACATATCACTTTTACCTTTATTTTCATGTTCGATGAATGTCATGTAGATAATGTCACGGGCTCGGTTGTAGAATCCGTTGATCTCGAAATCAAGACCGGGCAACCACTGGTTGGCACCCAAGGTAATTTGATAAGAATGTAGCGACTCGGGTTCCAGTTCGGTATGGACGACTGAGTTCCCGTAAGTGGCGAGAAAAAGATTAATCTTACGGTACATGTATGGTGCATCGATGAATGACTTGGAGTAACTGAGCTTGAGGTTCCACTTGGGCTGTACAAAGATGAGGGCCACACGTGGTGAGAACTCGCGAATCTTCGTGCCATTATAGCGGTTCTTGTAGTCGAAGCGCATACCTGCATTGAGAATGAATGGTCCCCACTGGTGTTTCAGTTGCAAGTAGCTATTGATATTACTCTCATGACCTTTACCGAGTTCTTGAATAGTGTCGTTACTTGCGACTTGTTTGTTGAAGTTGTAGCAGAACATATACTGAATGTCATCGAGTTGGAAGTAGCTGTACTCTGCACCGAACAACAAATTACCCTTGTGATGTTTGCTGTTGACGTAATTCCAATCACCTTGTAACTTTCCGCCAATGGTATGCTCCTGTCCGTTTAGAAAGCGCGAAATACCGCCGTTGCTTGAGTGGAGAGGTTCTTTCAAACTCTCTGGGAGAGGCAGTGCAGTAATGATAGATTCTGCAGGTTGGTCAGAGAGGACCTGATAGTGAGTCAAATCACTTTTGTCGTAGCTGATAGTAGCTTTGAAGAATACTTTACCCAGTTGCTGGCCGTAATTGAGTTCGCCATGGCTGGAAGTCGTGGCGAAACTGGGTTTGATGCCATCGAATGAACGGTATTTGTCGTAGTCGTAAGGCGTGAAAAGGACATTCATGGTCATGGGTGATATCACTTGCGAGAACCGTGTGTTGTACAGGAAGCTCAGGTTCTTGTACTTCAATTGTACGCCTAAATCATAGGAGGGCTTGGGACCAATACCGCCAATAATCGCATCGCCACCATTCCGCTGAAGCCCAGTATTCTCGTCTGGAATATAGATCTTCTGGCCATTTGCCTTATATAGACTGCCCCACACGAGCAAGTCGAGATCGAAATATCGTTTACCCAGCATAACGGAACCTTTCAATTGTCCATAGCTGCCTATACCAGCGTGTACCTCAATGCCATCGACATCAGCCCCCTGCCAGGTTATGACATTGACAACGGCTGTCAGCGACACACCACCATAGAGTGACGAAGCGGGACCGCGCAGCACCTCTATCTGTTTTACTTTATCAAGCGACATGCTGAAGTCGGGAGCAGCGATGTTTGTAGCATAGCTGTTCAGTCGGTGACCGTTGAGCATGATGAGTATTTTCTCTTGACCATTGCTATAGATGCCACGCATGGCAATATTGATATCATCATTACAGTCTACAATGTTCATTCCTGGCACGAAGGCTGCCAGAACCTCCTGGAGATTACGCCCTCCACAATTCTTAATCATTTCTGCTGTAATCAGCGTAGTAGGCACAGGCACCTCATTCAGTCTTTCCGCCTGACTCGATGCGGTCGTGATGGTAGCCGAAAGCCCCTTCTTGATGCGCTCTACCATATCGATGAATCTCAGAGGATCATTGGCACTGGCTGTGTAGTAGGGATTTTCCTCTAACAGTAGGGCTACGCGTGCTTCGGCCTGGGCTTCATCGTCATTTCCCAAACTGCACAGTGCTAATAGTCTGTAGGCACTCTGTCTGAGGTTACTGGGAAACTTCTTCAGATGGTCCAGCAGCATCGTTTCAGCTTCGTCAAGCCGTCCTATGCTGTAGTTCTCCTCCGCTACATTATAGATGTTGCGGTATTGTTCTGTATCATCCTGCGCATACCCAGCGAAGGTATAGCTCATTAATAATATGGTGAAAAAGATTTTTCTCATGCTTTCTTAACAGGGATTGATATGTGGAAAGTAGTTCCCTGACCTTCTTGGCTGTCGAAGGTCAATGAGCCATGATGTTTGATTTCGATAATGTCTCTTGTGATAGCCATGCCTAATCCCGTACCTTGTCCTGCGGGCTTGGTCGTGAAGAAGTTTTCGTAGAGACGTGTCTTTACCTCATCTGTCATACCTTCACCATTATCTTCAAGATCTATTTGCAGTTGCCCGTCAGCCATCATTATTTTCACTCGTATAGTAGGATTGTAGTCCTCACCCATTTTCTGCGATTTCTTCCATACGGTATAGCAGGAATTGTTCATCAGGTTCAGGATGGCGCGACTCAAGTCTTGTGGAATCACCATCATTTTGGGCAGATTCTCCTGGTAGTCTTCCTGAATGGTAATATTGAAGCCCTTGTGGCTGGCTCGCATGGCGTGATATGACAGGTGCACATATTCTTTCACAATATTCACCACATCTGCTGGAAGGAATTCATTTTCTTTCCCTCTTGATACCAGCAGAATGCCTTGGATGATACTGATAGCTCGTTCACCATGTTCCACAATCTTGGCCATGTTCTCCTTCAGGTCGGCTATGACGTCCTCTACTTCCTCGCGGTCATCTTCCGAGAACTTATCCTCATTGTCTTCCATAATCTCTGTCAGATCTTTCAGCAGCTTGTCCGACATTTTACTGAAATTAATGACAAAGTTCAGTGGATTCTGTATTTCGTGTGCTATTCCTGCACTCAGCAATCCCAAGGAGGCCAGTTTCTCCTGTTGCTTCAACTGTTGTTGTAAAGTGTCAATTTGTTGCTCCATAGCCATCAAGTTATTAAGTGGTTGGTATAATAATGGTGAATTCTGTATATTCGTCCTTTAGCGACGCCACCCGAATGTCGCCACCATAGTTTTGTATCACTTCTCTACTTAGATAAAGTCCTACGCCAGATGCCTCTCCCGTGGTCTTGGTCGTAAAGAAGGGGTCGAAAATCTTGTGGATAATCGTGTCCTCAATGCCGATACCATTATCTCTTATCACAATCTGAGCCAGATCATTCTTCTTCGTTAGAGTCACGTCAATCTCGGGTGTAAACTCCTTGCGTTTTGCCTTCTTTTTGACGGCATAGAGCGAATTGTTCAACAGACTCATCAACGACGAGCTCAGCAGTTCGGGGTTAGCCATTATATAAATAGGTGTAGTCGGACATTCGAACACACACTTGATATGATATTTCGTGATATCCTTCTCATAGTATGTATTCAACATTTCCTTGTCCTTATGCATCATGGATACCAAGTCTGTCTTAATGATACCGCTTGAACGGTCTTTCATTACTTCTTCCATGGCTTTCAGGGTGCGGGTGGTGTTGGAGCCGTGTTCTCCCACTTTCTGTAAATTCCCCTTCAGCATCGTCAGTACGTCGATGGTGTCGTCATAGTTCTCTGGCGACATGCGGTCCTTCTCGTCCTCAATATTGGCACGAGCATCATCCACCAGTCCTTCCGATAGCTTAGCGAAGTTGTTGATATAGTTCAGCGGGTTGAGAATACGGTCAATCAGTCCTTGGGTCAGTTTACCCACTGTTGCCATTTTTTCTTGGCGCACCAGTTCACTCTGAGCCTCGCTCAGTTCGCTGAGAGCTGTTTCCAGACTCTTAGACTTCTCCTCAATCTCGTCTTTCTGTTTTACTACCTCGGCTGTGCGTTCCTGTACGATGGCCTCCAATCGCATCTTGTCTTTCTCCAACTTTCTAAGTCGCCATTGCGTCAATCCGTAGCCGATCAGTGCAAGCACGGCCAGATAGCCAAGAAGCATATACCACCTCCAGTAGAGAGGCACTTCAATCTCAAAGCTTAATTTCAAGATATCCGACAGTTGACCGTATGCATCGCGTGCCTGCACTTCAAATACATAGTCACCGTATATCTGGTTCTCATATTCTGTGTAGGCATCAGTATCCCATGAACTCCATCTTCCACCGTTCAGTCTGTAGCGGTATTGTGTGGCCAGCAGCAGCGACGATCTATTGGTTCCATAATAGAAGACGAGATGGCGTTCGTCGCTTTTGAACACCATATGCTTGGGCAGTTCAGTGAACCCTCCCCATGCCACGCTGTCATCGTTTACAACGATGGAGCGCATGAACATCTTCGGCTTCATTGTTTTGCCAGGGTCTTTCTTCGAACCGTCAGCAACCGTCAGTCCTCGTGCGCCTCCTATCCATACTTTCATCCCGTCATGCAGTAGTGCGCGTACAGGAGTCTGTGTCAGTGGAAATATCAGTTGGTTCCATTTGTTTTTCTTGTCCCCGTTCACCAACGCATACAGATTACGTCCCTTATTATCTGTCATCCAAGCAACCCCCTCTTTGTCTTCATACGAGAAGAGAGGGTAGTTGATGGTCTTTGAATTAGCAGTTACAATGGTGGGCTGGTGGTTATACATCACCAGAGCGGCTAATTCATCACCATTATTTTCCGTTTGTTGAATCTCGAAGTTTCCCTTCGCGTTGTTCCATATCTTTCCGTATAGATTCTGTATCCAGATTACCCCCTTCTGGTCTCTCAAGAATTTGGTGGCGCGTTCGGCTTCACACACTTTCACAGGTGCCTTTCCCGTTGCGTAGTAATACACACCATCTTGTTCTCCACTGTAGAAATAATTGTCGTCAACCAATATGGCTGTCGTGGCCTTGGTGCTCAATTGTTGTGTAGTGTTGTTGGGCATGATGCGATATACACCATTCGATGTCGCTGCTAAAAGGTTGTCCCCCTGCTGTACCAGACCCCAGCAAGCGTAGTTCATTGTGTTCACGTGTTCGAAATGATTTCCCTCGCGCTGATAGACACCAGTCATGGTGCCTGCATAGATGCGTCCGCCCATCTTAGCCAGCGAAATCACTTCCCCCTTCAGACCGTCGCTCTGTGTGAAACGGGTGTAGGGCGATGGTATCTCTGCCACGAAGAGTCCGTTATCGGTGGCCCCCCATAGTTGTCCTGCGTGGTCATAGGCAAGACTCACTACATTGTCCGAACAGAGTCCGTTATCCTCGTTCAGTTGGTATATGATATTGCCCTGTGCGTCTGTGATGTACAGTCCGTTTCCATTGGTGGCCACTGCCGTCCATCCGTTGTCCAGCTTCTCGCGCCACATCACTTCCACATTCGAAATGCCTATAGGCGTGTAGTTGTAGGGAATGGGTATATTATTCTGTGTTTGGAAAATACGGTTCTGTTTAGCCGTATAAGTCTTTCCGTTACTGACCGCGAAGTATATTTCTCCCTTATCCTCCCAGATGTCCGTTACTTCACCTCTCAGGATGTGCTCTGTGTCTTGTTCCTTCAGTTCCAATATCCCTTGCTCATTGGCTTTCACGTACCCGAAGAAGTTGTAGCCGCCCACCCACAGTTTACCTTTCGAATCTCTGAGTAATAGGGTCACACGGGTGATGCTTTGGGTATGTATGATGTGCCATGCCGAATAGTCATAATACAGCAATCCTTCGAAGTTAGCCACGAAGATGATGCCGTTATCGTCCAGTTCAATATCGAAGTTCTGTTTGTGTCCTCCGTAGGTGGACGCGCTGATGTTATGGAAGAATGGTAACCCCTGACCACTGACCGAAGTCAGTACAGATATCATTAGCAGAGTGAGCAACAGATAACGTTTCATAGCCTGGCCTCCTTTCTGATAAATGCCTCGTATGGTACGTTTTTGCCGATATAGTAGTTCCATTCCTGGGGTGTGAGGTTCCGCTTTAGTTTTCTCTTGATGTGCTTGGCCATCTCCTCGACGTCAATCAGCGTCTCCATCAGATTACCGTTCTGGTCGGTTGTCAGGATATATTTATTGGTGCTTTCAAAAGTCATACTGATTATCCAGCGATGCGCATTGAGCACGTTGATGGGTTCCATCTTTTCTCTGCCTATGTTCCAGAATTTCACAGTTCCGTCATAGCTGGACGAGAACAGTCGGTAGTTGTCTTGTTTGAGACGCGATACACGTGAGTTGTGCCCCACCAGTTTGTTCACCTTGCCGTTTGCTTCAAGTACAATGACAGTTCCGTCGAACATTCCGAAGTTCTGTTGTCCCGTTTTTATGTTTGCACTGTAGCACATCACGCGGCCCGAGAAGGGTAACGGCTGTTTAGTGGCCTTGGTGAAGTCTTTACTCAGTAGGTACATGTTACCGGCTTGGTCGAACAGCACAACTTGATTCTGCTTTAATCCTGCTACGGACGTCTTGAAGTTCAGTGGCAGTATCCTAATGAGACGAAGCGTGGTAGCATCCACTATATGAACACTCCGTTCTGCTGTGATGATGAGTTCGTTGTGCGAATGGAAAATACGGAAAGGACGGATGGCGCCGTTAATGGGTACTACATGGATTCCTCCGTTCT
>Ga0247609_10006282_pt1 | contig 11466 bp, 8 predicted proteins | sample 172DNAGHGlowgp2_FD_193487 | JGI IMG/M metagenome (GOLD analysis project Ga0247609, IMG submission 193487) | Sheep rumen microbial communities from Palmerston North, Manawatu-Wanganui, New Zealand - 1728 DNA GHGlow gp2 | ecosystem: Host-associated > Mammals > Digestive system > Stomach > Rumen ... | reverse complement strand
ATACCATTGTAGTTGTACTTAGCGCGGAGAGCCATTGCGAAGCCGACAGGGCCGTTCATAGCTTGGACGCCAACGAGTTCGTGAGCGATTAGGTCTGGGAAGACACGACGGAGGATAGGCATGACCATGTTGGGGATCATGAAATCGCCGTAGTTGCCAGCGTTGTCATATCCAACTTGACCATGGAGGTATCCGGTGCCTTGCTTGCCAGCGCCAGTGCCGAGAACCTTAGAATGAGATGTAGGAACAGCTCCGTCGCCAGTGACCTGGACGTCATAAGCTTCCTTCAAAAGACCACGCTTAGCGAAGTCATTTGCTGTGTTTTCGAGAACTTGGGCGAGAGCGGCGCGAGTATATTCGCTTTCGATCTTCTTGCCTTCGTTCAACATAGGTGCCCACTTCTTGATGAGTTTCTTTTGGTGGACGTTTGTGAGCATATCAATCATGTGTTTGTGTTATGATGTTATGTGTGTTGTTGATTTTTGCGGGATAGGCTATGTCGATAGTCTATCAGCCAATTGGGTTAGCATGTCCGACTTTGGACATCCAATGTTGCATTAGAATAGAAGGAATTTGTTCAGATTCGTGAAGTTCGACATCATCGTCTTCATCTTCATTTTCATCTTCCTCTTCTTTTTCAGCAACGGGTTTTGGAGCCGGAGCGTCTTTCTTGCTAGTTTTTTCAGAATCGGAGCATTCTTTAGCGATTATGTCGTTGATCTCCTCTTCCAAAGTCTTTTCTTCTTCTTTGCAAGCTTCCTTCATTTCTTCACGGACGTTTTCGAGAAGCTTCTTGTAGTTCTTTTCTATTTCTTCGCAAGTGGCGTTAGCGAAACGGCGCTTGATCTGTTGAGCTTCGAAGAGAGGAAGATCCTTGGTCTTCTTTTCTAGAAGGTCCTTTGCCTTGGCGCGTTCAGCTGTAGCAGTGAGTTTGCGTTCGCGAGCAATCGATTCGTTGAGACGCTTTTCAAGAGAAGCTGCTTTGTCTTCAAGCTCTTTCTTGGAAGCTTCGAAAGATTCAACGAGTTCTTGGCGTTTAGCTTCGACAGCTGCGTCGTTGACGAGAAGAGTGTCCTTGAGCGATTCGAAGACGGATTCAAGCTTGTTTAATCTGTCGTAGTTGACGATTTCCTTTTCAGGCATTGCATCTTTGAGCATCGTTTCTAGGTAGCCATCAACTGCGTGAGCTAACTTGCTGGATTCGTTGATCTTGGTGATCTTGTTTTGGATTTTTCCAGCGAGAATAGCATGCTCTTGCTGATGAGCGAGAATCGATTCTACTACAGCGCGATATTCTGAAGCTAACTTCTTCTCGACTACTTTCTGCGTAGCTTTGATTGTAGCTTCTTTCGTCTGCTCGATAGAAGATTCGAGCGCGAGGACGAAACCATCGATGTCTTTCTTCTGAGATTCTGACAATTTGACGCCTGCGTCCTTGAATGCTGTAAGGAGACGTGCGTAATTTTCTCGTATGTGTTTTAGACTCATTGCTTGTCTTTCGTTAACGTTGTGCTTGCAATATATTGTGAATTGTTAGTTATTTACATGAATTCAGCTTAAACTTGGAAAAAAATGTGTTTTGCTGTATTTTTTTCGTCGTTTGTGGCTGATAAACAAACATTAGTTCTTTTCTCGTTCTTCGTTGTCAGCAAGAACTGATTCGATTCTAGCTTTCGCTTTTTCTTTTAGAATGTCCTCAAGCGTTTTTTGAGCGTCTGAATTTTTCTGGTTTGCTACTTGCTTGATGAACTTTTTGGTTTGTTCGATTGTTTTAGAATGAGAATGCATGATAATGACATTGAGATATACAACTGAATGTATTTACATTGAAGTCTCTTATTCTACGCCAGCGTTTGGCTGGATCGAACCATCAAGAGGAGAACCAGAGTAGGAACTTCCAGAGTAAGAATTCAGCTTCAAAATGTTTATCAAGTACTGCTTCTTCGTTTGATCTTCTTCTTTCTCAATCATTTCTCTCAAAGCTGGAATGAGAACGTTGACGTAGAATTCGTTGTTGTTTTTAGCAAATTCTTGGTACTGTCTGAGAGTCATTCTAAGTCCATCACTTTCAGCTGATTCTGCCAATTGCTCCTCTAAAGCTTTGCTCATTTCCTCTTGATTTGCTGAAGGACCGATGTTGTTTATTGCTTGTTGAAGTGGTCTAAGAAGTTCGTCGAAAAGATAGTTGTTGCGTCCTTGTCCGCCTTTTTCTAGAGCTTGAAGAATAGAAGCACGGATCATCGTTTCATCGACTGTTCCAGTTGTTCCAAGATAAGGAGCTAGTCTGAAAGCTATGTCATCTGCGTTGATGTTTTCTAGGCCAGTCTGTCCAGCGATCTGCATTTCTTGAGTGACCTTGTCGAACATGTCTTTGAAGCCAGGAATGTCTGATGCTGTTGGAGGTTCAAGGTTCTCGTTGAAAATCTGGCTGAAGTCTTGTTCTTTCAAACGGCCAACAAAAGCACGATACCACGAAGACTTATCAATTGGAACAAATGCAAACATGTCTTTCATCGCATTTTTCACAATTGTATCAGATTTAAGGGCATCAACATCATCAACTCGAAATGCTTTTGCTCCATGTGCAACAGCTACAAGAGGAGAATTAGATAAAGAGGTAAGCGATTCTGTGTTAAGTTCACCACCAGCTTTGAAATATGATCCATAAAGCAAAACTTTAGCTGGAGTTTTTTCTCCAACAAAATCTACATAAAACCCATCTATTAATCTGTTAAATTCTTCTTGATCAATATTTCCACTAACCTTTTCCATAAAAGCAACAAATTCATTTGGGTTAATTTTATTAGTTTGAAGTTCTCTCAACTTCTTTATGACAAGCATATTTCTAAACGTTTTCAACCAATAAGGATTATATAAAGGACCACTATGAAAATGTAAGCTTTTATCACTTAATGTAGCTTCCGTTTCTCCATAATTTTTTAGTTTACCATATTTCTCAATAGATTTTCTGTTCAAGAACCCTCTTGGTGAAAATTCGTCGCCTTTATCTATTAACTCAGTGAATTCCTTCAAGGTAGCTCTTGTTTCGTCCAGTAGCTTGGAATAAGACAGCCTTTCACCTATTTTTGAAAACAAAGCCAAGTCCTCTCGAGCGTTTTCTCCACTAAATTGCGCTTCAACGTCTATTCCAAAACGCTTTAGATCTTTAGCTTCATTTGATCCTAGAATCACCTTCCAATCTTCTCCACGCTCAGCTTTCTTTCCCAACGTCTTCAACAATGCTAAATGTGGAGCCGTTGTTGTTCCACTTCCGAAAATAGCTTCCCTTCTAACATCGCTTTCATAGCCTATCTGTTCACGAACGTATTTTTCGATTGGATCTTCTTCTGATTCAACGTTCTTGAAAGGCGACCTAGCAGTAATCATCTTTCCGATGACTCCCCCAAGTTTATCGCCAGCCCAGCCTCCAAGCAAAGAACCTATGACAGCGCCAACCACTGGAATTGGAATCAAAGCTTGACCCATTACAGCTCCCAAACGAGCTCCGGCGATTCCACCAAGCATTCTCCCACCTTGAACTACTAAGAAACTAGAAAGATCGAAATCTTCTAAGGCGCGAATTCCGTCTTCGACGATTGCTATTTTCGACACTATTTCTTTCGAATAGAACGTTTCTCCTTTTTTGTTTTGCAATGCAAACAAATTAGCTATTTCTTTTGCTTTTTCAGCAAAGCTGTTTATTTCTGGATCGTTGAAAACGTTAGATATTTGCGTCAGATAAAAATTGCTGTCTTCTGCTTTACCCTCAAGCCACCCAAGCACTTTGTCTATGTAAGGATCGTAAACGTGTTCTTTCGTCCAATCTTTCACAGTAGTGAAGTACTCAGAAATTTTCGTATAAACGCCCTTCGCAAACTCGAGTATCCCTTTCATGTGGCTGTAAAGAGTTCCAACGAAGTATCCGAAGAGATAAGCACCAACATAACTTTTCAGAAATGTTAGTATCATCTTGAACGAAAACTTCACCACACTAAAAGTAGCAATCCGCTTGACTATTTTAGACAAAACTGAAATCGTCTTGCTTCCTATTTTCACGGCATAGCCGGTTATCGTTTTGATTGTCGAAGCAGCAAACGAGACGCTTTTTAACACGACCTTGACTGCTATATGCGTAATCCTCGATGCAAGCTTGAAAGCGAACTTAGAAATGATAAATGAAAACTTCAGAAATTTAGCTAAAAGCAGAACAGGAAAGTAGTCGTCCAAGGCTTTGAAAAACTTTTTAGCGTGGTTTTTGACTATGTCTTTAGCTTTAACGAAATATCCTGTTGTGATTTTGTCTTGCCAGGTTTTGACTGGATCAATGATATCTGAAACTTTTGGATTCCAAACCTTGGTGAAGAAATTTCTAAGAAGACTAGTTTTAGCCTTCGTTTTTACAGCAATACCAGCTGTCGTTGAAAAGGAAAATATTTTTTCGTTAACAGCAACATTTAAAGGCTTGAAAACGTTGTTCTTGATGTGTTCGTTGATTGCGTCAAAAGCCGATGACCAATCTGTTTTGTACGGATTGTCTTTGACGTATTTAGATTGGTTGAACTTTTCTGACTTGCTACTTTTGCTGGCTGATGGTTCTGGTGAAGAAGACGTTGATTCGTCTTTTGTTTCAGTTTTCTTTTTTGCTGAACTTTCTTTCTTTTCGATAGAAGAAAGAATTTCATCAAAGGCCTTAGTAAGTTTTTTAGAAAGTTGTTTTACCTTGACTCCGTCGATAAAGTAGTCAGAAAGGTCTAATGACTTGATTGCGTTGTTGACATAAGAATCGATAGTCTTGCTGTCAAGAGTGTTGTATTTAGCTACAATCGCAAGAAAATCGTTCACCATTCTTCTGGAGAAGTAGAAGTTCTGAGCGTCGATGCTGTTTTTTTGGAACTTAACTGTCTGCAAATAGTTGTTCAGAAAACTGGCTAAAGCGCGCTGAGTTTTTTCAGCGTCGTTTTTAGCATCAATCAAAGCGAACTTCAGCTTGCTGACTTTTTCGTTATATCCTAGCAATTTGTTTCTGTCAATGACTGCTTCCACTTCTAACTTCCTTTGCTGCTTTCTTCTTTAGCTTTCTTTTCAGCATATTTGCCCAACAACTCACGAATCGCGTCAATCGTCTTTCGTTCTGTCTGCTCTTGCTCAGCTAAAGCTGTTCTTACAACATCAAACCGCTCGTTCTCACGCTCTTTGAAGTCCTGAATGAATGCGTCTAATGGACTTCCTTTATTTTCCATTTGAAGCTCTTTCAAAGCGTCTGTGAAAACTCCTTGTGAAATCTTGAGATAAGAGTTCCAAACAGATTCACCGCCATTTTCTTCTTTGCTAAGTTTCTCAAGTAAAGTGTCTGGAGTGAAATTGCGAATTGCACCAATGATTTTTTGATTGATCTGTTGTTGAAACATAGACGCTGATAATCCAACATTCACCAATATATCCGTTTTAGTTATGTTGTCGATGAAGTCTTGAGTGAAAGCAAAAGCTATGCCAGCAAGCTGAGCAAGAATTGCTGGAAATGTCTGAGTAACAAATATCGATCTTCTGCTTTTTTCAGTAAGTTCATCGTATTCGCCAGAAAACTTAATGTCGATATTAGTTTTTTTCCATTCTTGAAAAGCGGCTTCGCGTTCTTGAAGAAGCGTGTTCAACTGAGCTTTTTCTTTAGAATTAAGCACGCTAAAAGCCCCATTTCCTTTTTGTAGAGATTCCAAATGACGTGCTTTGTCTTCGTTGGCCTTTACCCATGTGTCATTGAAAAATGACCATCTAACACTATCTTCGGAATCTTTTTGCTTTCGTTGAAGTTCTTTCAATTCGCTATTATATTTTCTATTGAACTCAGTTTCTTCGGTCTGAGGTTGATTCAGATTGACTTGAAAACCGATGTTCATCGCGTCCATCAATCTTGACGATTTGTCTTCAGTAGCTTCCTTTTCGTATGTCTTTTGTCCATATCCTGTCAAGTTGACAGACAAGTTTCCTCCAGGATCAGAACCAACGTCTAGCTTGTCTATGTCGTATCCCGTGACATGAAACGTTTTTGGCATAGCTAATTGTCTGGCCCCTTCAGCTATTTTTCTAACGCCATCAGAATCAATATTCCTGTTTGATGCAATGCGAAGAAGAGAATTGTCTCCGTCTTTCTCGAATTGCGCTAATCTATTGTTGACATCCATCAATCTAGCGTTAAGAATCGTCTTGTAGAGCTGTATCTTAACGTCTTCGCCAAGGTTCTTTTTCAGAATGTCTCTGTTGACAAGCAGCTTGCCGTTGTATTTCAGAATCGTGTTCCACAACGTAGATCCGTCTAATGATCCACGAACCGCTCCATCGCTTCTTGCCTTCTCATATTCTATAGAATATCGCTCCAATTCAGCCGAAGCGTCTTGCAAAACCATTTGTTCGTTGATGATATCGAGATAAATAGCTTCGATTTCATCGTATTGCTTTCTGACCTCTGGATCACCTGTTCTGTCAGCTGTTTTCAGAAGATTTCCAAGAAATGCTTTAGATCGTTGTGAAACTGTTTGGTATCCTCCATGGTTTTTCACGTCTTCCTTTGATTCTTCAGTTTCTTCTCCACCCCACAAATCAGAGTATTTTTTCGAGACGCCAATCTTCATGAAACTGTCTTTTTTATCGCCTTGTTCACCATACGTTTTATCAGTCTGTCCCAAGATGGCAGCAGCACCAGCTGCAACGCCTCCAGCCATTATGGCAGCAAGCCCTCCTCTTGAAATGACGTATTTGGCGAAGTTGATGAATTTAGTCATTCTTGCGCCAAGCTTGACAGCTTTTAAACCAGCCTTTGCACCAATGTAAGCTCGCTTGAAAATTTTAGGCTCAGCTATAGCTCCTTCGACGAACATTCCAACAACGCTCCATAAAGCTTCGGCTACAGGAATCACGTAGTTGTTGAAAAATGGAGCTACTTTTTCGTAAAAGTCAGTTATTTGTTCTACGAGAGCTTTTGGAAAATTCGCCGCGACCTTGAACATGTAGTTGCCTTCTCTCCAAAGACGACTGCTTGTAATGACTTCCTTTATCTTCTCTTTAAATCCTTTAGCTGCTGCCTCTTTTTGGTCGAACACGTCTTTAACGTTTGACATAGCTTTTTCAGCTCTGTTTTTAATAGTCTCCAACCAAGGCTTCAAGACATCGTCTTTTACGCTATATTCTCCATTTTGGATGTTAGTAGTTGAAAGTCCAGCGATTTTCAAAATGCTTCCCCAAATGCGTCCAACTACATATCCAAGAAAATAAGCTCCAGGATGCGACATGATGAACCCAACGAACGCCTTCTTGAAGATTCCAAGAATAGAAACTTTCAAGACTTTAGAAAAAACGAAATCAGACAGAGAATATATGGTCTTGAAAGTTCTGATGACAGTTTTTGCAGCAAATGAAGCTATGCCATAAATAGACTTGACAGCAAACTTTCCAACATTCCACAAAACATTGACAGCTCCAACTATAAGCTTCTTAGCTATATTGAACGTCCAAACGACTGGAGCTAAAAGTTTTCCTCCCCAAAACTTCACGAACTTCAGAAGAGCTCTGCCACCAAAGTAGATTTTCAGAAGTCCAGCCAAACCTAGTGTAAGCAAGTTGATTGTGCCTTTCAAAGTTCCTTTCAGAAAGATTTTCGTTTTTTCAGAAAGAGTTCTTGTCGTTTTAGGAATCACTGATTTTCTTACGACAATGAAAAAGGTCTTCTTGTATTCTTTGTCTAAAACGTCAAGGTTCTTCTTAAAGGAATCAAGATTCTCAGCATTGACTTTTGAAAGTACATCGATGAAATTAGTAAGAATCGTCTTTCCAAAAGTGACTGAAAACTTAGAAACGTTTTCTCTGAAAGCCTTTTCACGTTTTTTCAGCAAATCGTTTGCAAACGAAATCGTGTTAGCTGTGATCTGCTTTTTGTCTGAAACAGAAACCGATGTAGTTTTTAGCGAAGCTTCTTTTGTTCCACTTTCTTTTTCTGATGTTGGAGAGGAATAAGCTAATGCTAGGCCCTTGATCTTCTGGAGGATCTTTTCTTTATAATCGGATACTAGTTCTGAAATTTTATCCTGAACTTTATCAAAGTCAAGAGAATTGTGTCTTTTCTTTTCTAAAAGTTCTTTAGCTTTTTCAGTCGTATTATCTGCTATTTTTCTAAGTTGAGGAAGAAGAATCCCGCTGCCTTTGAAATAACTGATTATCTTGTTGTTTATCGCGGTGGCAAATTTAACCATGCGATTAAAGTTCTCTTCCTCGAAGGCTACTTCATACTGCGAAATATATCCAATGATAGCATTGTAAAGAGAAAGAAATTCCGGGGAAAGGTCAGGCGATCTTAAAGAGGAGGCGAATGAAGAGGCTGGTGCTTCAATGTTGTTGTTTGGAAGATCAACGCCTTCACGAGAAAAAATAGAAATCCCTTCTATACCTGCCATCTAAAATGCCTCTGTTATATTTACAAATTGTGAATTTTGGTAGACTTAAATATTAAAAAAGCCCGCGTATGCAGGCTTTTGTGTTTTGTTTTTAATAAATAATTATATTTTAATTGTATGTTTTACTAAAATTTGTATCATTCATTTCATTTATCCAATCTATAGCTTCTGCGTATTTTTTATCGTCGTTATTAGCTAAATATTCAAATATGAATTTTTCTAATTTTTTCTTTTCACCATTAAAAAATACTTCAGAATCATCATTACTCCATTTTACTGAAATATTAATTCCATATTTTTTAGATACAGATTTCCAATATTTTTTAGCTTCGATTTCTGAATGAAAGTATTTAGTAGCAGTTTCGTTGGATCCATCCCAATCAATACTAAAACTTATTTCATTAGTGCTTGAAGCTTCTGCTTTGATTTTAAGATCATCTCCGTCTTCGCAAGCTTCGACGATTTTCATGCCTTTGTGCGAATCAGAGAATCTCTTCAACGATTCGACAAGATTACCTTTATAGTTCTTTACTTTAAACACAAGCAGTTTCTTCATCTCTTAATGTTCAACCTCAGCATTCTTTTGCGCCCATTCAATTTCTGAAATAATTTCATCCATTGAAAGACAACAATCATAATCTTCTAAAAATTCATTAGCCAATTCCTCAGCATCACCATTACGAAAATAATCTTCACTATTAGCAAGATATCCTCCGATCCAAATATCTAGATTACTTTTTGATTCATCTTCACTTATTGATTCTGTTATGTTTTTTCTAATTTTGAGCGTCTTAATTTTAAGCTCTTTACCACTTTCACAAACTTCAACGATCTTTATGTTTTTGTGAGATTCTTGAAACTTTGAAAGAGATTCAACAAGATTACCTTTATAGTTCTTTACTTTGTATGTCTTCATCTTGTGCTTAGATTAAATTGTTTGAGATTATTTACAATTTTCTCTTAGCAGCTTGAATTGTGTTCCACATGAGCATTGTGATTGTCATTGGTCCTACACCACCAGGAACAGGCGTGATATAGCTTGCTTTGTCTTTCATTCCCTCAAAGTCACAGTCGCCAACAAGACGGAATCCAGAGTTCTTCGTTGCGTCTGGGATTCTATTCACGCCAACGTCTATAACAACAGCGCCTTCCTTAATCATATCTGCTGTGACAGTATTTGGCCTTCCAGAAGCAACAACAAGAATGTCAGCTTGACGAGTAATCTCCTCTAGGTTCTTCGTTCCTGTGTGACACATCGTTACAGTGCAGTTCATGTCTTTTCTAGAAAGCAGAATCGAAATTGGCTTCCCAACGATATTGCTTCTACCAACTACTACTGCGCGCTTGCCTGCTGTTTCAATTCCAGTCCGCTTCAGCATCTGAATGATCCCATGTGGTGTGCATGGCAGAAAGCATTCCTTTCCGATTACCATGTTTCCAACGTTTATTGGTGTGAAACCATCGACGTCTTTTGCTGGATCTATCCATCCAATTACTTTGTCTTCATCAATATGCTTTGGAAGTGGCAGCTGCACAAGTATTCCATTTACAGAATCGTCTGAATTCAGATCGCGTATCGTCTGAAGAAGCTCCTGCTCAGTAGTAGATTCTGGAAGAAGAATTGTTTTGTCTTCCATTCCAAGCTCTGCTAAAGCTTTACGCTTGCCAGTTACATACGAAATACTTGCTGGATTGTTGCCAACAAGAATTACTGCTAGACAAGGAACGATTCCTCTGTTCTTAAGCGCTGCTACTTCAAGCGCAAGATCCTTCTTGATATCCGCAGATATCTGCTTTCCATCGATAGTACTATAAAAGAAAAATCCAGCAACATGAGCTGCTGGATTTTTATGATATTATCTTTAATTCTAAAACAAAGCCATTCTAAATACTATTTTTTTCATATTCTTTATATTCTTTAGACGCTTGATTTATAAGTTTTTTTAGTTCATCAAGTTTTTGTTTAAAAGGCTTAAATGTATCATCATATATTTCTTCCCAGTTCTTTGTCCAAGTATGGTTTCCAAATTTGATAATTGTATCAGATATATTATCAAATAACTCTATAATGCCGCTATATCCATCATGGAAATCACCATGAGCACTATATCCCTGCTCATCCTCTACTTCAAAATAGTTTTTAAATCCATTGTAAAATTCCTGTAAAACCTCGTCTGCTAATTTTTTAGCGTTATCATAGTATTTATCGGCTAATTCATCTCTAAAATCTGAAGATTCTTCAGTTTTGATCTTTTTCGATTCAAAGACATCTTCATAGTTGTCAGTATTCTTGCGGACATTCACTCCAAGAAGCTCGTCTTTCTCGTGGTTTGGAAAAAGAATCTTGTTGAAGTTGTCAGCTAACTTTTGCAATTCGTCTTTATCGTTAGAAACAAAGGCAAAAGAATGGACGTATGGGTCTTGCTTCTCTCCCTTTGGAACCGCGATTCCGGCAACTTGTCTGCAAAGAAAAATCTTCGTTCCGTCGAATTTCTTCGATTTCTTAAGTGCGTCTGCAACTTCTTGAGCTGCTTTGTAATCGTCTTTTTCTGGCGTTCTAAGTTGAACGTTCTTCAGCATCCATTTGTATTTCATAGTTTCAAGATAGATAAATTGTTGTTTGTATTTACAAAGTTATCTCAACTACTTTTCCACTTTCAAGCGACTTCTTTATGTCGATTATTCTCTGGTTGCTACTTCCTCTGAAAGGCAGCGTCAGATCTTTCTGAGCTTCAACAAACGGACCATCAACTAGAACATCGCACAAAGGCACTAACTCATCTTTCCTTTCCATAAGTTGTTCCCAAGTATGGCCACTCCAAATCCAAATGTCTTTTCGGTCTTCGTAATAAGAACGGACTCTTTCAACAAAACGTATCAGCTCCTCTTCGTTTTCCTTGTCTGTCGGATTTCCGCCAAGAATCGAAAGACCACGAATGTAGTCTGGCATCAGCAACTCAAGCACTTTGTTTTGAGCGCCTATTCCGAATGGTTTTCCATACTCGTAATCCCAGGCTTGTTTGTT
>Ga0247609_10006280_pt1 | contig 11469 bp, 10 predicted proteins | sample 172DNAGHGlowgp2_FD_193487 | JGI IMG/M metagenome (GOLD analysis project Ga0247609, IMG submission 193487) | Sheep rumen microbial communities from Palmerston North, Manawatu-Wanganui, New Zealand - 1728 DNA GHGlow gp2 | ecosystem: Host-associated > Mammals > Digestive system > Stomach > Rumen ... | reverse complement strand
CCTATAACGTAGAAAGAATGAATAGATTATTACGTCATTATCTTGCTCGATTTGCTCGTAAAACTTACTGCCAATCTAAAAGTATTAGTATGATTGTTGATTCTGTTCTCCTTTTTTACATCATCATTCTATCTCTTCTATTCGCTTTTTGCAATGCCCCTTTCAAAAATATTGCTTCACCAAATAAACGGGATTAATCTGTATTTGACTTTTTTCTCATATTCTTTATATCCTTTTAGTTCTTTCTCTAAAATGCTTTCTTCATTTTTTATTCTCTTCACAATTATAAAAGGATACATCAAAAAAATAAAAAAAGAGATAATGGATCCTAAAATTAATGGTATTGACAAAAATAATACGATGGTTACTAAGTACATTGGATGCCGGACAATTCCGTATAAGCCTGTATCTACTACTTTTTGATTTTCTTTAACTTCAATAGTACGAGATAAAAAGGAATTTTCTCTTAAAACTTCTGCATAAAAGATATAGGCTACAATAAATAAAATAGAAGCTATACATACAACCGCATCAGGTAATTTACTCCACTTATACCTATAATTTAATCCTGCCAATATAAAACCCGATAAAAACATCAATCCGCTATATAGTAAAACTTCTTTTTGAGAATTCTCTTTTTCTCTAGCATTTAATCTACGTCTTAATAAATCTGGATTTTTAAAAAACAACACTAATCCTGCAACAAACATCGGGGTAAATAGTAAGCTCATAAATAGCCAACCATTAAAGTATCCAACGGAATTTGCCGGAATAAATATCAATAATCCTACAACTATAACGCCAATTAAAAATTTACTATAGCCGTAAAAAATAACTTAATGTCCATACAACACCTACTCTTTAGTTTTCCTTGCAAAAAATTTTAATCTAAGCTTTATTTTTCTAAATAATTAACAGTGCTAAATGCGAATACTAAATTTACTATATTTAAAAATTTTGTTGCACTGTTTTAAATTATCACTCTTATCCAGTCCTTCAAATGCCTTTTGTATTTTTTCTATTAAGTCGTTATCTACATTTAAATTGTGATGTCCTGGCAATATCTTATTTACGTCTAATTTTTTTATTTTGTCGATAGAAGCTTTAAAATCTATCGGGTTTGCAGTGGGATAAAAAGCATCTAATTGACCCTCATATGCTAAATCCCCTGTGAATAAATATTTATTTTTCAAATCATAAAAACATATGTGTCCCGGAGAATGTCCTGGAGTGTGAATTATCTTGATTTTTCTATTTCCAATATCAATAATGTCATCGTCATTTAAAATAATATTAGCGTTCCCACTAAAAATCTGATATTTATTTATATCAAAATTTTTCGGGAAATCACAAGGTTCTTTAAGCAAAATACTTTTCACAACGCTTACCGGAAGAGGAAACTTCATTAACCAACCCTCCTCTAATTTATGAACAGCAATATTATCAAAATATTTATGTCCACCAATGTGATCCCAGTGAACGTGCGTTGTAGCAACGATTATAGGTTTTTTTGTAATCTTATCGACTTCATTTTTTATATTCGCAATTCCTAATCCCGTATCAATTAACAAAGCTTTTTCATTGCCCAACAATAAATAAGAATGTGTTTCTTCCCAATGCTTATATTCACTGAGCGCAAAAGTATTATCATTTATTTTTTCTATCGTAAACCAGTTATTCATTCATAACCCCACACGTAAATTTAAAATTCTATAATTAAAACATCAAAAAGGCCTTGTAAAATCTTTATTTACAAGGCCTTTTCGCTATTAACAAAACCTACTACTATTATAGACGCTTATTATTTTCCGCAACATTTTTTATATTTTTTGCCGCTACCACATGGACACGGATCATTTCTGCCTACTTTTTCAGTGTTTCTGATTGTCTTAGTTGCAGAATTTGCATCATTTACTCTAATATTCGAAAGCATTGGGCCTTCATTTATTGCGCTTTGTCTCTTCGGAGCAACTCTTCTGGAAGTTCTAAATGACAACAATACTTTTACAGTATCATCACGGATATTATCTATCATCTCATCGAACATGTCAAAGCCTTCTGTTCTGAATTCCATAACCGGATCACGTTGAGCGTACGCTCTGAGACGAATACCCTTTTTGAGTTCTTCCATCGCGTCGATATGATCCATCCAATGGTTATCGACATTTTTGAGAAGTATAACTCTTTCGATTTCTTTGAGCATTTCTTTTCCGAATTCTGCTTCTTTTTGTTTGTATATTTCAAGTGCTTTGTCTTTTATCTCCTGCGAAACTTTATCAACTGTAAGTTTTTTTAGTTCTTTATCAGTGAAAGTTAAATTATCCTCATCCAAAACCCATCCTAAATAAAACTCTTTAAGCCCTACTATATTCCACATTTTCTTGTCTTCGTGTTCAGGTAAGTACTTTCTTACAGTTTTATCAATAGATTTTTCAATCATATGAAGGATTTGCTCGCTGATGTCTTCACCATCGAGAACTTTATTTCTCTGGTCGTAAATAACTTCACGTTGACGATCCATAACATTATCGTATTGGAATACGCTCTTTCTGGTACCAAAGTCGCGGCCTTCAACTTTCTTTTGAGAATTCTCTATAACATTTGAAATCATCTTGCTATCAATTGGCATGTCGTCTTCGACTTTAAGTCTATCCATGATAGCTTTTACTCTGTCTCCGTTAAAGAGTCTCATGAGGTCATCTTCTAATGATAGGTAAAATCTAGTTTCACCAGGGTCTCCTTGTCTGCCGGCTCTACCTCTGAGCTGATTATCTATACGTCTTGTCTCAGCTCTTTCAGTTCCCATTATTACAAGTCCGCCAAGTTCTTTTACTTTTTTATTTTCTTCTTTGATCGACGCATCATATTTCTTCTTTAATTCGCTAAATGTTTTTCTTGCATCTAAAATTGCTTGGTTGTCTGTATCTGCAAAACCTGTAGCTTCTACTATAATTTCTTCCGGTATTTTCATTTTACGCATTTCAGCTATTGCTAAATATTCAGAGTTACCTCCAAGCTTGATATCCGTACCACGTCCAGCCATATTTGTAGCTATCGTAACTGCTCCAAGTTTTCCAGCTTGTGCTACAATTTCAGCTTCCTTTTCATGATATTTTGCATTCAATACAGTATGCTTAATACCTGCTTCGTTCAAAAGTTTACTTAAAAGTTCAGACTTTTCTATAGATATAGTACCTACAAGCACCGGCTGTCCTTTTTCGTGATACTCTTTTAAGTCTCTGATAACAGCTTTGTATTTACCCATTTCTGTTTTAAAGACTGCATCCGGATGGTCTATTCTAAGAATAGGTTTATTAGTTGGGATCTCTACTATGTCTAGCTTATAAATTTCACGGAACTCTTCTTCTTCCGTCATAACGGTACCGGACATTCCTGAGAGCTTCTTGTAGAGCTTAAAGTAATTTTGGAAGGTAATCGATGCTAATGTTTTAGATTCTCTAGCAACTTTTACTCCTTCTTTAGCTTCTATCGCTTGATGCAGACCTTCATTGTATCTTCTTCCGTCCATCAAACGTCCAGTAAATTCGTCAACTATAACGACTTCACCATTTTTAACAACGTAATCGATTTCATTTTGCATAACACCATGAGCTTTTATAGCTTGATTTATGTGATGTTGTAGAGTTGTATTTTCTATATCCATCAAGTTATCTACATGAAAATACGCTTCAGCTTTTGCAACACCGTTTCTTGTTAATGTTGCATTTTTAGCTTTTTCATCAACGATGTAATCTGCATCTTCGTAGAGCTCATCGCTATCTTCTTTTTCGTTGGTCTCTGCTACTTTTACCATTTTCAATGTCTTAACAAAGTTATTCGCAACATGATAAAGTTCAGTTGACTTATCACCTTGTCCGGAAATAATTAGAGGAGTTCTTGCTTCGTCTATGAGGATAGAGTCAACTTCGTCGACGATTGCGAAATTGTGTCCTCTTTGAACTCTATTTTCCTTGTATGTTACCATGTTATCACGCAGATAGTCAAAACCTAATTCGTTATTTGTACAATAAGTGATATCTGCATTATAAGCGATTTTTCTTTGTGCATTATCGATATCGTGAGCTAAAAGTCCAACAGTTAAACCAAGAAAACGATATACCTTTCCCATTAATTCAGAGTCACGTTTTGCAAGATAATCGTTAACTGTAACGATGTGAACGCCGTCTCCAGTTAAAGCGTTTAAATAAGCAGGTAAAGTTTCAACTAAAGTTTTTCCTTCACCGGTCATCATTTCGCTAACTCTTCCCTGGTGCAAGATTATACCGCCTATTATTTGCACTGGAAAGTGAGACATTCCCAATACTCTTCTGGAAGCTTCCCTACAAGTTGCAAAAGCTTCAACTAAAATGTCATCTAAAGTCGCTCCGTTACTTAATTTTTCCTTAAATATTTTAGTTTGATTTTTAAGTTCAGCATCACTTAACTTCTTATAAGGTTCTTCTAGTGCCAAAATAGCATTGCAGGTTGATTTTAATCTTTTTACTTCTCTTTTGCTGTAGTTTCCAAACATAGCCTTTAAAACATTCATCTTATTTACATCCTTTCTTACTAATATCAAAGAAAAAATACAATATTAAATTTATACTAACATAAAATTGATAAAAAATCTAGTCTTTTTTTAAAAAAATTAAAAAAAATTACAAACTAAACTTTTTTGCATTATAACTTCTCTTGCTTTTATTATACTACAATACGAAAATTTATCAAGCTTTACGTGGTGAGTTTCATTTAAAAAGACAAATTAAAATTTTTTTAATTTTTTATAACCTAAAAATTTAACAATCAAACATGGAATAATTTTTGTATCGTAGTATTAATAAAATCATTTGTACTGTGTTTTTTATTTAAACAGTATTGCTAAAAAATTATTATGTGTTATAATTTGATAAAGTAGTGTATATTGCTATATAAATTATAAATTTTAGTTAAAGGATGTAGAAAATGAAAGGGATAGAGAAAATAATTTTGTGGATATTATCAATATTTATGCTCTTAAGTTCCGCTGTAATAAAACCTTTTAGCATATTTAATTTTTTCTCTTTTGCTACACAGGATGAAGCGTCCCCAAAAGTTTAGACAAAAAATATTAAGCAGATAGAGAATGAGCTCGGAATTGAACCGGGCTCATTCCGTTTAGTTTAGACGAAATTCTTTCATTGTTATAATAGTAGATGTAATTTTTTTAATTCGTCAATGAAAGGGTTAAAGCTCTTGAAATTTTCGCCGTAAAACATCTCGATTTTTATAAATCTACCGAAAAAGTTTTCCATAGCAGAATTATCTAAACAATCTCCTTTACGGGACATACGTTACATAATATTGTGTTCATATAATAGACATTGATATTATGAGCTTTGGTATTGCCAACCTTGGTCAGAATGGAATATTGTTTTTTGGAATTCACCAGAGTTTTTTTGAGCAAGTCGCCAAAAATTTCTCTTCTCTGCCATAAATAGTACTTAACGAAATAGAAGTATGAAAAATCTCATAATTTAATAAGTCTATAAATAGCAGAAAAAGATGCCTTTTTATTGCAAACATTGAATTGTGTTACATCAGTTGCTATCTTTTCAAAAAGCTTGGTTGATTGAAAATCTCTTACAAGTATGTGTTTTCTACAATCTTGCCGATTGTTCCTTTGCATGAGTGATATCGACCGTTCTTTCGGCTCCATCTTCCAAGTACATGCGGTCCCACTGCTTTATTTGTTTTATGTGATTTGGTTCTTTTTCATTTGAGCCTTTCCAATACTTTCTTATTGTTTCTCTATGGCCCAGTCAGTTCTCTTGCATGTCTAGTATAACACCTTTTTAATTCCGGGCTATATTTTTTCTTCTGTACTTTTTTCATTTGAATTATGTACCTCCAAATTTGTCTAACTTTTGGGGTACATATCAAAACCCAACCACATTACAGTAGTTGGATTTCTAAAAAGAAGTATTACAGTAGAATTTCTAAAACAACAATTTAAATCTATCTAAAGGGGAATATATGCAGACAGCTTTACCCATTATGTCACTTCTTGGGACAAGCCTTACTGATGCACTCCTACTGTCAGTTGAATTATTACGATTATCACCTAACACTAAATAATAACCTTCTGGAATACCATCGTTTTCTAGCTTGGAAACATCCCAAGTTGATTGTAAATTTGTAGGTGTATTAGTAACGGTTTTATCTTCTTCGCCATTTACATATACTTTACCTTTTTCAAAATCAAATTTTATTTTATCTCCTGCAGTACCGATAACTCTTTTAACAATATTTTTTTGAAGTATTCCAGGCTTGTCGATCGTTACAATGTCTCCTTTTTGAGGATTATAAAGCAAATGATAAACAAATAATTTATCTCCATTGTGTAGATTTGGAAGCATGGAATCTCCCTTAACTTCAAATTTCATAAGGATAGATGTAAATATGATGGCTGCTATAATCAGAGCTGCTGCTAAACAGTCTGCCACGTCAAATAAAAACTTTGTAACTTTCATAAAGGATTTGCTTTCTTGCATAAAGAAACCTCCTTGAAATCAGCTTTAAAATTTAAAATATCCTACATTTTTTAACATTAAACTTTAATTTGTCTTTTTTTCTTTAACTTTTGCCGCTTTACCAACTCTATCTCTTAAATAATAAAGTTTACTTCTGCGAACTTTACCTTTTCTAGTAACTTCAACATTTTGGACATTAGGAGAATTGATTGGGAATACTCTTTCAACTCCAACTCCATAAGAAACTCTTCTAACAGTAAATGTTTCAGAAACACCACTACCATTTCTTGCAATAACAGTTCCTTCGAACATTTGAATTCGTTCCCTGTCCCCTTCACGAATATTTACACTAACTTTTACAGTGTCTCCGATGTCGAACTTAGGTAATTCTTTTTTCAAACAATCTTGTGCAATAATTTTTAATGCATCCATTTTATTTCCTCCTGATAACTACATTCTTGCAAAAAGCAGCGGAATGCTTGATTTAAAATATTTTATACTTTAAATCCATTGATAATTTAAGCTTTTCGATGCTCAAATATCAACGACATTTAAATACATATACATTTTACCATAAAGTTATTTTTTTTGCAATACCTTTTTAATGGGGGCAAAAAAAGAGGAGATAAATAAAAGAAGAAAGAGAAAAAGAAGATTTGAGGAGAGGAAAATTAAATTTAGCAAGAGCAAAATTGTTAAAGGCTAAAACGAAAATTTTGAATACAGATTTGATAGTTTCAATAGAGCGAAAAAAGCACTTAGAACGGCGACGCAAAGCAGGGATATAGTGCCTAAAATCAGAATTAATGCCTTCAACTGTATAAGTCTGACTTTTATTTTTTAGTGAAAGGTGATCACCTTCATAACAGATTTCTGAATAAGCAGGATAAGCGTCTGAGTAGTATTTGGAAGCCTTAGGAGAACAATCGACTAAATGTTGAATTCTCTCTTTGCTTTTATCAAATGCTATGTCATAACTTACGATTTGCCGTTTGTCCCTACTAACAAGAGTCATCACGTAAATTCTGTTTTTTTCTCTCTACAAACGTATAAAGTTCATCCATTTCTATAACTTCCACCCTTTCGTTTGTAATCGTTTTAGCGTATTTTTTATCTAGTACAAGCATATATTTTTACTTATATCTAATATCCTCCCAACTGCTCTTCCACTGTTTCCTTCCATATACAGTTTTATTGCCTGTTTTTTTATTTTTTCACTATAGCTCCTTTCCTTTGGATTTGGCGTGTATACTTTTCCACAGTGTTTACACTTTGCTCCTCTATTATGCCAAATATTTTATTTTTGAGAGATTTCTTTTTTCACCCACTCCTTTAGTTTAATCGTTAAATATTGTATAATAGGGTAAAGCGAAAATAAGAATGGGAGATGCATAAAGTGAAACTTTTAGTTTTAGATGGAAATAGTATATTTAATAGAGCCTTTTACGGAATAAAATTGCTTACAACAAAAGACGGGTTTTATACAAATGCTATTTATGGATTTTTATCAATACTTATAAAACTAAAATCTGAAACAAATCCAGATGCTATAGCTATAGCTTTTGACATGAAAGCGCCAACTTTTCGTCACAAAAAATACAGTGGATATAAAGCTAAAAGAAAAGGCATGCCAGAAGAATTATATCAGCAGTTTCCAGTTCTAAAAGAGCTCCTTTGTTACCTCGGCTACAAAATAGTCGAAAAAGAAGGGTTTGAAGCTGACGATATTTTAGGGACACTTTCGCAAAAATGCGAATCTCTCGGAAATGATTGTATAATCGCAACCGGCGACAAAGATAGTCTACAATTGGTTTCGCCCCATGTCTCTGTTAGGATCACAACTACAAAATTTGGTAAAGCTGAAGTTACATTATACGATGAAAATAAAATCTTTGAGACATTCAATTTAACACCGCCTCAACTCATTGATCTCAAAGCAATTCAAGGCGACACGTCCGACAACATCCCAGGAGTTCCTGGAATTGGTCAAAAGGGTGCCCTCGATTTAATGCAAAAATTCGGATCTTTAGATTACATATACAAAAACATTGAGGACATTGATATAAAGCCTTCTATAAAAAATAAGCTAATTGCCGGCAAAGATAGCGCTTACCTTAGCCGTGAACTCGGTACGATTATTAAAAATGTCCCAATCGACACTGAAATCGAAAATTACGTAGTAAAACCTGGCGATCCTTTAAAAGCTTCCTGTTTATTGTCAAAACTCGAAATGTTCTCTATGATCGAAAAATTGAACTTGCCTCGCACTAAATTAGACTTACCAGCTAAATCAGACATCGAACACAAAAAGTTTAAAGTAAATGTAAACATAGATGAAAATCTTCTAAAAAGCTTACAAAATGAACTCTCAAAGCAAAACAAAGCTATTTTTTATACAGATTATGACTTAGAAGCAAAAAAATTCTTGAGTTTTTCTGTTGTTGTTGAGGACACAATTTACCTTTTTACCCCAGAATTCGAACAATTCCTTGATTTTATAAAAAATTTCTTGCAAGACAAAAACATTAAAAAAATCACTTATAACATTAAGCCACTCTTTTTATTATGCAAAAAGTTAAACATCAATATCGAAAACGTTGACTTTGACATCACCCTGGCTGCTTACTTATTAAACTCCTCATCAAAAGACTACGAACTTTCTCGGTTAGCAACAGAATATTCCGTTGCCGACGTGGATTTTGAAAATATAGATGAAAATTCCAAATTTCTTGAATCAGCCCAAAATGCTGCTTATGTCCAACAATTATATCCGATATTAGATGAAAAAATCATTGAACAAAATCAAGAAAAATTATTAAAAAATATCGAGATCCCTTTTGCAGAAGTTTTATCTAATATGGAATACGAAGGGTTCAATATCGATAAAGAATCGCTAAAAGATTTCTCCTGTCAAATTACCTCTAAAACACAAAAAATAGAAAATGAAATTAAAAGTTACCTTGGAGAGAACATCAATATAAATTCACCAAAACAACTAGGCGTTGCGCTTTTTGAAGACTTAGGATTGCCGGTTAAGAAGAAAACAAAAAGTGGATACTCTACAAGTGCTGATGTTCTGGAGTCTTTAAAATACGCTCACCCTGTTATAGATTTAATTTTGCAATATAGAACTCTTTCTAAATTGAAATCTACTTACTGTGACGGATTAATAAATGCGATTTCAGCTGACGGAAAAATCCACTCGACTTTTAATCAGACCGAAACAAAAACCGGAAGAATAAGTTCTACTGAACCAAACCTTCAAAATATTCCAGTTAGAACTGAACTTGGAAGGAATTTCAGAAAATTCTTTGTAGCACAAGACGGCTGTTTGTTGGTCGACGCCGATTATTCTCAAATAGAACTGCGGCTATTAGCTCATTTAGCAGATGACAAAAATATGATTTCTGCATTTAAAAATAACGTCGATATTCATAAAGTCACAGCGTCAGAAGTTTTCAATTTGCCTCTTGATTTAGTGACACCAATTTTGAGAAATCGTGCTAAAGCTGTGAATTTCGGTATAGTCTATGGAATTAGTGCATTTTCTTTGGCTAAAGATATTGGCGTTACTAGAAAAGAAGCCGATACTTATATAAAAAATTACTTCAAGCTTTACGAAAACGTTCAAAATTATATGCAAAACTCTATAGAAAACGCAAAAGAATGCGGGTTCTCGCAAACGATGTTTGGAAGACGAAGATATTTACCGGAATTAAAATCATCTAATTTTAATCTAAGATCTTTCGGTGAGAGAGTCGCTAGAAATATGCCTATTCAAGGTTCTGCTGCCGACATTATCAAAATCGCCATGATAAATGTCCAACGTGCTTTGAAAAATAAAAATTTAGATGCTAAAATTATATTGCAGGTCCATGACGAAATTATCGTCGAGTGTAAAGAAAATCAAGCTTTGAAAGTAAAAGAAATTCTAGAAAATGAAATGGAAAGCGCAGTTTCTTTGAAGGTGCCACTTGTAGCAGATGCTCATATCGGTAAAACCTGGTTTGACGCTAAAAATTAGCGATAATTAAATTAACATTAAATTTTAAAGCGAATGTAAAATTAAAAGAGAAAGAAGATGAAAGAATGAATGTACTTTTTGTTTGTACCGGAAACACGTGCAGAAGTCCGATGGCAGAAGTGATTTTTAAGCATTTGATTAAAAAAAATAAATTAAAGAACATTTCTTGTTCAAGCGCCGGGGTCTCTGCTAGAAATGGCGACAAAGCAAGTCTCAACGCTATAAAAGTTTGCAAAGAATGGGATCTTGACTTAACTTCTCACAAATCTAAAAATGTTTTCGATCTGCCACTTCAAAACTATGATTTATTTGCCGTGATGAATTACACTCATTTGGAAATTTTAAAATCTTTGGGTATTTCTCAAGATAAAATTATCGTTTTAGGGGACTCGATCGGTGATCCATTTGGTGAAAACCTTGATGTTTATAGGAAATGTAGGGGTGAAATCAATAAGGCTCTTAAGAATTTGATAAAGGATTTAGCGCAAAATGAAAATTAAATTAGATGAAGTTAAAATTGAAAAAATGGTTTCAAAGTATATAGATAATGTTGCTTTGCTCGAAAAAGAAAGCTTTAGTGAACCTTGGTCGTGTGAAAGTTTAATCTCGGAACTTGAAAATATCAATGCAAATTTCTTAGTTGCAACTTTTAGAGAAACCGTCTTAGGTTACATTGGGTCGCATTGTTACTCGGGTGAATGCTACATCTCAAATATAGCAGTTTTTAAAAAGTTCCAAAATCAGAAAATCGGATCTTTACTTTTAAAATATCTTATCGATTTAATGAAAAATAAATGCGATTTTATCTCTTTGGAAGTTAGAAAATCTAACCTTCCCGCTATAAAGCTCTATGAAAAATTTGGGTTCAAAAAAGTTGCAATTCGAAAAGATTTTTATAAAAAACCTTCTGAAGACGCTTTAATTTACACTTTATTT
>Ga0247609_10006279_pt1 | contig 11470 bp, 20 predicted proteins | sample 172DNAGHGlowgp2_FD_193487 | JGI IMG/M metagenome (GOLD analysis project Ga0247609, IMG submission 193487) | Sheep rumen microbial communities from Palmerston North, Manawatu-Wanganui, New Zealand - 1728 DNA GHGlow gp2 | ecosystem: Host-associated > Mammals > Digestive system > Stomach > Rumen ... | reverse complement strand
CGGCTCTGGGCCGAGGTCGTGGATAACCTGCTCAAAGTACTCGATGCAGGCAGTTTCAAGGTCGCTGCCGTGCCCGAGTTCCAGGCATTCGTCACGCAGCGCCTTCATAAAAGGGTTGTCGTACACTGTGTTGTACAACAAGTTTCTGGGTGTTGCCATTATGTTTTTTTTGGAAATGAATGGTTTTTATTTTTCTGATACGGACTTGTATTCTGCCGTCCATACCCCGTCTTCCCCACGCTTGACGTTGTAGTATGTTACTACAATGCCCCGTGCCGGCAAAAATGCCGTCAGGGTTTTGACGCCTGTCTTGGCATCCGTGTACATCATTGTTGTGATGTTGTCAGGGATTGTGTCTTCCCAGCATCCCGTACACACAGGAGATGCTTCAGTACGTTGACATTTCGGATAGGCTTCGCCTATTGGCGGTATCTTCGGTGCGTCCGGATACGGGAGAGGATTTCCGTCCTCCCTGCATAGAGCCCAGCGCTCTTCGTCCTTGAAAATGTCAGAAGTCAGCCTGACTTTGACTTTGTATTCGTTTATTGCTATTTTCATTTTTTTGTTTTGGAAATGAATGCTGCGTTGGATTATTTTTTTGTCCACGTAGATGTGCCATACCCCAGTTCCTCAAAGTACTTGAGAAACGCGACAATGGAGTCCGCTCCATCGTCGATGTCGTTCTCGGGCAACATGTGCTGCATTGCCGTACCTGTCTCTATGAGAGGCGCAGCTTCGATAATGCCATCGAAATAGTCGATGGCATGCTGCCTGAGTTCAGGGTCGTTAGTCTCCCTGATTTGACGGATGGCTTTCTCCATCTCTCCCACAAAGGGAAACTGTTCGAAGATGTCTTCGCCATCGTTGTACCTGGTAGTGTAAATAAGTGGCATTTTAAATTTTGTTTCAGAAATGAATTCCATTTACCTTGTCGGCACCATCTTGCCCGCCGCCTTCCTGAATATGGCGAAGCTGGGGGTGATTGCCCCTGTTTTGTAGTAGGAGCAAACATAAAGAGTACCAGCGCTTTTGTGCTCAAAAGAGTTTTCGATTGTGTACACGGTCTTGCCGTATTTAAACTTTTTTTCGTCCATAGTTTTTTTGTATTTGAAATGAATTTTTACTACAGGTTGGAGGTGTACCCCCACGCCTTGTTCGCCGCCCTTGTGCGGCTCAAGCGGTATCCTTCGCTGCCCTTGGTAATGCCGAACCCGTCGAGTAAGTCCTCAATGGCTGCAACGCCAAACACAGGTTCTTCCAAGTAAGTGCGAAGGGTGCATCCGTTCATGCTATGCATAATGAACACATCGTCGAAAGATTTGTTGTGGCCTTTCCCGACGAATTCTTTCGTCAGGATTGTCGCTTTCCGCGACGCTTCGCTCATTGTGCTGAGCAAGCCCTTTATTTTCGACACATATTCCAATGTGTCTATCTGGTCTTGAGCGAGCGAGGCCGCCCATTCTATTGCCGCCTGCCGAGAGGTCATGCTGTTTATGCATGCCTCCAATTTTGCTCCTATCTCCATCTGCACATCGGCAGGATAGGGGGCGTCGCAGGTGTGTGGCTTCCCCGATGTCGTCCAGACGTCGTAACAACCGTCTCTGTCATTGAATATAATGACGAGGCCATTGTCTAATTTTATTGGTTTCATATTTTTTTGTTAGAAATGAATTGCCTCTACGCATCATACCCGAACGCCTTAGCGACTTTTGCCATCCGAGATTTCTCGGAGCCTTTGCCGTTCATCGGCGTTCCGTTCAGGCGGTCCTCAACGTATGCGGCGAGACGCGCCATGTCATACAGTTTCCTGTCGATGCCGTAAGGTTGCGCCATCGGCATAAACTTTCCGGTGTGGCATCTCGCGTATTCTTCCACAAGGGATTCAACGTCGTCTCGAATGTCGTCAAAACGGGAAAGTATGTCGCAGAGTGCTTTTGCAAAATCGTCTTCTTCCATTTTTTGTGTATTTTAAAATGAATGTACATCAACTCCTTGCCGTCCAATACTCATCGTATTTCCTTTTAAGTATTGCGACAAGCACAGGGTCGTCGACATAATAATTGTTGCCCGACTCTCCCGGACAAATCGCTACGTATCCGACTCCGTTGCTCGTAGGGCGTTGGAACTTGTTATAATCATCAAATCCATCGCCTTCGTATTCGTATGGAATCCCTGCAAAATATTCCAAGTCTTCCATGACCTTCTGCACCCGAGTTTTTGGGGGCTCGGAGTTTTTTACTCTCCATCGGCAGACGTGCCGCTCCCACGCGGCCTCATACTCGCTCCTGCTTATGCCACGAAACATGCGTCTCCTGCCATCATATTTTGGCCAGGAATAGCATCCTCGTCGCGCTTGCAAACACATTTGCAATTCTTTCGGAATTTTCATGTCTTTTGCCTTTATGTAAAAAATGAATTAGTTGGCAAACTACGACCAATGTATATCCAAGGTGCTGGGATACATCAGATGTTTTTTGTTCTTTTTGTTTGCATCAATCCATGACTGAAGCAAACAAATTACATCTCGTGCCGTCGTGTCTGAGAACACGACCTCGTCGAGATTGTAATCCTGCTTAATCATCTCAATGCAGGATTCAGTCTCTCCAAGGTCCATTTCCCAATCCCAAAGAATTTCGCCATCTGTTCCTTCGATAAGGAAACTCTGGCATCGGTTGATGTATTGGCAAAGGAACTCTCCTAAGAGTTCAAAGTCGATGCCCATAGTATCAATCTCTTGATACTCGACCCTGAGCCTTGACTCTTTGGATGTAATTTTGCAGTTTGTGCTCATCTTGTTTTGTGTTTTTAGAAATGAATTTGTTATTCTACAAATACTTGTGCCTAAGCAACCATCGGGTTACGGCAAAAAGTCCGTCGAGCAGTTCTTTACATACGCTTATCGCGTAACCGCCTTGAGGATAGTGGCGAGTATTGTAACGATACCCGATGAACCACGAAGAATGCCCCGTTTTTTCGAAATCCAAGGCATATTTCCAATCATCCTTATCTTTGGCGTCGGAAGTCTCTGCCTTACGTTCGAAAACACGCATAGGCAGCAGGTCAAGAAGCGCCTCCACCGACCAACAAGGATATTCTTCCTTGCCTCTGGTCTCCGCAGTGTGCGGATACGCGTCGATGGCATCGGAGATGATTGTCATGTCAGCGGTTTTGGGGTCAAGCCCCAAGTTCACCAGGGTTTGACTTTGAATCAAATTCGTGTGTGTCATTGCTTTGTTTTTTTTAAATGAATGTGTGTCACAAATAATTAACCGGGTCGAGCAGGCTCGGATTGTCTTCCAAATCCGCCAATGCGTCCCTGATTATTTGTTCGTAAGTTTTGCAATTGGGATTGTCGGTGTCCCAATTTCGGAATACGAACTCGTATTTGCGCCCGTCCGTCTCCACCCGTATCGGGGCATATCCCTTGTTCACTTCGGATTCGAAGCAGTGGAAAATGTAATCCCACTCTTGAGTCGAATAATTCGGCTTCACTTCTTCGACTTCCGGCTGCAGGAGAATCACCTCCTCGTCTGTAGCATCGCCACTGCACATCGGGATGCCGCATATGAAATGTTCGAGGAACTTGTCCTCGTCATCATCCATGTCGGGAGGCGCGACTTCTCTCCAGACGGCGAAGCCCGCCCTAAGCATGGGGATTTGGTCTTCGTCTTCTACAATCCAGCACACGGCATGTTTCTCCGCGTACAGCTTGAATTTCAAGAATTCTTCTTCCATAATGTTGTGTTTTAGAAATGAATTTTGGCTTCCGGCAATCACGCAAAGTGTTCTTTGTACGATTCCGGCATTTTGCCGTAATGGTAGTCGTCGAGCCATCCTTGCGCTGCTGCATTCTCGGCAATCTCTCGAGGACTGTGTTCTGCATCTGCCTGTTCCCATAGGCATCGGGCAAGATAAACAATAGCATCCTTGTCTATGGAATTATCAGCATTTAAGATAATTTCCGCAATATCCGTCCCGGTCCAAAAATCAGTTGGGCTTTCCGGGTCTTGGCAGCTGAGGACAGGCTTGCCCATTTGGAATTGGGCTGCCTTGAAATATCTTTTGCCGAACCTTTCTCCAGGGACGATAAAATACTCATTGTCCACCCTGATGGAGAAGCCGACTTCGCCCTCATATACGTCGAGGTCAAGAGGCATGAGATTACATTCAATCAATGCAGCATTGAGCTGATTAATGGTCATGCCTGCCATATCGGAATCAGGCAGAATATCTCCGGCGAAATCGGCCAGAGAATAATTCGAATGACCTTTGCCTCCCCAAGACGTATATCCTGTCGAGTCAGGGAAGCTTGCATCTCTCAAAGGGATGAGAGATGTGATGTCCGATGATGAGAATCTGAAATCTTCTATTGTCATTTTTTGTTTGTTGTGTGAAAAATGAAAGTTGTTTGAGATTGTTACAACCTGATGCCTGCTTCTTCGAGGAGACACTGTATTATAGTCCTCTCGGTGTGATGATTGATGCGTGTCAATTCCTCTAAGAACTCCGCCCAATCTTCATCGGAGTAAGTATATTCGTCTCCTGTTTTTCTGAATGCTTTGTCTTTTACAAACTTGCGGCAGAATGACTCTGCCAATTTGTGGCGTTGTTTGCCCGTGGCGTTATTCCATTCGTCGACAGAATAATCCACACTACGATTGGCGTAACAACGAATCAGTTTCCATGCCATTGCGTGAAAGTTTAAAAATGAATTGTCGTTAGGCGTTGTCCTTGCACCAATCCTCGATGTATTTTTCGAGCCTTGGGGTGTGGTCAGAATCAAGACACCTGTAGAACTTGACAAACGCAGTCTCTGCGTCATTGTTCCTGCGAAGGCTCACCCATTTTTCGACATAATGGGTGTACATCTTCTTATTCTTTGTTATCGCCCCTATGAAATCTTCGTAATTAGGAAGATTAAACATGAAGTTCATAAAATGCTTTACTTCCATCTGATTATGTATTCTTCAAGTTTTTTCCTCTCGGTATCCGTCAGGTCATTGTTGACAAGCAACGCGAATCCATTTGGAGCACCGAAATTTTTCTTATAAAAATACCATTTGCTCCTCAGGACACCGAACTTATCCTCGTTTCCGTCAGTAAGGTGCACGAGCCAATCTTCATCAGACGGCATGTACAGCATGAATCTGACTATTGCTTTTAACATTTTCCTTATTTTTAAAATGAATGTAGGTTATGCGCCGGCTATTTCGCATTTATGTTTGACTATTTCAGCCAAATCGTCCGACCATCCTCCTACTTCCTTGTACCAGTACTCTACCTGGCCGCACAACGGCTGCATTACACGCATTGTGTAAGGCTTGGCTTCGTGCCAAGGCTGGTGGACAAATTGAATGTGGAAAAAGTAGTACCCGCTTTTATAAAAATACAGTGCTCTTATATTTGTCCGGTCCGTCACACTGGCGGCATCCTTCTTCCACTTTTACCGAAACCCCATTGGACACGTTGGCTTCGGCTATCGGGAGCCAACGTGCCGGGTCTATTGTCGTTTCCATATTGTTCTTTTTAAAATAAAAACTGAGCAAGCCTGCTGCTTACTCATATTTAAGGGTTGCGTCCCTCTAAAATCACCTTGCAAAATTATGAAATCGTCTGGACGTATCCAATTTTTTGTTTTTGGTATCTAAAAGGAAACGAGTCCTTACATTTGAAACACTTTCTGACATATAGTCATAAATAGTATTAAAAGCATTAAAAAAATTGTAATTTTGGAATGCTTTTAGTACCTTTGTCGCCTGATTGAAAGCCTATTCATTATGAATTTAGTATACAAGTTCAACATACCGCATTCTGAAGCCCTTGACGCCATGTTCAGGACTTCAAACAACCTGTACAACCAGGCGCTTTATGTGTTCCGTCAAAGGCTTGAGGCTGACGGAACGTGGCTGTGGTATGGGGACTTGGAAAAGGTTATGAAAGACATTCCGAACCTTGAAGGCCAATGCAACTACCGTCTGCTAAAAGCGCAATGTTCCCAGCAGATACTCAAAATGCTGGACAGGAACATAAAGGCGTATTGCAAATCCATCAAGGACTGGAAGGCGCATCCGGAGAAGTACCACGGTATGCCCAAACTCCCGAACTTCCGCAAGAGGGGAGGAATGTTCAACCTCTACTATACCAACCAGTCGTGCAGCGTAGAGGATGGGAGGCTGAGGTTGTCGAAAGATTTGTTTTTGAACATCCCACAATGGAAGAAATACAAGGAAAGGATTTCAAACCTCCGCCAATGCCGTCTGATTCCCGAACCGGACAGTGTGAAGGTGGAGATTGTCTACGAAATGGAGACGAAGCCTTCAAGGCTTGACGCTTCAAGGTGCGCTTCCATAGACTTGGGGATTGACAACCTTGCGACCATGGCGACGCCTGAAGGGTGTGAGATATTCAGCGGGAAATTTATTAAATCTTATAATGTTTATTTCAATAAGACACTTGCCCGACTTCAGTCCGTCAAGGACATGCAGGGCATTAAGCGAATCACCAAGAGGATTCGACGCATATATGACAAACGTGACCGTTATATTGACGACGCTTTTCACAAGATAAGCCGTCAGATAGTGGACGCGCTTGTACGACAGAACGTAGGAACGTTGGCTGTAGGCTATAACGCAGGCTGGAAAAACAATGTCTGCATGGGAAGGAAGAACAACCAGAAGTTCGTCCAGATACCCTTTGCGAGGCTGACGTCCTATCTGAAGTACAAGTGTGAGCTATCGGGGATAACGTTTGTAGAGCATGAGGAGTCATACACCAGCAAGTGCGACGCATTGGCGTTGGAGCCAATATGCAAGCACGAGGCGTATCTTGGAAAGAGAAAAAGAAGAGGACTGTTCCAGTCCTCCGTAGGCAAGTGTGTGAACGCAGACCTTAACGGTGCGTGGAACATTCTTAGAAAAGTAGTCGGTGATTCTGCATTTTTGCAGATAGCCGGTAGCGGACGCTCGTTACGTCCCGTACGACACCGCAGCCCTTTTTAGGATTGCAGGAAGTATGAAAAAAGTTTAATGCTGGTTAACAGTTTTAATACTTTTAATAACGTGGAACAGCAATATCAAGACACAATCGGGCCTCGCCCCCCTATTTTCACGAACTTGGATGGGGCGGCGCTGACGCCAATAATCGGGCCTGCGCCGCCTGACAACCTCATCCATGACGCAGAGTTCGTTGAATACGAAGAGGTGCATCCAAAGGACGATGGGCAGAAGGAGTCCGCCCATCCCGCCGTAACACAGGACATACGCCACATGTACGACGGATTGTTCGAGCATCTGAACAAGACTTACAACCTGGACGTCAAGTACGACCCCGAATCTCCGATGGCGAGCATGCAGTCTTTAATAGACAGCACGAACAGCGCGGCGATGGCGATATACGTCAATGAAGGCATGAAGAAGAGCATACTTCTCCTTATTCCGACATTGATGTCAGCAATAATGGAGTTGTCCAAGACCACGCTTACTCCCAAGACATTCGAGGAACTGTCGTATGAGAACAAGGTAATCACCATCGAGAAACTCGTCGGATGGATGGAGAAGCTCACTGCCATCAGCGAGCAGGTGAACAAGAACCAGGGGACGGAGATGCTGAGGAACCTGAAGCATGAGGAGGACACCACGAGCATGATGGACAATCCGAAAGTCATGGACTTCCTGCGTCAGTACGCACAGGACATTAAAGACAAGAATTAACGATGATAGAAGACAAAATTACACAGGTGCAAAAATTCTTTATACAGAACAAGATGTTTGCCCAACTTCGCGGATTCAATGCGGCAGTGAGGATGTTCGGGGCTGTTGCAGATTCTGTAAATAAAGCTATACATGAGCGTATGCTCAACGACGGTGTTGAATACAACTTGTTGAAAACAAAAGCGGCAGGGGAAGCTAATCCTCGTGCCTATATGCGCACTATTCCAAGAGCTGTTAGGCGTAGGGGAGGGATAGCTAGTGTCGCGGTACATCCATCTCCTGATGGTAAGCAGACATCTGCAGCCAGATATTGGGAGTTGTCTCAGACTCCCACTCAATCTCCTACAAATCCAAGGAATTACGTTTATGTAGCAAGGAATATGGCTTTGCAAGGTTTAAGGAGATATGCGAACTCGCCTATCGAAGAACATAGGACACAATATGGTCCAATCTATCAGGATATGTTAGCGCATAAGGGGACTCCCCAGACAAGGGAGATGATGGAAGAAGCTATGTCCAAGGTGCAAGCGACAGAAGCTCAAAGAGCGACCGACGCACAACATGGGGCTCCGCACTTGCGGCCAACAATACATGCAGTCACTGAATTTCCGTATCGAGACGTGGATTGGAATAGGGATAAGTACTTGCAGGGCAAAAGGCAATAACATAGGCGAAGGGATGGAGATGGAACAAGAAACAGGGCAAGCACAAGACCAGGAACAGGAGCGCGACGCGAGGCAGGACCAGGACATGATGTTCGCAGGCATGGAGGCCGCCATCAACTCCGACAGCCTGACGCCAGAAGAGAAGGAGGCCGTAATCGCACGTCTGTATGGCTACGAAAGGATGCCGGTCGACATAATGACATTCGTCGAGGACCCGTATTACCTTGGCAAGGAATGCGGGGGGCTGCTTTACCCCTATTGGAAGGAGGTCCTGAAGAGGGTGTTCCCCTCTCGCATCAGCATCGGTTGCCTGTTCCTGACGCTTTCAGGAGCCATCGGGACAGGCAAATCCACGTTCGCGAGGATATGCGCATTGTACATGCTGCACCGCCTCGACTGCCTGAAGAACCCATACAAGACGTTAGGCGTCATTTCGGGCAAGCCGCTGACGTTCGTGTATGCGCACAAGACCATCGCGCTCGCGAACAAAGACCTTTACAACCCGAACAAGGGCACCCGCGCAGTCTCCCCGTATTTCTCCCACGGCATGTACCACCCCGAGCTTAACTACGTGGAGGTGGTCGAGGGCGTCCGCTCCAACGCCACCATCGGCGGCGACGTCGTGTTCGAGATGCTGTCCGAGATAAACTTCATCCCGAAGGACATCGCCAAGTTCAAGCTCGACCAGTGCCTCAACCGCGTGCAGTCGCGATTCATCAGGCACATAAATTATTTCGTGCTCATCATACTCGACTCGTCCGCGTTCGGCGACGACGCCATCCTTGACGATTTTGTCATGAACAACCCGTTCAAGAACAACATCATCAACATCAGGACGTCGATATGGAACGCGAAGAAGCACCAGAACTTCTACGGGCGCACGGGATGGTTCAAGGTGTTCTGCGGCGACTCTACGCACTCCCCGTTCATCCTTACGGGAGCTCCCGACGAGATTTCGGACGAGATGGACCCGTCGAGGGTCATCGACGTCCCCATGGAGCTATACGGCAACTTTGTCAGTGACATCAAGGAGGCGATAGTCAGCCTCGCGGGCGTGTCCGTGAAGACGACAGGCAAGCTGTTCGACGACCCGGACAAGGTCACGTGCAGGTTCACCCTGCCGCATTACTCGGCGGATGAGGTGTGCGTTGACTTCTACAACAAGACAGACAAGCTTCTTTACAAGCTCAGTCGGTACCTGAAGGACATTCCCGACGACGCCGTCATATTCCCTCGCTACGACATCGGTCTGGTCAGCGACGCCACGGGGCTGGCGATTACATACCTCAACGGGTAAGACTACATGGACGTGCAGAAGAGGGTAAAGATGCCCCGCTACGTTACGCCGCTCATGGTGGGCGTGTCGAGGATAAAGGGACAGCAGACATCCATCTATCACCTTGAGGAGTTCATCCTCGACCTCAAGGACAGGTTCGAGATAGGCGAGTTCACCGCCGATTCGTTCGCGTCGCCGCAGCTGCTGCAGGATTTGGAGCGGGAGGGCGTCAATGTCGCCAGCCTGTCCGTCGACCGGACGGAGGCGCCTTATATATATTACAAGAACATGGTGTTGCATGGCTTGTGGACGGGAAGCGACAACGAGAAGGCGAAAATAGAGGCGTGCGCACTTTATTGGACGGGCAAGAAGTACGACCACCCCGAATCAGGCTCCAAGGACATTATGGACGCCGTGTCAGGCAGCGTGTACTCCTGCTACCAGAATCTTGACAAGGCGGAGCGCATGAGCATCCGCAAGCAGTACGAGCGGGCCATGGAGATAAGGGATGGCAAGCGCAACAACATGAGCAGCATGGACGTCATCTCCGACATGCTGTTCGGCAGGATATGATAAAAAAATGAAAAAACAGATATATTTCGATGTGTCGGGGGCCATGTTCAGGACAAGAACGTTCAGCGACATCCCGAGAGTGGACATGGACGCCTTCCGGGACTTCGCCGTCGCACTGTCCGATTACAAATTGGAGCATAACGGAGACAGCACTTCGGGGCTTGACAATAACAAGGTGGAAGTCCTGTTAGACCCTGTGCACAAAGGGGTCAACCTCGGCGTGGCGAAAGGCTCTTTCGCCGACCTCAACGCTCTTGTCGGCAGGTTCGACCCGATACGTACAAGGAAATTGGACCGCATGGGCAGGTCCATGTCTGTCTCATACCGGGACTACGACGTCCTTGCCACTTTCTTCAACAAGCAGATATTCAATCGCGGGTTCGTGACGTTAGGTCCAAGCCGGGTTTTCTGCGAGGGCAGCTTCGCCGGCATGCTCGAGGAGTTCAACTCTTTTCAAAAGGGTCTCAAGGTTAATTTTGCCGACCTCAAGGTGATATTCCCGTTCGCCACCCTGACGACCCCCCTGTCCATGGTGGGCAGGTCGACGACATACAAGATGTCCCTGTCTGACGGCGTGTACAGGGCTTCCGCCGAAGTGGACGGCAAGCCGATAGTGATGGGCGAGTATGCTTCGGGCGACAAGACCAGGCTGTCCTTGGATGAAGGGGCGCTGCAGAGGGTCATGCGTCCAATAGACTACGAGACCATGATGTCGGGCTTCTTGAGGCTCAAAAAGTTTGGCATCCCGGCTATTGAGCTGGCGCTAATGAAACCTAACAGCATCTATTCTTCGGTCACGACCTTATTCAAGCACCAGAAGAAGACTGGGGCGCAATTCAATACGTTGTAACATGAAAATAGTTTTTAATCCTACGACGAGGACATTTTCCATACAGGGGGAGACGGGGTTTCAGTTGAGGAGGCTCAAGGCCTGGATAGAGACAATTGGAGACCCCGAAACCTTCACCAACTTCCCGACCGTCCCGACTTTCTACAAGAACATCGAGGACCCACTTGTCCTGGCTCGTGTCCGGCACCAGCTCAACATGCAGCTCTCCCTCGGCGACGCGAACATATCGAAATACATACCTGCGCTCGTCTACACAAGGAACTACGACAAGGAGCACGGCACCAAGATATTGGACTACGGGTTCCTGATAATAATGCACGGCGAGGTGTCCGGGACATTCGTGGGCGCTGCGATAAGCCTCAAGGACAGGAAGGGCAAGGACATCTACACTTTCTTC
>Ga0247609_10006277_pt1 | contig 11472 bp, 11 predicted proteins | sample 172DNAGHGlowgp2_FD_193487 | JGI IMG/M metagenome (GOLD analysis project Ga0247609, IMG submission 193487) | Sheep rumen microbial communities from Palmerston North, Manawatu-Wanganui, New Zealand - 1728 DNA GHGlow gp2 | ecosystem: Host-associated > Mammals > Digestive system > Stomach > Rumen ... | reverse complement strand
TGTTGCTGACACGGCTGACCGTGGAGATGTCAAGGTTGGTAATGTCAGCAATGTCTTTGAGAATCATAGGTTTGAGATTGACATCGTCGCCAGTGATGAGGTATTCGCGTTGTAGATGTGCGATAGCGACCATGACACGCATCATGGTGTCGTTGCGTTGTTTGAGCGCATCGATGAACCATTTGGCGGCATCGAGTTTTTGTTTGACAAAGGAGGCTGCATCCTTGATTTGTCGGGATTGCGTCTTGTCTTGAGAATAGGTCTGGAGCATGTCGCGGTAGGCGGCGGAGACGCGTAGCGGAGGAATGGTGTCGTTGTTGAGTGTGACAACGGGCTCGCCCTGCTCGATGGTCACGATGAAGTCCGGTATGACTTGTTGCATGTTCTTCTCCAAGATGGAGGAGAAAGCCGCCCCCGGTTTAGGTGTAAGTCGGGTAATGATGGCAATGGCAGCTTTGAGTTTATCCTCGTCCATGCCGGGGAGTCGGAGGAGTTTGTCGTAGTGCTTTTTTGCGAAGGCATCGAAGTCCTTGGTCAAGATTCGAATAGCATTGTCCACGTCGGGAGAAGGTTCCTTCTTGCCCAATTGTAGCAGCAGGCACTCTTGCAGCGTGCGCGCTCCCACGCCAACGGGTTCGAAAGACTGAACGAGCGCAAGCAATCGTTCGAGGTCGGCGGAAGAGACCGAGACTGAGGTTTGGAAAGCGATGTCGTCGGCAATGGCTTCAAGGTCACGTCGGAGGTAGCCGTCATCGTCGATGTTGCCAATGATGAATCGCGCAATGGATCGATCTTGGTCTGAGAGTTGTCGCAGACCGAGTTGTTCGGAAAGGTGTTCGTGGAAAGAGGTTCCAATGGAAAAGGGGATATCCTCACGCACGCCCATTTCATCACGACTTTGGTTGTGCGAGGCGAGACGATAGTCGGGAATGGAATCGTCCATGTATTCTTCGAAATCGGTGTCATCGTTGATGGGCGTGTCGTTGATGGCATCACCGTTTTCGTCCAGCTCACGTTCGGAGTCGTTGTCATCAGGTTCGTTTTCGATGCCTTCTTCAAGGGCGGGATTGTCTTGCAATTCCTGTTGCACACGCTGCTCCAATTGCAGCGTAGGCACTTCGATGAGTTTAATCATCTGAATTTGCTGCGGAGAGAGTTTCTGTTGCAGTTTTTGCGAAAGACGAAGCGAGGTGTCCATGACGCGTAAAGGCTAAAAAAGGAATCAACCGCTAAGATAGCGCGTTTTTGCGTAAAAGGTAAAAGACAAAGCGTAATGCAAGGTAAAGATACGGAAATAATGGTAAATGTTTTTATCTTTGCGAGAGGATATGGAACGATCAAAAACAAACATGGAAGGAAAGTTTCAACGTGTGACGGTGAAGGTAGGCAGTCAGGTATTGACTCGTGATGGCGGCGGATTGGATGAGGAACGCATGGGCAAGATAGTGAAGCAGGTGGCGCAAGCCCGTCGGGAGGGTGTGGAGATTGTGTTGGTGAGCAGCGGTGCCGTGGCGATGGGCAGGGCGACATTGAGGATAGACGAAAAGATAGATGCCGTGAGCGCCCGTCAAGTCTTTTCAGCCGTGGGTCAGGCTCGCTTGATAGGAAAGTATGCGGACTTGTTTGAAGACGAAGGGATCATTTGCGGACAGGTGTTGACGACGAAGGAGAACTTGAACAATCGCCGTCATTATCTGAATCAGAGAGATTGCATACGCGCCATGTTGGAGCGTGGCGTTCTGCCTATCGTGAATGAGAATGACACGATAGCCCTGACGGAGTTGATGTTCACGGACAATGACGAATTGTCAGGATTGGTAGCGACGATGACCGGGAGTGAAGCCTTGATCATTTTGAGCAACGTGGATGGAATCTATAACGGGAAACCCGGAGAAGGAGACGCCAGCGTCATTAGCGAAGTTCCTGCCGGGAAAAGCGTGAAACAGTATATACAAACGGGTAAAAGCCAATTTGGGAGGGGCGGCATGCAAACGAAAGCGGGCATAGCCAGCAAGGTGGCAAAGGAAGGCATAGACGTGTATATCGCTAACGGTAAGCGTGATGATATTCTGACGGATTTGTTGAAAGGGGCGGACGTTCCGCGTACCCACTTTGCCTGCGCGGAAGGTGTGAACAGCGTGAAGCGATGGGTGGCCCAGAGCAGCACGATGGCACGTGGTCAGGTGACGGTGAATGCCCGAGCCGATGAGGCTCTGCATCAGGAAGGCGCGCACAGTCTGCTGCTTGTAGGCGTGTGCGGCGTGGAAGGCGAGTGGAAAAAGGATGACGTGATTCGCGTGATGAATGAGGAGGGAGAGGAAATAGGTGTGGGTCGCGCTCGTTATGACAGTCAGAAGACCCGAGAGGAGATGGGAAGGCGCGGTGCGGGTGCCTTGATACATTATGACTACTTGTTCTTGAATTGAGAAAAAGTCAAGAAAGATAAAAAACACATTAAAGACTTATGGAGAAGTGCACCATAATAAAAGTTGGAGGGAAAATAGTCGAGGAGGAAGAAACGCTCACAGCATTGCTTGCGGAGTTCGGCAAGGTGGACGGCAACAAGGTGTTGACGCATGGCGGCGGTCGTAGCGCGACGAAAATAGCCGCGCAACTGGGTATAGAGACAAAAATGGTGGACGGGCGACGCATCACGGACGCGGCGATGTTGGACGTGGTGACGATGGTTTATGGTGGTTTGGTGAACAAGAAGATTGTGGCGCGGTTGCAATCAATGGGTATGAATGCCATAGGATTGACAGGCGCAGATTTGTCGTATATGTTGAGTGACAAACGTCCGGTGAAAACGGTGGATTATGGCTTTGTCGGTGACGTGAAGCAGGTAGATGCCAACGCATTGGGAAGACTGATTGACACAGGAGCAATTCCTGTTTTGGCACCGTTGACACACGACGGAAAAGGAAATTTGTTGAACACGAACGCGGATACCATAGCGGGCGAAGCGGCGAAAGCCTTGGCAACGATGTATGAGGTGACGCTGACGTACTGTTTTGAGAAAAAAGGCGTGATGCGTGACCAAGAGGATGAAAATAGCGTGATACCTGTCATTACTCCCGCCTTATATGAAGAATTGAAGTCGGACGGAATTATCGTTGACGGCATGATTCCGAAGATAGACAATGCCTTTGCCGCCCTTGCCGCAGGTGTGAATCAGGTGAGAATCACGAGAGCGGATGACTTGGAAGGTGGAACAGTAATTGTTAATCATTAAGTCAAGACCGGAGTGTTATGAATTGTGTTGAATTGCTATCAAGGTTGATAGAGATTCCGTCGGTGAGCCGGGAGGAAAAGGCTGTTGCGGACTACTTGGAGCAAATTCTCGCGCCCTATGACGTGAAGCGAGTAGGGAATAACCTCTACATGATGCAACCGCATTATGACGCAGGGAAGAAAACCCTGTTGTTGAACGCACATATAGATACGGTGAAACCCGTTAGCGGCTGGCAGAGAGAACCTTATAAAGCCAATCGAGAAGGCGACCGACTATATGGATTGGGAAGTAATGACTGTGGGGGCGGCTTGGTAACTCTCATGAAAACCTTTTTGGAGAAAAGAGAAGATCCGTTGCCATACAACCTCGTCTTTGCCGCGTCAGCGGAAGAAGAAGTGAGCGGAAAACAAGGGATGGAAATGCTCTTGGAACACCTGCCGAGGGTGGATGCCGCAATAGTGGGAGAGCCAACCGCACTGAAAATGGCTGTGGCGGAAAAGGGCTTGATGGTGTTGGACTGCGTGGCGCATGGCGTGAGCGGTCATGCCGCCCGAAACGAGGGTAAGAATGCCATTTATGAGGCGATGGATGATATGGAGTGGTTCAGAAGTCACGAGTGGGGTCGCACTTCGAAATGGTTGGGAGACGTGAAAACATCGGTGACGATGATTTCAGCGGGAACGCAACATAACGTTGTACCAGACGAGTGCCGCTATGTAGTTGACGTGAGGACTACTGATCAGTGGGGCAATAAAGAAACCCTTGAGGAAATAAGGAAAAACGTTAAAAGCGACGTTGTTGCCCGTTCAACACGTCTGAACTCGTCAGGAATAGAAGAAACCCATCCACTGATAAAAGTGGCAAAGGAAATGGGGATAGAAATGTTTGGTTCGCCAACGTTGTCGGACCAAGCGTTGATGCCGTTCCCGTCGGTGAAATTAGGTCCAGGTGATTCCGCTCGTTCGCATACGGCAGATGAGTATGTGAAAGTATCGGAATTGGAGGACGCCTTGACGTTGTATAGCGAATTGTTGTCGCGCTTAGTCCTTTAATTATTGTTTTTTTGCCGCTTCGCGTTGCCGAATTCGTTCTTCGCGTCGTTGTCTTTCCTCGAGTTGTCGTTGCCGTTCTTCGGCTTCTTCGCGTTCGATCCGTTCTAATTCGGCTTGTTCTTCTTGTTGTCGCGCCAAGCGTTCTGCGGCGAGAGCGGCTTGCATAAGTTGGTCACGTTGTGATTGCGCTTCCGATTGGTTGATGGTCTGCGCAGGATGGAGCGGAGCTATGCTGTCGTTATAGAAAGTGAGGTAGTCACGAAGCGGTCGTCCTTTTTGCACGAGGTCAAGGTTGTCGGCAGAAATAGGTACCAGAGCGATGCTATCGGAAGCGAGGAAGGTGGAAAGCGCACTGTCGGCGGCGAGGTTGTCGATATACCAGAACGCTTCGCGCAAGTCGGAGAGACGCGCGAGCGAGATGACGGTGGCAGAGTCGTCTTGTCGCATGTTCATGTCGAACTGACGCACAAGGAAGGTATTGAAGTTGAAGGCGGCAATGGTGTATTGCAGCAGATTGTCTTGTGAAGAGGCGGCAGAATCAATGACGAGCACGATGTGTGGCGCACGTCGGTCCAATGTGAAGGAAAGGGTGTCAATGGTATCGGACGGTGTGGTCAGTGAGTCACGCAGGGCAATGAGCGAGGCGTGAGAGGAAGTGCCAAGTACCGGGTGTCGCTGTTGATAGAGCGCAAGGATGGTCTTGGCCCGAGAGGTGACATCGCTTTCAGGGTAATCACGAATGAGGTCTTGAAGTTCGCTTTCGAAACGGTTGCCGTCGCCTTTCATGGCTTGGGAGAGCGCACTTAGGAATGCGAATTTGGGCAGGAGCGGAGCGATAGGGAAATCATGTCGAACAGTGGTGTAGGCATTGATAACGCTGTCAGGATGCGAACGGGTGTAGGCGGCATAGGTCTGTTGGTAGAGTCGCTCTTGCGCTTGAAGTTTGGCTGGGAGGTTGCGGAGGTAGTCAGGGTCAGCAAGGGCAATGGCGTACCGGCTATCAGGGAATCGCGAGAGTAGGCGCATTCGGTAAAACTCGGCGGAGGAGATGTCACCACGTTTTTTTGAGAGGAGGTAGTTGCTGTAGTAAACATCAGGCATACGTCGGTGTCGAGGGAAGCGACGTTCGAATTCGTCGTAGGTGGCGGAAGCCATGGAATCGTCGGGAACACGTTGTTCGTAGATGGAAGCCATGGCGAGCAACGCATCGGCAATGAGAGAGTCAGACGCATGTCGAGAATGCGGGTCAAGAGGAAGCGAAGCAATGAATTGTTTCAGCGAGTCAGGGGTTGCCGATTCGGAGTCGGCATCAGTCATTTTCTCTGTTCGGTAGAAAGTCGTGTCGTCGTCCTGCTCGATTGCCGTTTCGTCATTGGTATTGTCGTCAGCAAGCAGAGGCGTGAAGTTGGAGCGTCTCCAATCGTCACGCAATGTTCGTTCTCCCCATTTACGTTTGAATTCTCGCACTCCCGCCTCGACGGTACTCTTGTTGTAGAAATAGAAAGAAGAAGAGGTGGCCGCCATTGGATTCTGCATACCGAACTCAATACTTCCATCTCCAAACTGTTCTTGCTCACGCATGGATTGGAAGAGTTTGCGTCGTTCTTCTTCTGCCGTTTTTTGTGCTTCTTGTTCCTGCTGCTCCTTGCGTCGTTGAATGTCAGCAAGAATGAGAGAGTCACGCTCGGCAGACGGCAGGGCGGCGAGGTGTTGTAGGCTGTCTTGCTGTCGCACAATGTCGTTTTGTGAAGCGAGGCTTTCAAGCGTGCGAGCGCGTGCGGAAACACGTTCGTAGTCGGGATGGTCAGTAGAAATGAGTGCGTCGGCTTGAGTGTAGAAAGGTTGGGCGTCGATGTAGCGATGGAGGTCGAACAGCATGTCGGCAAGGAGGATATTGGCACGCAGTCGGTCTTGGCTTTCTTCAGAAGCCGTGTCAATGGCAAGTCGGTAGTCACGTTCAGCGGCTTGGAAGTCACCTCTTTTTCGTTCAACGTTGGCAATGGCGATGAGAATCTTGTCACGATTGTTGGCGTACCTGTCTTGTCGAAGTATCTTATGCAGTTTGAGGAGAGCGGTTTGGGCGTTGATGTCGCTTAACGCTTCGTATTGATTGACTTTGGCATTGAGAGCGAGAGCGTAGGAGGAACTGCCTCGTGCCGCTTTCTTATAAGCTTCGATGGCTTGCGTGCCATTGCCGTCCATTTGTTGGTAGAGTTGTCCGAGGATGTAGTAGTCACGTGCGCGTTGTCGTCGATTACGTTCCTTCTTTGCCGCCGCTTGAAGGGCATCGGCGGCTTCGGAGACATTACCCATTCGCAGTCGCACATCGGCAAGGGTGGTAAGGACAAGAGGTTGGAGTTGTCGTGGAGCGTCATTGCGAGCGGTTGTTTCAATGACATCTTCGGCATCATAGAGCCAATCGAGTTCGAGATAGGAGCGCGCCAATCCCGCATTGGCAGCAATGACGGCATCGGGTTCTTCGGTGAAGTGCTTTGTCACGTAGGAGAAAGTCGCCATGGCAGCAAGGTATTCGCCCTTTTCAAGTTGCGCATTGCCGAGCAGGAGCCAAATGCCAGACATGCGCGTGTTGTATTCTTCCTTGCGCATGAAAGATTGCCATTTAGGGTCGTTGCGACGCTTGGGGTTGTTTTTTGGTTTTTTGCGAATGGAGTGGATGTGTTGTGCCTTCTGCGCCTTTTCAATGGCTCGTTGCATATCGGCGAGCACAAGAGACGTGTCTCGATGGTTGCCGCTTGGGTAAACGGGCAGGAATGTGGAGAAGTCGTCATGGCCCTGGGCGTAAAGGGTGCGCATGCCTTGTTTGTAGGCTTGCTGTCCGTTCCATTCGACATTGTAGTGCGTAACGAGTGCTTGATAGCGTCGAGAAAAACTCGTGTTGTGCTTAGCGGAACAGGCGTTCAGCAGGAGAATGGCCAGAAGTAGTATGTAGTTGCGAAGCGTTCGCACGCAAAAGTCCAATTAAATGAACAATGAATAATGTGTGGTTGATTATGATCAATCAAGATTGAATCTATAAGACCCACAAAGTTAAGGAAAAAACAATACTTGCGAAAAGTTCGCTATATTTGCGAAATGTGTTGGGGGTGTTGTTAGTTAAGGGTTATGAATAATCTGAGAGATCGGAGTGATCAGATTAGTAGGAACAATTGATTAGGAGTTGAGAGCCCTGTTTGTGGTGGCATAAGAAGCGTCATGATAAAAAGAATACTCATAAGTGTAGCGGTAGTAGTTACAGCCTTGGTGGCAGTGACGGTTGGCGTGTACAACATGATAGGCACTCGAATAGGAACCCGCATGGCGACGGGCATTGCGGAGAAGTTTGTAAACGCGGAAATAAATGTCGGAGACCTTGACTTCTCAGTGTTCGGAAGTTATCCGTTGGTGCATGTCAAGTTGACGGATGTGGAGGTGAAGTCGAACGTGCTGAAGGATGGTGACAGTCTGTTGAGTTTCCATTCGTTAGACGCAACGTTCAATTTGAAAGAGTTTTTGGAAGAGAACATGGTGCATGTTCCTCACTTGACGTTGGATTCGTTGGTAGGCGTCGCTTATGTTGACAAAGAAGGTCGAGCCAATTATGACATAGTGAAGCCATCGGAAACGGAAGAAGACACAACGGTGAGCGAGACGCCTCGAATCTTTTTGGACAGCGTGGATATTAGTCGTGTGCGTTTGTGCTACACAGATGATATGCGTGGCATGAGAGCCAAAGTGGATAGTTTCGAGTTGAGCCTTGCGGACACTCGATATGCGGACAGTTTGGTGGCCCGATTGAAGATGGGATGTCACGTGGCTTACAGTGACAGCGGAATAGAGATGAGGGACGTGCCGATGCAAGTGGTTGTAGATGCAAAGATGGACACGACCTTCAAGACCACGGACGCTCGGAAAGTGATGGCAGACATTAGCGCGGCACGTGTCGAGGTGAAAAACGGACATGTGGTGGTAGGCGACAGTGCCTACGAGATAGTCGTGGAACGATACAGTTTAGAGGTGGAAGATTTGGAGAGGTTGCGAAAAATGGTTCCAGCACCGTATGATAGCCTCGTGGCATCATTCACGACGGGCGGAAAATTAAGTTCGGAAGGAAGCATTGAAGGTGTATATGACTCAACTCATTACCCTAAAGTAGTGGGCGACTTGAGATTGGAGCAGGCGTGGGTTGAGTTTGTCGGTAAGAAAGACAAGATAGGGGCGGAGTTGAAAGTGGACTTCCGCATTGACCAAGAGCACCCGAACGACAGTTACTTGGTATTGAAAAATGTTCGTGCCTATACGGGAAAGAGTAGCGTGAAGGTAGTGGGCAACGTGAAAAGGGCGTTGGGAAAGAATCCGCATGTGGAGGCGGATATTGACACACGGCTTGACTTGACCTATATAGCGGGGGTGTTGCCAAGGGTGGATGACTTGAGTTACGGTGGCGATCTGAATGGCAAAGTGAAAGCGCGTTTTGACGTGCTTGACGCAGAGATGGGAAACTTGAAAAACGCCTATTTGAAGGCGGATGTGAAAGTGGGCAGGATATGGGCAAGGATGAAATCGAAAGGCATTGGCGTGTTTGGGAAAAACGCTACTTTGGAGGCTGGTGTAAACTCGATGCAGTCACGTTTTTCGAAGCAGGAACGATTCATCATGTCACGCCTTGAGATGGACACGATGGCATTCGGTTATGCGGGATTGGTGAAACTTCGCGCATCGCAATTCAACAATAACATCACTGTAGATAAGGTGGATCAAGGTGTTCCTTTCCTAAGAGGTTCGTTGCGATTCAAGGGATTGAAAGCGTTTGTGCAAGACACGATGGCGATAGTGGGAAATCAAGCGAACGTGTCGTTAACATTCCGTCAGGATACGATAGACACCTTATTGCCTATATTGCGCGCGAACGTGAGGTTGGATTCGGTGATGTATTTCGCGCCGAAAGATGCCGCCATGACTGACAGTTTCCGTCTGCGATTGTCAATAAAGCCAAGAACAAGACGTTGGCGTAGGGATCAGGTTACGGGCGAGCGTATCGCCATTGACCAGTCGACGCGCAAGAGCGTGGGCGTGGATAGTCTGATGGCTCTGCTGCAGACAGTGGCGAACGCGGAAGATCCGGCTGACCAAGCGTTGAGGACGTTTCAAATAGAAGGAAGCGCTGCCACTCGCTTGTCAAGGTATTCGACCCCTTACTTCCCATTGAGCATGATGTTGCGCCGGTTGGATTTGCAGTTCACGGATGATACCGTGAACCTGAACAACGCCACGGTAAGGGTGGGCAGGTCGATGGTGAAGATGGACGGAAACTTGCAGAACGTGCGCAGATACTTGCGTCGCGGAAGGACGTTGACAGCGAATTTGAACGTGAGCGGGAAACGGTTGAACGTGAACGAGATGTTGAACGCCTATTATCAAGGAGAGCAACGCATGAAGACAGACGCGGACTTGCGTCAGGCGGAGCGACTGGGACTGATTACGCCAAGGAAATTGACCGGTGACAAGTTGATACGCCCACAGGTGTTTGAACGTGGCTTCCAACAGAAGGTGGAACAACGCAGGAAAGAGAGGATGCGTGATCCGAAGTATTTGGAACGGAAAATGTGGTTGGACAGCATCACGGGCTTGGTGGAACAAGCCGCCGCGCAAGACAGCATGGCATTGGCGCAAGATGAATCGAACATAGAGGCAGACGTGATAGATTCGGCAGCAACCTTTTCGTTGTTCTGCTTGCCAAGCAATTTGAACGTGAACTTCACGTCAAAGATAGATACCGTGAGGTTCGGAAACTTCATTTTAAATAACTTCACGGGTGATGTGGACATGAAGAACTCGACCTTGCATCTGCACAACGTGTCTTCGCAGACAAACGTCGGGGACTTGTCAATGAACGCGATGTATCACTGCGACGGAACCTCGAAAGCGGACGTGGGATTGGATGTGCAGGGCAGCGGGGTGGATATAACGAACCTCGTGAACACTGTGACGGAGTTGGATAGCCTGTTGCCGATGTTGCGTTCGTTCCAAGGCGTTGTGGGACTTGACCTGTCAGCGATAGCGGCAGTAGATAGCCTCTATAACCTTGACCTTGGCTCGTTGCAGGCGGCGACGCACATCACGGGTGACAGCCTTGTGCTGATGGACGGTGAGACCTTTGCCGAGATAGCCAAGTTACTCTTCTTCAAGAAGAAGACGAAAAACTTGATAGACAACATTTCGGTAGAATTGTTCGTGGACAGGAACGAAATGCAAGTTTTGCCGTTCATGGTGTCGATGGATAAATATCAGGTCGCGGTGGGAGGCGAGAACACGCTCGATATGAAGTTCAAATACCATATCTCAGTGCTGGAGTCACCTATTCCAATAAAGTTTGGCATTAATGTGTCGGGAGATTTGGATGACTTGAAAGTGGGTGTGGGTAAGGCGAAGTACAAAGACAAGAAAACCATCACGAGGAAAGGTCAGTTTGCGAACGGAGGTGTGAATCTGCGCACGGAGACGCAGAACAGACTGCGAGAGGCAATCAAAAATTCGATAGAAGCGTATGCGGAGGAGAAGAAATGAAGAAAATCATGAACAATGAATTGTCGTTGTGAATAAAGAATTGGGAGTTAGGAATTGAATAAAGAATATGTTTGGATTTGTTAGAGTGGCGGCAGCCGTACCGGTAGTGAGCGTGGCAAACGCGAAAGCGAACGCACAGCGCATAGAGAAACTCGTTGACGAAGCGTCGAAGTCAGGAGCGCAGGTTGTGTGCTTCCCAGAATTGTCGTTGACGGGTTACACGTGCGCTGATCTGTTCTTCTCCGAATCGATGTTGGACGCAGCGGAGGAAGCATTGGCGCGGGTTACGGAGAAAACAAGGTCATGTGACACGATAGTGATAGTCGGATTGCCGTTGCGACATGAAGATAAGTTGTATAATGTGGCGGCGGTGTGTCAAAACGGAAAAGTGAAAGCGTTCGTGCCAAAGACATATTTGCCGAACTATAATGAGTTTTATGAACAAAGATGGTTCGTTTCGGGGGCTGCGTTGGACACCGCCGCGACACACAGTTGGAGAGGGGCTGAGGTTCCGTTCGGAGCAATGACGGTGTTTGACTGTGGAGAGTTCCGCTTTTCAATAGAAATTTGCGAAGATTTGTGGGCACCGATAACGCCCTCGTCCACGCAGACATTAGGGGGCAG